>Ga0187770_10000718_pt1 | contig 16498 bp, 13 predicted proteins | sample 0116_SJ02_MP02_2_FD_133154 | JGI IMG/M metagenome (GOLD analysis project Ga0187770, IMG submission 133154) | Tropical peat soil microbial communities from peatlands in Department of Meta, Colombia - 0116_SJ02_MP02_20_MG | ecosystem: Environmental > Terrestrial > Soil > Wetlands > Peat | place...
ACCGGCCGGAGCGATCGTCAGCGGCGCCGATGCCGCACTATCGCCTCCGCGTGAATCCGATGACCGGCTCTGGCTGGCCCGCGCGAGGATCGCTCGGCCGCGCGGCGATTGCTTTTCCGCGGCGCCGGCCCGGACCGAAGTAGCGGAATGGCGACCGACCGGAACTCCGCTTCGAGGCGGTGCTAGCGGCCGACGAGCAAGCAGACGAACGTCACCGGGGCCGCGTTTGGTCGCCGAAGCGCTCGCCGGATCCGCAGCGGCGAAACATCAAAGCGATCGTGCGTCGGCACAACGCCGCCTCGCTTGTCGCAGTTGGCGACCAGCGCGCAGGCTGATCCCCGCCTCACCCTCCCGCCGGTTCCCACTCGGTGTGGATGGCGCCGAGCTGCGTGAAAGCATCGGCCGGCGAAGCCGTCGGCAGGACGAGATACGCGAAATCCCAGATATCGCGCACCGGGTGTGAAGCGCAGTGTCTGACTCCGGTTGCGCACCTATTGTTGGCGCTGAACACGGATCCGGCGATCGCTAGCAATACACCGAGCACGACAACGACCCAGCCGATCAGTGCACTCGACTTGATCAGCCCGGCGGCAACTGTCGATACCACCGAACCGGTGCTGCGCCCCCCGTCGCGAGCGGCCCACCGAAGCGCGATTCCCACGCTTGGCGTCGCTGGCCGCTTCACTGGTGTCGTTACCGGGGTGATAAGGACGCCAGAGAGGAGAGCCTTGAGGCGGTCTCGCCTACCCTCTCGCGTGACGGTGGTTTCGGTCCGGCGGGCGGTGCTTGAGGATGCGGCGGCGATAGCTGCTGTTCATGCGGCGGCACGCATCGCCGGCTATCGGGATTTCGTTAGCGAGGAGCTTTTGCGGAGCGCCTTCAGTGCCGACACGGCCGCGATATGGAAGGAACGATGGAAGGAACGGCTCGGAGCGAAGGTGCCGCCCGTCGTACTGGTCGCGGTTCGCGGTGACCAGCTCGCCGGCTACTGCATGTTGCTCTTACCCAGCGATGATGAAGACAGCCGTGGAGTGGTCGCTGAACTCACGCGAATGAGCGTCATCCCGGAGGCTTGGGGGTCTGGCGTCGGTACTGTGCTGATGAACGAGACCCTAGACCTGGTTCGACGAGCAGGCTGGGAGGCGATGTCGCTCTGGGTTCTCAATCGCAACCTCCGCGCACAGGCGTTCTACTCGCGGTTTGGTTTCGAGCCGGATGGCGCAGAGATGATTGACGCTTGGTGCGGCCAAACGGAGGTGCGTATGCGGCTCCCGCTCGCCGATGCCAAAGCTGCCCGTGCGAGCCAACCAGCCGCTTGACCAGACCTACTCATCCTGGCACCCACCGCGACCAGCGCCTCAGCGATGTGCCGTACAGCAAACTCATACGCCTGCGGGTCTGCGGACTCGCGTGAGGATGAACGCCACGCTCGCACACGACGACACCCTCCCATCGGTCATCGAGCGTGGCAGGGGTCCGGTGAAGCGGTGCCATGCCGGCCCTGACCGCCCACTCCCTCTAGGTAGCGCGGCCGGCGATAGTCGGCACGCCCGTAGTGGCCGTCCAGCACGATATGCGACTCGGGATGGAGCACGCACGACGGGATAAGCGAGTAAGGGGGGAAACCTCCTTCGCGGGTTCGAATCCCGCCCTCTCCGCTCGAAGAGTCCCTGATCATTTGTCGACGTCAGCGACCCTAGAGGTCGGCCTCGAGGGCGGAGGCGAGCTGCCGTCGCGAGGTGATGTCGAGTTTGCGATAGACGCTTGAGAGGTGCACCTCGATCGTTTTGACGGTGACGAACAGCACTTGCGCTATGTCCTTGTTGCTCATGTCGTCAGCGGCGAGTTGCGCGACCCGGCGTTCACTCGCGGTGAGCGTCTCGAGCCCGGTCTGGACGACCTTGCGTGGTCGTGCCCCGGTGGCCGCGAGCTCCTCGTTCGCCTGCGCGACGAGCCCGAGCGCGCCGAGCCGCTGCGCGATCTCGACTCCTTCACGGAGCCGATCGCGCGCTTCGCTCCGCTGCTTGCTCCGGCGCAGGGCACCGCCATACTCAACGAGGGAGCGCGCGTGTTCGAGCCGCGCGGTCGTCGGCTCGAGCATTTCGACGGACTCCTCGAGCAGAGCGAGACCGTCAGCCCCGCCGGTGACCTGTCCGAGGGTTCGCAGGGCGACGGCGATCGCGCTCGGCACGCCCCAGGCCTGGGAGACGTCAAGCTCCTTCTCGATGAGCGTGACGGCCTCGGCGTGGCGCCCCAGCTGGTGGTGGCAGAGCGCGGCAAGTGATCTCGCCGGGATCCACACGGGATTGACCGCACCGCCGGCGAGGGCGACATCGATGATCGTCTGGAAGTCCGCGAGCGCCTGTTCTGGCCTGTGCGCCAGGAGATGCAGCCTTCCACGCGCGCCACGAAGGAAGAAAAGTTGCATGCTTTCGGCCGGTAGGTCGTCTAGGCGGGCGTTCTCGACGAGCGCACCCGCCCCGTCGAACTCGCCCCGCTCGATCAGCAGCTCTGCGAGTGTGCCGGCGTGCCACTGCAAGGCAGTTGAGGCCTCCGCGGAGACGTGGATGAGCTCCATTCCCTCCCGCAGGTCGGCTTCCGCGTCGAGCAGACGACCGAGCCGGAGCCGGAGGTACGCCAGGAAACCGAGCAGGTTCGTCAGCACGAAGGGATCACCTTGCAGCCTGGCTCGCCGTGCGACCTGCTCGTATGCGCCCAGAGCCTCCTCGATCTCGCCCGCCATGAACAGGGCGTTGACCGCCTGCGTGTAGCCGATCGCTTCCTGATCCTGGAGGACACCCATCGCCAGCGCCCGCCGCGCGCGCCGTGTTGCTCGTTCGCGTGAGCCGCAGCGGACCGCCTCGTCGACGGCAAGGGCGGCGAGGAGCTGGGCGCTACCTCCCCCGCCGTGCAGCTCCGTCTCATCGATCGCCGCGAGGCGCTCGGCGGCGATCGGGTAGGAGGCGGAAACCCAGCGAGCGGTCCCGATGATCTCGGCCTCGATGTATTCGCTGAGGTCCGGGTCGTCATCGCCGAGCGCGTCGGAGGCCTCGCTGAGGACCGGTATCGCATCCATGAGGCGGTTCGCGAAGTAGAGGGTTCGACCGTATTCGAGTCCGGCCCGGGCGCGCTCCATCGGCTCCTCGGCCGCCTGCGTTGCCGCCTCCAGCCGGCCGAGGGCGTCTGGTGCTCCCGTTCGGCGCTCTGCGAGGCCCAGCTCGAGGAGGACGTCGAACCTCGCTTCACCACCCGGCGGCTCGGCGAGCGCCCGGCGAAGGTAGTCGATGGCCGTGGTGTAGGCGCCGCTCGCTACCGCCCGTTCGGCCGCGATTCTCAGCGCACTCACGACACCCGCGTCCCCCGCCGGTGCGACCTGGAGAAGGTGACCGGCCACCCGCTCGGGGGGAACCCCGGAGGCGGCGAGAATCTCGGCCGCGCGGCGATGCAAATCGATTCGGCTCCCGGCGTCGATCGTGTCGTAGACGGCCGAGCGAACGACGGGGTGGAAGAACTCGATCGGGTCCGCGCCCCGGAACAGATCGATCCGGACCAACGCGCTTGACGCCTGGCCGGCGGCGACGAGGTCGCGCTCGGCGAGCGCGGCGACATGGCGAAGTTCGCTTCCGTCGCCGAGAATCGCCGCCGCTCTGGCGATCGCCATCGCATCTGGGGGGGCATGGGCGAGGCGGACCGAGACCGCTCGAGAGATCGCCCGCGGATCAAGCCCGAGGACGGTCTTGGCGTGCGCGCTGGTCGGCTCGAGCCGTTCCTGAGCGATCGTGTCGAGCAGCGCCCCCACGAACAGCGGATTGCCACCCGCGGTGACGGCGACGGCGGCGCAGAACGCCTCGGCCGGCTCGAGCCCCAGTCGCGTGCGGGTGAGGTGCGTGACTGATGTGAGGGTCAGCGGTGCCGGCTGGATGATCAGGGCCGCCGGGTCGATGAGAAGCTCCTCGAGCAGCGCCGGGTCGTGCCCCTGCTCGGCGGGTCGCGTCGCGGCAACGACCACAAGGGGCATCCCCTCCAGCCTCCGGACGAGGTATCCCAGCCAGTGGAGCGACGGGCCGTCGGCCCAGTGCAGGTCGTCGACGATCAGGCAGGTCGGCTGCTGATAGGCCATGTTCGCGACCAGCCAGTAGAGCCCGTGCTGGATCGCGAAGGGCGAGTCGGCGAGAGCAACCGGCAGCTGCGAGCCCACGGCAGGAAACAGAGGCTCGACGAGGGCCGCTGCCCCGGCGAGAAGCTCGGCCCGCTGGTCTGCCGAGGCGGCGGCGAGCGGCGGCTCGAACAGCTGCCTGACGACACCGAAGGCGAACTCGGCCTCGTGCTCGCCGGCCCGCGCGCGTAGCACCCGCATGCCGGCGCCGCTGGCGATCGCACGCGACTCGGCGAGCAGACTCGACTTTCCGATCCCCGCGCTCCCCTCGATCACCACCAGCCGTCCATCTCCAGCTCGAGCGGCCGCGATCGCGTCCTGCAGGGTTGCCAGCTCCCCGTCGCGGTCGAGCAGGGCCCGCCCGGGGCGCAACGGGGTCTCAGTCGGATGCTCGGGGCTCACGGCCACGACGCCCATCCTAGAAGGGCCCTGAAATAGTGGTTGCGTCCGATATGCCCCAACACAGCGACGCATTCTCCGCGGTTCTAAGGCGTTTGAAGTGCGGTCCGAGACAAATCGGTCGCCGAGAAACGCGTGTCATGCCGGACTGTTCGACTTTTTCAGACCTCTTCTAGGGGCGGTCGGCGAAACATTGGGGGAGGGTTTGGGGTCGCCTCCAATGCGAACAGCAGGGGTCGAGCGGGATTCTCGGAGTCGTCACGAACCGACTCCCAGGAGGAACCATGCGACGTCACCGTTTCAGCAGCACAGGCACGCTCGCCGTCGTCTGCTTCGCCACCGCGATGTTGATGCTCGACATCGCCGTGGTCAACACCGCTCTGCCGAAGGTCGCCGCCGATCTGCACGCCAATCTCACCGGCATCCAGTGGATCGTCGACGCCTACACCCTCGCGCTGGCTGCCGTCGTCCTGACCGCCGGCTCGATCGCCGACAGGATTGGTCGCCGGCTGATCTTCACCACGGGAATGGGGATCTTCACCGCGACCTCGCTCGCCTGCGCGCTTGCATCCAACATCGCCCTCCTCGACGCGGCCCGCGCGCTGCAAGGGATCGGCGCGGCGATGATGTTCGCGAGCTCGCTCGCGATCCTCGTCGACGCTTTCCCGTCCGATCCAGGGCGGGCGAAGGCGTTCGCCGCCTACGGAGCAACGATGGGCGCGTCATTCGCAGTCGGACCGCTCGTCGGAGGCGCGCTCACGAGCGGGATCAGCTGGCGGGCCGTGTTCTACGTCAACGTCCCGCTCGGCATCGCAGCTCTCTTCGCGAGCTACGCATGGCTGCGCGAGTCACGAGACCCCTGGCCCCGGGCAATCGACCGGATCGGCCAGGCGACCCTCACCGGCGGCCTGTTCCTACTCGTTTTTGCGCTCTTGCGCGGCAATCAGGAAGGTTGGGGAAGCCCGCGCATCGTCGCCGAGCTCGTCGGCGCCGCCGGCTTGCTCGCGCTGTTCGTGGTCACCGAGACCCGGGTGCAGCAGCCGATGCTGCCGCTACGCCTTTTCCGCCGGCCCGATTTCAGCGGCGCCCAGATCGCCGCTTTTGCGATCTCGGCCTCCTTCTTCGCGCTGTTTCTCTACACCACGCTCTACTTGCAGGAGGTGCTGGGGCTCTCGCCGATCGAGGCCGGACTCGTCTATCTGCCCGGAACGATCCTGATGTTTGCCGTCTCGGCAGCCACTGCGCAACTCACGCGCCGCATCCGCCCCGGCCTGCTGGTCGTCGCCGGGCTCGCGCTAGTAGCCGGAGGACTCGCCCTGATGACCCTCGCCGGGGCGCATTCCTCCTGGACGGCGCTCCTGCCGGGCGAGCTCGTCGTCTGCGTCGGGACCGGGCTCTTGAACCCCGCTCTGGCGGCGGTCGCGATGGGCTCCATCTCCGAGCGGCAGAGCGGGCTCGCGGCCGGCGTCAACGACGCCTTCCGTCAGGGAGGCATCGCCGTGGGGGTCGCGGCGTTCGGCGCGCTCGTCCCGACCGCGGCCGCACTCGGCCATGGATCGCCAGAGGCATACGTCGCCGGCATGCACACCGCCCTGCTCGTCGGCGCCGCGCTTGCCGTAGCCGGAGCACTCGCCTCGGCAGTGCTGCTGACGGGCCTTCGCAACGAGGCGGCGACCGGCGAGCTGGTCCCCGACGTCGCCTGACCGCCACCACGAGAACAACAGGAGGCCTCAGATGACCACCACCGCACCCACACGAAAGCTCGAGCGCTCCGTTACCGCGCTCACGAGCAGAGTCGTCCTTCCCGACCACCAGAACTGGGACGAGGCACGGCTCGCCTGGAACCTCGCTGTCGACCAGCAGCCGGTCGCCGTCGTCTTCCCCGAAACGGCAGAGGACGTGATCGCCGCCGTCGAACTCGGCCGGGCCTTCGAGCTCCGCGTCACCGCCCAGGGAACCGGTCACAACGCCGCCCCGCTCGGACCGCTCGAGGACACACTGCTCGTCAAGACCGAGCGCATGCGGGGGATCGAGATCGACCCCGACACCCGGATCGCGCGCATCGAGGCCGGCGCGGTGTGGCTCGAGGTGGTTGAGGCAGCGGCGCGACACGGGCTGGCGCCGCTCGCCGGTTCCTCGCCCGACGTCGGCGTCGTCGGGTACACGCTCGGCGGCGGGATCAGCCTTATCGGACGCAAGTACGGACTGGCCGCCAACGCAGTGCGAGCGATCGAGCTCGTCACCGCGGACGGCCAATTGGTTCGCGCCGATCGGGAGCACGAGCCGGACCTGTTCTGGGCGCTGCGCGGGGGTGGCGGCAGTTTCGGCGTGGTGACCGCAATCGAGCTGCAGCTGTTCCCCGTCGAACAGGCGTATGCCGGCGTGCTGTTCTACCCGATCGACCGCGGCAACGAGGTTCTGCACGCCTGGCGCGAGCTCACGCAAAGCGACCGGGTACCCGACGAACTGACCACCGTGGGCCGGTTCTTGCGGCTGCCGCCGATCCCGGAGATCCCCGAGCCGGTTCGCGGGAAGTCGTTCGCGATCGTCGAGGCGTATCACGTCGGTGACCCGGCGCAGGCCGACGAGCTGCTCGCCCCGCTGCGGGCGCTCGGACCGGTCAACGACACGATCCAGACCGTCCCGATGCCGGCGCTCAGCCACCTGCACATGGACCCCGAACACCCGGTGCCCGCTGCTGGCGACGGGCTGATGATCGCCGACCTACCCCCCGAGGCTCTCGACGCGTTCGTCGACGCTGCGGGCGAGACCGCCCAGTTCCCGCTGCTGACGGTCGAGCTGCGGCACCTGGGGGGCGCGCTGGGCCGCCCGCACCCGGCGAACGGAGCGCTCTCCTCAATCGACGCTAAGTACTTGATGTTTGCCGCCGGGATGGTGCCGGTCCCCCAGCTCCAAGCACCGGTGCGCGCGCAGGTGCAGACCGTAAAGGCGGCGCTCGCACCGTGGGGCGCATCCCACATGAACCTCAACTTCGCCGAGGCCCAAGGCGACCTGGCGCGGTTCTGGACCGAACAGGCCTACCGTCGCCTGCGACGCGTCAAGGCCACCGTCGACCCAGACGACGTCATTCGCTCAAACCATCCCATCCCGGCCGAACGCTGACACCCACCAGTCATTTCGAGCCAACAATCGCGAAAACAACGATCAGTCACATGAAACTGAACTCACCTCATAGGCTCTCGCCGTCACTAATGCTCGTGACGGTCGCGCTTGCGGTCGCTTCCTCGGGCTCCGCGATCGCCGCCGGCGGCCGGAGCAGCGGCGGTACGCCGATCGCCAAGGCCAACACGACGAGCGCCCTGGCGGCCGACCTCACGCCCGCGACGGAGGCGATCGGAAAGCCTCGCCGTCTCGACGGGTCGCTGGTGCCGCGCCTCGGCCGGTAGACCCAACGACCCCGCCCGACGAGCTGTGCTCGTCGTCCGCCCCTAGCACAAGACACGAGCCCGTCGAACGCACCACAAGTGAGGAGAAGCCAAATGAACCGCACGATTGCGCTATCGCAAACCAGACCAGCTCGCACGATGACCCTCGTGCGAAAGGAGAGACGACCATCGCGCGAAAGCGTCCCCGCGACGCCGCTGCCGACCAACGCCGCCGCCAGGACGGTCATAGGTCCGAGGGACGCTCCGCCGCGAAGCCCGGACCCGCACCGAGGGATCCGACTGGCTCCCTCATCGAAAGCCCAGAACTGACGCAGGTAAAACACGAGCTCGCCCTCGCCCTCACCGATCTCGGCGGCGCCACCTTCGCGCTCGCATACCACGGTGCGCTCAACGACGAGAGGCTCGCCCCCCGAGTACAGCGCATCTATGACCTGTTCACGCAGCTAAGCGCGCTCGATCACCCCGCGCACACCAGCCAGCACACCCACGAACCGGTAGCTGCCGTAGCGGCGTGACTAGAGCCGCTTTGGGCCGACGCTGGGCCGTAGCGGAGCCTGTCATACAGGCGGTTTGCGCCGGTCCAAGCCCACCGGGTCAGTCGCGCACCGGTCCACTCGACCGCTGCTTCGCATCGCAGACCGCGTCGCTGCCCCATCTGGCACACCGGCGCGTCGCGCCTACCAGCGGAGCGTGCCGGACAGCGCGTCCGCGAGGCGTGCCAGGGAGCTGGAGGGAAGCAGCGGAGGGCGGAGCCTTACCCGGTCGCCCGGCCAGAACGTGGTGGGCTTCAGCCGAGGGTTCAGCTGCTCCAGGGTGAGGATGTTGATGCCGGTGCTCGCGGCGATCGAGCCGAACGACTGGCCAGGGCGCACCGTCAAATACAGCGGTCCTAGCGGCACAGGCGTGGGGCTTGGCTTGGGCGGATGCAGCCACAGCTTGAGCCGCTGTCCGGGTACGAGGGCGAGTGGGTCAATGTCGGGGTTGAGCGCCTGTATCTGAGCGACGCTCACCCCGGTCTTGGCCGCGATCTCCGTCAACGTGTCCCCGGGCTGCACGATCCAGTACGGGGGCGGTCTGCGCACCGTCGCGTGCGAAGCCCTCGCGCCACCCTTCCCGTGGTCGGCGAGGTCGGGAGCGCTGAGCACTACGGCGATCACCCCGGCCGCCACAATCGCGAGCACGATCGGAGCTAGGTACCGCGATACCCCGCCTCGGGGGCCGGTGGCTGGCCCGAGTTGCACGGTCACTGCAATTCCTCCATAGCGCAAGCCGGATGTCGGCAAACTATGGCGCAATCGCCCGCCGAGCACCAGTGTCCGGTCGCCCTCTGCGTCGCGGTCAGCGGGACGCTCGGGCTACCGGCCGGTCGTTCGGCGCGTCACGTTCGAGATGGGCCGGCGCGCAATCGTGCGGCCGGCATCTGGAGCGTCATCGGTGGCGCCCAGCAGATTGCCGGCCCCCCTCCCTGGCGATGAACGAGCGGGGGTGGCGACGCGTTGCTATGTCATGTCGTCGCGTTTACGGTTGGTGTCCCTCAGGACGCCATCGTGCCCGCTCCGCCCGGACGGTGACGGCACTCGCGCGGGAGGGCGATCGGTTACTGCAACTGTGAGATGTCGATAGCCTTGCTCGGCGCCGTCAGCGTCACCGGCTGGTTAAAGCGATCGAACGTGATCTGCCCGCCGCCCGGTCCGTTCTTGACGACCTCGATCGGATAGGGCTTCCCCGTAGTGGCGACGTACAGGGTGCCGCCGTTGGTGGTGTCCTTCACCGGGATGACGCGCTGAGCGCGGATGGTCGTGATCGATCCCTTGTCGAGCTGGCCATGGTCAGACAGGAGCTGGTTGAATAGCTTCTGCAGGTCGGTCAGCGTGGCGAGCGCGGCCAGCTGGCCGCTGGCCGGGAACTTGATCCATTTGCCCCACAGCAGCTGCGCCGCGCCGCTGCCGGCGAACCTCTGCCAGAAGGCGATGGTCCCGTTGATGTACACGGCATTGCCGACGGCGACGACTTGAAAGCTCAGACCGTTCTGGGCCATCGAGCCTTCTCCGCCTTTGCCGTTCACCAGATTCAGATCGAGTGTGATGCGAGAGCCGCTGCTCATCACGTAGCCGGCGACGTGGACCGATGTCGCGCTCCCGACCGCGTTCGTGGCCGCGGTGACGATCTCCTCGGGGGACTTACTTTCGACCCCGTTCATCGATGGCGTAGCGCCACACGCCGCCACCGCCAGCGTCGCGATGGCGGCGAGAATGCCCGGGGCGAAGCATCGACGGACGATGCGAGAAAGCTACCCGGTTCCAAACCCAACACACCGGCACCACACCGACGGCCAACCTGGCCCCGTTCCGGCTACCTGCACAAGGCAATGACCGTCAGCGAATTCGGCCTCGACGCCACCCACCCCTGGGCCGCCCGCCGGCACGGCACTACGCCTACCAGTCGCGAGCGATCGCCTACCACCTCCACGTGTTCGCCAAGAGGCTGTCTAGATCGCCCTTTAACGTCTCAAGCGCCTGCGTCTAGGGCGCGTACCGTCGGGCACTCTCCGCCGTATGCTCCGGCGCCTGCGCGCGTCGCGCCCGTCGCTGGTCCGGTAGTCGGTCGGCGTCGTCATCGCGATCACTTGTCGCCCCGAAAACACCCATCTACCGTCGAGGTGCACGGGCCAGTTCCCGCTTCAGCCCTCTCGAGGCATTCGATCCCGAATGCGCCAGCGCCGGCGTCCGTGCTGGCGGTGGATGATGGTGCTTGCGCACCCAGATCCTCGAGCGCCAGTGCCGATCGCCCCGACGCTCCCGTTCCGCGGCGGACGAACCGTGAACCACGGCGCCAACGCGCCGGGTTCCTGGCTTGTCGGGGCTAACCAGAATAGCCCCGCGGCCTCGCTGGGCTACTTGAAGCTCACCAGGGTGATTTTGGCGGTCGCCGCGTCGCTGGGTCGCTGAGCGCCGCACGTGTGGCCACTGGTTGCCGCGGGCTCTGGCCAGAGAAGACCGCGGTCAGGGTTCTCGCGTGAGCCCTGCTTTCACGGTAGTAAGTCTGCCCGCAAACCCGGCGAGAGGCGCGGACAATTTCGGATGACCGCCTGCCTAGATTTACCGTGACGCTCCGTCGAAATCGCGGTCGATATTTATGTAAGTAATGTCAGTGTAAGGTCCTGCCTGAGAGTACACCGCTTGTCGGTAGTTGACCGCAGCGAATGGCGACGCAAGCACGGATGTCGCTGCCGTCTGTCCGTTCTAGCGTGGCGTCGTGAGTGCTTTGCGCGAACGGGTGCGTCGTTGACCGTGACCACCAACACTCCACAGCCACAGCACCTAACCAACGCGGTCGCGATGATCGTAGCCGCGCTGCTCGCCGCCATCGCCCTGACCGCCTGCGGTAGCAGCACCTCGAGCACGACTTCGAGAACCACGTCCAGCACGACGACCACGAGCACCACCACCGGCGGCTCCGCGCAACAGCGCACCGCGATCCAGGCGTGCCTGAAGAAGTACGGGATCACGCTCCCCACGCGCCCGAGGACCTCGACCACCACGACCTCTAGAACGAGCACCACCCCGCGCCCGGGGGCCGGCGTCTTCGGAGGCGGCGCAGGCGGCTCGTTCTTCAACAACTCGAAGGTCCAGGCCGCGCTCAAGGAATGCGGGATCACGATCGGCCAGCGCGCGACCACCACCAACAACGTGCACAACCCAGCCTTCCAAAAGGCCGTCAAGAACTACGCCGCCTGCATGAGCAAGAACGGCTACCCCCTCCCCAAGCCAAACTTCTCCGGCAACGGCCCGGTATTCAGCACCAAGCAAGTCAACCGCAACAACCCCAAGTTCAAAGCAGCCAACACCAAATGCCAACCGCTACTCGGCCGGAGCACGACCACGACCAACACGACCACGACCAACACCGGATGACCCAACCTCGCAAACCGGACCGTCTGTGGCCAGTCACGGACGCCTAACACCCCGGAACGCGGGGAGGCTGCGAGCCCAGAAGGCGAACCCATGTCAACTCACTCAATTGCCCATAGACATCCCCATCCAAGATCTCCGAACAACACGACTCGCCGCGCGCTCGCCGCACTGGGGATCGCGGTCCTCGGAGGCGCGGTCGCGCTCGGGCTCGCGCTGCTGATCGGCGCCGTCCACACCACGGCGACGGCGACCACCGTGGTCCAGACGGCACCCGCCGCGGCCGCTCCCTCCTCGCCCAGCGCCACCTGGGCCGGGGTCTACGCCCAGGCCGACGCCGGCGAGGTCGACATCACCGTGCAGATGACCACGACCGTCAACACGCCGTTCGGACAGCACTCCGAGCAGGAAACGGCCACCGCCGCGGGATTCGTCCTGGGCGGCAACGGTGACGTCGTCACGGCCGCGCACGTCGTCGACGGCGCCACCTCGATCCGCATCACCTTCCAGAACGGCACCACCCGCAGCGCCACCGTCCTGGGCAAGGACGACGCCTCCGACGTCGCCGTGGTCCACGTCAACCCCGCCGCGCTGACGCTGCACCCGCTGACCCTGGGCAGCTCCAAGGCGCTGGCGGTGGGCGACCCGATCGCCGTGCTAGGCGATCCCCTCGGCTTTGACCGCAGCCTCAGCACCGGCGTCGTGTCCGCGCTGGACCGCACGATCCAGGCGCCCAACGGATTCGAAATCGCACACTCGATCCAGACCGACGCGGCGATGAACCCCGGCAACTCCGGCGGACCGCTACTGAACACCAGCGGCCAAGTGATCGGGATCGCAGACCAGATCGCCACCGGTACAAACCAATTCGGCGGCCCGTCGAGCTCAACCACGAGCACCGGCGTTGGCTTCGCCGTGCCGATCGACCTGATCAAGGCTGAGCTCGTCCCCCTCGAGCACGGCCAAACCGTCACTCACGCCTACCTCGGAGTCAGCACCGGCGAGACCAGCAACGGCTCCCCCGGAGCGCTCGTCGCCGGCGTCCAGTCGGGCACGCCCGCCGCCAAGGCGGGCCTGAAGGCCGGTGATGTGATCGTCGCGTTCAACGCCGCCACGGTCGCGAGCGAAGGTGATCTGATCGACGCGCTCGCCGCCTCGAAGCCGGGCGAGCGGGTCCGGCTGACCGTGCAGCGCGGCTCGACCCGGATCACGCTCACCGTCGTACTCGGCACCCAGCCCGCGCAAGCCCCATCGTCGTAACCGGAGGGAGCAAGGCGACATGTACTCGTCTCTCTCTATCCGCCCGCGAGCTACAACCACACGCGAAGCAGGCGATCGGCGTGGCGTTCGGTCTCGCGAGGACGATCGTGTCTAGCCAGCGGGACACCTCGGAGGGCGTTTGCCCGACGGATCCGCCCACGAGAGGGCTCGGTGATGAGCCTCGGGCTTGAGCGTGACGCACCCATGGGCGGACCGGTCGATCCGCTCGACCAGCTTGCGCAAACGCTTCGGGGGATGCTTGACACGCTCGAGGCGACCCGCACGGAGACCGAGTCGGCGCTGGACCGTCAACGGGAGCTCGTGCGCGCGCTCAGCGGCGTGCTGGAAAAGCTCGAGAGCCTGCGGGCTGAGACCGAGGCTGCCATAGAGCGCGAGTACGAGTTCCTGCTCGACGCCGCGCACGAGCTCCGCACACCGCTCACCACCGTGCTCACCAACCTCGAGTTGCTCGCCGAGGAGCTGGAGGGCGAGCAGGCCGAGCTAGTACGGGCCGCGTTGCGCTCGACTCGGCGGATGCGCCGGTTGGTCGGCGACCTGCTGCTGCTCTCACGCGCGGACGCCAACCGCGCAAGGCCGCGCCGCCCGGTCGATCTGGCAGAGGTGTTGACCGATGTCGCCGGTGAGCTTGGGCCGCTCGCTGCCGGGCGTGAGCTGACCGTGAGCGCGCAGCGCGCCGTTGTGCTTGGGATGCGCGACGATCTGCACCGGCTCGTGTCGAATCTGATCGAGAACGCGCTCCGGCACACGCCCGAGGGTACGCACGTCAGGGCGATCACCGGTGAGCGAGATGGCGACGCCGTGGTCATCGTCGAAGACGACGGGCCCGGGATCCAGCCCGAGCTAGAGCATCGAGTGTTCGAGCGGTTCACGCGCGGCGCCGGCGACGGTGCGGCGGGGTCGGGGCTCGGCCTGGCGATTGTTCGTGCCGTAGCCGGGTCCCATCACGGGACCGTCGCGCTCGAGCGCCCGGCCAGTGGTCGCGGTGCCCGGTTCGTGGTCAGAATTCCCACGAGCACGCAACCGCCCACCATGCGAGCCACCGCTGGCCCAGGGTCAGCTCTGTGAACGGCCGGCCGTCACATCTCGTGCCCAACCAGGAACCAGCCACCAGCGGGCAGCGGACGACGAGTCCGGCAGCACCAGCGTCGTCGCCGGCGGGCAAGATACCGGGCAGGGAGACCGATGGTCCGGCCGTGGCCACGAGCGCGCTGACCAAGCGTTTCGGGGAGCGGCTCGCAGTCGACGCGATCGACATCGAGCTGCCCTCGGGTGTGGTCAGCGGCTTCGTCGGCCCGAATGGTGCGGGCAAGACGACGACGATCCAGATGCTGCTCGGGCTGGTGCGACCGACCGGCGGCACGGCGCGTGTACTCGGCCATCCCGTCGGCCACCCAGCGGCCTACCTTGATCGGGTCGGCGCGCTGGTCGAGTCGCCATCGTTCTACCCGACGCTGTCGGGCAGGCGCAACCTCGAGGTGCTGACGCGCCTGGGGCGGCTCGATCGCGCCCGGATCGGCGAGGTGCTCGCGCTGGTGGAGCTCGGCGATCGGGCGGATGATCTGGTCCGCACCTACTCGCTCGGGATGAAACAGCGGCTAGGTGTCGCGGCGGCGTTGCTGCCCGACCCCGAGCTGGTGATCCTCGATGAGCCGGCCAACGGGCTCGACCCGGCCGGGATCCGCGAGATCCGAAGGCTCCTGCGGAGACTCTCCGACGAGGGCGTCACGGTGTTCGTCTCAAGCCACCAGCTGGCGGAGATCGAGACGATCTGCGATCACCTGGTGATGATCCACCAGGGCCGGATCGTCTTCCAGGGCAAGGTCGACGACCTCCTCGCCGCCCAGCACTCCGACCTGATCGCGATCCCAGAGCACAGCAAGGACCTCGTCAAGCTCGCCGAGCTTTGCGAGCAAGAGGGCAAGGCGGCACATGTGGACGGGGATGTCCTACGCGTACAGGCATCTGGCGATTGGGCCGCCGAGCTGAACCGGCGGGCGATGGCGGCCGGGATCACGCTACGGGGGCTTCAGAGCACGCGCGCCTCGCTCGAGGAGGCGTTCTTCGCGGTCACCGAGCGGAAGGACCGCTGATGCTCGCCGCGTTCTCCAGCGAGTTGGTCAAGCTGCGCCGCCGCGGCGTGCTGTTATGGGGCCTCGGCGGTGGCCTGTTGTTCACGGTACTGGCGACGGTGTTCACGATCGAGCGCGCCGTCAACACACTGCAGCCCGGCTTCCACGGGCATGGGTTCCGCGTGACGGTCGCGCAGCTCTCGCAGCCCGACGGGCTCGTCCACGGCGTGGTCGACGTCAGCAACCTAGTCGGGATCGTCGCGCTGTGCCTGTTCGCAGGCGCGACCGCGAGCGAGTACAGCCAGGGCACATTGCGCAACCTGCTCATCCGCCAACCGCGACGCGCCGAGCTGCTATCGGGCAAGTTCCTCGCGCTGGCACTGTTCATCGCGCTCGCGGTTCTGCTCGCGATCGCGGTCGCCGCGGGCGTGGCGTTCGCGCTCGCACCCGGGAAGGGGATTCACACCTCGGCCTGGACGAGCAGCACCGGACTGAACGACCTGTGGCACTCGATCCTGCACGTTTACCTGGCATGCGTCGGCTACGGCATCCTCGGCACCGCACTCGCCGTCCTCCTGCGCTCTCCAGGGGTCGCGATCGCGCTCGGCGTCGCGTGGGTGCTCCCGATCGAGGCGATCATCACCGGAGCGATCTGGTCCAACGGCGATCGCTGGCTGCCGGGACAGCTGCTCAGCGCCCTCGCGCACGGTGGCAACAGCTCAAGCTCCTACGCCCACGCGCTCGTCACGCTGACCGTCTACGCCGTGCTCACAGCGATCGGCACCCTCCTGCTGTTCCAGCGGCGCGACGCGTAGCCGCACCTCAGTCGAGGCGCGTCGCCCGGCTGGAGGACAGCCGCGGAAGCGGGCCGGCGCAGTCGAGAGTCTCGCGGCGCCCTGCAACTCGTAGCTAAACCGAACGAGCGTCCGCGAGACTCTCGCTGTTGACCACGACAGCGCTCTCGAGGTCGCCGTCGGCCACGTTGATGCTTTCCCAGGCGTTTCGACAGCTGGGGGCGAGCTCGGCGAGATGCACGCTTGGGACGAGCTGCGGCTGTCTCCGAGCTCGTCGACGGCAGACGGCCGCTTCGCCTGCCAGGCCGGGCTGAACGGGCCGCAGGTCGACATCGGCGACGGCATCGCCGGGGACTCGGGAATGCTCGAAAGCTACGGCGATCCCGGCCCGGGCCAGTGGATCACCGTGTACGCCTCCGCCGGGCACGCCCTCATCGAGATTGCGGGGATCCTGCTCGACACCGCCCACTGGACAAGCACG
>Ga0187770_10000719_pt1 | contig 16497 bp, 13 predicted proteins | sample 0116_SJ02_MP02_2_FD_133154 | JGI IMG/M metagenome (GOLD analysis project Ga0187770, IMG submission 133154) | Tropical peat soil microbial communities from peatlands in Department of Meta, Colombia - 0116_SJ02_MP02_20_MG | ecosystem: Environmental > Terrestrial > Soil > Wetlands > Peat | place...
ATTTTGCTTATGGTGTTAGGTTTTTTGTTCGGCTCCCTGACGATCCTATCCCTTCACGCATCGGCTCAGGAGGGGCCTGGGGTTCCTCATATTTCGCCAGAGGAGTTAAAACACCTGATCGAAAGCAAGGCGGCTGATATCGTTATCGTGGATGTTCAGCCTAAAGGGGCGTACGAAATCGGACACATCAAGGGAGCATTTAATTTCCCGTGGACAACAGATATTAAGAGCCCCAATAATCTCCATCGGAATAAGGAGCTCATTCTCTACTGTGATTGTACGCACGAGGAGGATTCCATTGACACGGCTAACCAACTTATGAGCAAATTCGGCTATACCAATATTAAGGTTCTTGAAGGAGGTTGGTCGAGATGGCGAAACTTGGGTTACCCGGTCGAAAAAGGCAAGGGGAAGAAGTAAGGGGCACTAACATAAGCAAGAAGATTTTATCGTTAATCGGCTATCTCGTACCTAACCACAAGTCTTTCCGTTCGTTCCAAAAGGAAGGCAGCGCCTGGGGAAAAGAAGATTCCCAGGTCGGCCTGGTGAAGCTGAAGCCTCACTGATAAAGCCTTTTCAGATATTCTTCGAGTGGGGACTAAATGGTGGCCTAATGTACAATGAATGTTAGGAGGAATAGATCCATGAATGAGAGACCCGTGAAAAAGATTGGCTGGATCGGAGCTATTTATAATAACCGGTATGCGGTGCTTGTTTTTCGTCTTATCTTGGCAGCGTTCTTTCTTACGTCCGCCTATGGCAAACTCGTAGATATCGAGCGTTACTCGGTGGATGCAGTGTATAACTTTGGGATTCTGCCGTTGTATTTGGCCCGTCTATTTGGATTGGTCATGCCGTTCATCGAACTATTGTGTGCTCTTGGTTTGCTCTTTGGGGTGTTGACGCGGCTATCAGCGCTTGGAATTTCCCTTATGAGTTTGTCATTTTTTATTGCCAAGGCGATCGTGCTTTCCCAAGGGCGGAGTATCAATTGTGGCTGCTTTGGTGCTGTCATTGATACTTTAGCCTCGGTAACAATCTTCATGGACCTGCCCATAATGTTTATAGCACTCATGGTAATGTTTGCGCCCTCTGGCGTCCGGCACTGGGCAGCGATTGGTAAGCTCCTGCCGGAGAAATGGAAGGATAAATTCCATCTGATCTGGTGAGGGTTGTTTTCACTTGGCTCCAGATGACTTACCTGCCGAATGGCAGAAGGGCCCTTTAGTTGAGCGAAACCAGAGGAATGGTTTTCCTGTGGCGAAAGATCTTGAGGGAAAAGAGAGAGCAGATGCTGTGCCAAAAACGGAGATTCCGAGCAAGGAGGCTGTAAGGAGGTTTGATCTTAGGGAATTCTTGGCACCCACAGGATTTCTGTTTGCGTTACTTCTTTTGATCTTCATAACCCAGCAGACTTCTGGAAAACCCACTCAGAGAGATATTAACAAGTGGACTTATATTGCGGCGGGAAGAGCCATAGGTTGGGTATAAAATCTGATGGGACTTTATGGGCTTGAGGGCTGAACGAATATGGAGAGCTGGGAGATGGAACGACCGAGGAGGGGCATTTACCAGTAGAAATCGGGAATCGCCCCTGAAATGCTGGGGTCGCCCAATGAAAGGTTGAGATTTCCGGCTATGCCAAAACGTAGACCGATTGCACAATTTCGTTAATTCATTCGGAACGGACCTAAGAATAACATAGGTAATGAAGCCAGAGAAAGCCAGGGTTGAATGACCTGGGCTTTTTACAAATTGCTATTCTCTCTTTCAATCGTAAATCATCAACTCCTTTTTCGGGAGACTCGATAGTCGCTATCGAGCATGCGTTTAAGATCCGAAAAGCCTCCGATTTGAAGATCAGATAGACCCTTTTCGTTCTTATCTTCAGGAACCAACATTTGGCAAGCTATGTTCAGCTTTAACCTCTAAAACCACGGAATCCGAAGCCGAAGATTCCTTCCTTGCGATGTGTTTTTGGATTTTCGTTCGACAATACAATAGTACAAATGGAAACCAACAAGATAATTTACAATAGATAATTCTTCTCGGAAGAAAAAATTCTAGATCGACCTCTGGAACCCCTTTGTTTGTTCGGGTGTCAATGGCAACATGGACCTCACCTTGGGAAAGAGGACATTTCTAATTTGGCTTGATAGTGCGTCACGCAAGAGCCTTTTCATATTGACAAGCGAGGTATTTCCCACTTAGAATTCCGTTTTAGCCAGGATCCGAATCAGATTATGGAGGTGATGAGAATTTCTTCCCGGCGTTACGTTACTGCATGCTGAGTTCCGTGTTCATGATTGGAATGTCTCATTTGAACCAACATAAGGACCAATAAAACCGACGAATTGCTTTAATTTATGGAGAATTTAGAACTTGAGCCATCAAGCCTTAGATTTTCTTTTCGCTCCCCGGTCAATAGCGCTTGTTGGAATTACAATTTCCAAGCCTGATCATTGGACCAGAACCTTTCTGGACTCTCTTCTTAAATTTCGGTTCAAAGGCCAAATCTATTTGGTAAATCCAAGGGGCGGGGAGATTCACGGACTTAAGGTATACAAAAGCCTTGACGATATTTCTGACGAAGTAGATTACGTAATCAGTACTGTGCCTGCTCAAGCAGCCCTTAAACTGGTTGAGGAATGTGCAGGAAAGGGAGTGAGGGCAGTACATTTCTGTACGGCAGGGTTTAGTGAGACGGGCGAGGAAGGTAGAGAAGGATTAGAAGCTGAATTGGCTGAATTATCTCGGAGAAAAGGAGTCAGAATTATAGGCCCTAATTGTATGGGCATCTATTGTCCTGACTCTGGCCTCTCTTTCAGTAAAGATTTTCCCAAAGAAAGTGGATCCGTAGGCTTTATAAGTCAAAGTGGCGGGAATGCTGCAGATTTGGTTAGGTTAGTGATGTGGCGTGGCGTCCGTTTTAGCAAGGTCGTAAGCTATGGAAATGCCTGTGATCTCAACGAAAGTGATTTTCTTGAATACCTTGGTTCCGATCCATACACGAAAATAGTAGCCCTCTATATCGAAGGGGTTAAGGATGGGAGAAGATTTCGCCAAGCATTAACCAAAATAGCCGGTGAAAAAGTAATAATATTACTCAAGGGAGGTACTACTGCCGGGGGTGCCAGAGCAGTTGCCGGCCATACGGGGGCCCTCGCAGGCAACGATGCCATTTGGGACGCTCTTTGCAAGCAATTGAGAGTAATTCGGGTTCACTCTATAGACCAATTGGCAGATACATTAGTCACACTTTCATTCATGGACATTCCGAGAGGAAGAAATGTTGCCTTAATAGGTGTCGGAGGAGGAGCCAGTGTTTTAATAGCAGATGAGTTTGAAAAAAGAGGGTTAAACGTTCCACCACTCCCCCAGACGATTAGGAGTTATATCCAAGAATTCACTCCGATTGCAGGTAACATCCTTCGAAACCCCATAGATTGTTTAGAAACCATAACAGAGACTAAAAGCCTTGTTAGGATTCTTGATATTGTTTCATCATGGAGTGAAATTGACTTCTTGGTTGGGTTCTTAAGACCGAGCCAGGCTTCACCGAGCTTGAGGGGTGTAATGGTTCAGATGGTTGAGAGGATGTTGAGAAAAAGTAAAGCGGTATCTAAACCAATGGGTGTGGTGCTTGAGCCTAGTATTTTACCTAAAGAAGCAAAAGAAGTCTTTTCCTTTATCCAAGAATTTGTTTCGTTTAAATTGCCTGTCTATTTTTCATTTTCCGGAGCTGCCGATGCTTTGAATTTGGTTCTAAACTATTATGAAAGCTTAGATAATAAACTTAGGACAAAGCCTTGCTGATCGGCTCTTCCAGATCTTCTCTAACCACTCACTTCGACGAAGATGCATTTGATTTATGGAAAGAACCCGCAAGCCTGCAAGCGCCTGCGTCATGGTGGGGGCGCTACTGGATTTGAACCAGTAACCTCCTGTGTGTGAAGTTGTGGTGATCTGGGACCGTTTATAAAGTCATTTATTCGCCTTCAACATTTTCTTTAAGGCCCTGCGTCCATAAAGAGTTAGGCTCTTCTTATTCGAAAGGAGCGTAAACCTTTGCACCTTGCTATAGGAACGTTCTTAAAAATGAAGGCGGGCAAGGAATCGAACATCTTCAGCGCCAACAAACGGTTCGATCTTCAAAGTGAAGATCATTTTATCCAGCGTTGCTTATTCTATTCTGAGAATGGCCGGTTTGTGCCAGAATACTTACTGAAGCCATGATTTTCAAATGAATCACCTAAGACATGAAAGGATAAAATACTTGACAAAGAAACATAAATTCGGATACCCATAGCCCAGGTATCACAGTTTTCCTCCTGTATCTGCCTCACTTTTGCTCCACCCTTCAGAGTCTGTTCGATTATGGTATTCGAAACAGATAATACCTCTTGTTACATATTGAATTATTAAGTAGAATATATGACTGTTGTGTTGTATCAATTAAGGGGGCTAATTGATGAGAAATTACTCTTAAAAAATTTTTGGATAATTTGGAGGTTTTCTTTTGAGAGTTAGTCTCAAAGAACACGCGGTGAGAATCGAAAGCAGAGGAGAATCGTGAAGAAACTTGTTGACACCAGGGAAATTTCAATACGAACTTCCGATCTGTGGGCTATCACATCCTTGTGGAGGGTGGCCTCATAAATCAACCGCAGTTCAAGCCTTTCGAAATGACCTGCTATTTCTCCGTGGATGAAAAGTGTTAAGCTTGTGGAACTAACCCCCCTATTTGTAAGAGATGACAGGATACGAAACCGTTCAGAAAGTAAGAAGGAGAAATAACATTGGGTGAGGTAACAATATGACAGAAGAAGCCTTTTCTGGTTTAAGAATTTTAGATTGGACCCAAGGGGTTGCGGGGCCTTATTGTACAAAGCTATTTGCCGATTTTGGGGCGGAGGTAATCAAAGTTGAGAAACCCGGGGCTGGAGATGCGGCAAGAAGGATGGGCCCCTTTTCAAAAGACAATCCTCACCCTGAAAAGAGTGGGACATTCTTTTATCTCAATACCAATAAAAAAAGCATCACCTTAAATCTGGAGAATGAAACCGGAGTGAAGATACTCAAAGAACTTGCCTCGCAAGTTGATGTCTTGACAGAAGATTTGATGCCCGGAAGGATGTCGGAACTCAGCTTATCTGACGATATCTTGAGGAAGGTGAATCCTCGCCTTATAGTGACTCACATTTCATATTTTGGCCAGTCAGGGCCTTACCGAGACTATAAAGCCACCAACCTTACGGCGTATGGGTTAGGTGGGGCAATGTATACCCAACGGCCCTCCAACAAGCCCACCGGTAGACCAGTAGTTGAGGGAGGGCTGCAAGCGGAATACGCAACAGGTGTGCTTAGTTTTATAGCCACGATAGCTGCTCTGATCAACCAAAACGGTGGCCACGGGGGCACATGCATTGATATATCCGCAATGGAGTGTGTCGCCAGCACGCTGGCTGTGCACATGGGGGAGTATTCGTATATGGGTCTAAGTAGAAGAACTAACCCTTGGGCGATTCACGGATATCCTATCGGCTATAGCTGTCCTAGCAGGGATGGCTGGGTAAGTCTGACGCCTGGAATAGGAGGAGCAACCAACATTGCATCCCTGATAGGGAGACCTGAGTTGAAAAATGACGCCCTCTTTACGAAACCTGGTGCACGTATGGCTGAGTCCGAAAAGTTTGATGCCTTAATCCTCCCCTGGCTTAAAGAGCGGGGAAAGTGGGAGATAACCAAGGAGGCCCAGAAACACAGATTGGGTTTCACTCCAGTCCTAAGTCCCGGAGAACTTTTGAAGGATGAGCAACTTGATGCAAGGGAGTTTTTTTCTGAGATCGATCATCCGGCTATGGGTAAAGTGACATATCCTGGAGCTCCGGTCAGGTTGAGTGAGACTCCGTGGCGAGTAGGGAGGGCTCCCTTGCTTGGCGAACACAACGAAGAAGTTTATGGAAGACTTGGTTACGCTAACGAGGACCTTGTCAAGCTGCGAGAGCAGGGGGTTGTATGACCTCAAGGAGAGAAAATGGGATATACGCTGCTGGAAGGCATAAGAGTTCTTGATTTAACAATGTTCTTTGCTGGTCCCATAAGTTCAAGAATACTATCTGATTTGGGAGCTGAGGTCATTAAGATCGAGTCAGGCTCCCACTTTGAGGTGTTTACACGGACAAATGTCTATCCAGAGAACAAACCTGGCGAAGAGCCTTGGAATCGGGGCTGTCTTTTTCATTCCCTTAATGCCGGGAAGCGGGGGATTAGCCTCAACTTGGGAAGCGAAAAGGGAAAGCAAATATTCAAACGTCTCGTTGAGATAAGCGACGTGGTGATTGAGAATTTTCGCCCAAGGGTAATGGACAGCTTGGATTTGGGTTATGAGGAGCTGAGAAAGGTTAAGCCAGATATAATCATGGTTTCTATGAGCGGACTCGGACATTATGGTCCTCTGAGGGATTTTTACATGTACGTACCAGGGCTGGAGGGGATGTCCGGACTAAGTTATAACACCGGTAACCCTGATGAACCGCCGTTACTTTCGGGCTACGCTTACGGGGATTGGGTGCTCGGAGCCACGGGGGCGGCTGCTCTCCTCATTGCCCTATACCATAGGAGGAGGACTGGCAGGGGACAGTACGTAGATATTGCTGGCAGGGAGGCGGTGATTTGCCACATAGGCGAAATGATTATGGACTTTACTTTGAATGGCCGAGAGCGAATGCGGGTAGGTAATTACCATTCTTCGGCGGCACCACATGGGTGCTATCGCTGTAAAGGCGACGATAGTTGGGTAAATATCGCTGTAGAGAGTGATGAACAATGGAGGAGGTTTTGTCAGGCAATTGGGAATCCACCGTGGACGAAGGAGGAAAGATTTTCCGATTCTCTATCCAGGTGGAGAAACCAGGAAGAACTTGACAGGTTGGTTGAGGAGTGGACTAGGCAGTACGGGCATTATGAAGCAATGGAGATTCTCCAGAAGGTAGGAGTTCCTGCGGGAGCTGTGCTCAATATGAAAGAAATGCATGTTGATCCTCATCTCATTGATCGCGGTTTCTTTGACGTGGTTGACCATGGGAGAGGGATAGGGAAGAGGCCAATTCCACGGCACATGCCTGCGAAATTCAGCAACGTTGAAACTTTTGTTCCAAAGAGAGCCCCTTGTTTTGGGCAAGATAACGAGTATGTGCTCTGTGGTTTGTTAAGGATACCAAAGGATGATCTGAGGAGGCTTGAGGAAGAGAACGTGGTAGGAGGAACACCTAACTTTCCCCGAGGCAGGCCAACCCCAACGGATCTCATCGAAAAACAAGCGGCAGGTTGGTTTGACTCTGACTACATCAATGAACTTAGAAAAAGGTATGTTGAAGGTATAGGAGAGAACCATGACATCACGAGCTGTTTGATTGAAACTTCTGACACCTAGGAGGAGCAGCTGAAACGAGAATCTTTACACGTTTTGGGAATTAACTTAGAACTTGTCTATCATAGGCGAAACACAAAGTATGGTCGATTTTCCTGGTGATTCAGGGCTTGCAAATTACTGGACATGGGTCGGCCTGATTTCCATAAAATATTTTTTTTAAAAAATTTTATCAAAATTGATAAAAAATTCTTGACAACGGTTGGGTAATGCGCTAAGGATGTAAACAGGGAAGAGATGCGGAAATTGTCCAATGCATCAGAAATCAATCTGTTTTTTAGGAACCTCAAAAACCTTGTGTTCACATCAAGTGCAAAAACGGAGATCTATTTCGAGTCCGGTGTTGAAGACCAAATTAATCGGACCGTGGAAGGTAATCACACAACGAATTTGCGTACTCTTTATATCCACTTTAAAGAACCTTGAGTACTTTCTCAATTTAATAGGTCGTCAATTCGAGTCTCTGGATAATATTAGGTGTTAAACGAGATTTCAATTTGCTATTAGATATCACACTATCAATGTTTGGTTTAGTGAAAAGCAAAGGTTGGATTCTGATCATATGAACGAGAATAATCGTGATAGAAAAGTAATTTTGGAAACGCAAAACCTGACCAAATATTTCGGAAAATTGGCCGCACTCAATGGAATAAACTTATCCATAAGAGAAAAAGAAATCACTTCTCTAATAGGGCCGAACGGCTCTGGCAAGACCACATTTTATAATGTAACGACAGGAAGGTTTCGTCCATCTTCTGGTCGCATCTTCTTCAGAGGAAAGGATGTTGCTGGACTTCCCCCCCACAAAATATTGAAACTAGGTATCGCCAGATCATTCCAGATCACTAACATATTTGCTGATTTAACGGTATTTCAAAACATAAGGTCTGCGGTCATTGCCCAATCGGTGACGAGAATGATTTTCTTTAAACATGTGGATTCTTTTGCTAATGTGCGTGAAAAATCTTTGAATATCCTTAAGCTTCTCTCTTTACAAGAGAACAGAGATGCTTCTTGCTCCAAGCTTTCCTATGGAGATATAAGAAAAGTAGAAATAGGAATTGCTCTTGCAAGCCAACCCGACTTATTCTTCCTGGATGAACCAACGGCCGGGATGACTCCGGAAGAAACTAAAAAAATGGTGGATTTGATTAGAGACCTTTCTCGGCAAACAGAAACTACCTTCTTCATCACTGAACATGACATGAATGTCGTTTTTTCGATCTCTGATCGAATCGTTGTCCTATCCCGTGGTCAGGTTTTGGCTGACGGCACACCGGAGGAGATTCGAACAAATTCCAAGGTGAAAGAAGCCTACCTAGGGGGATTAACAGATGCTAAACGTTGAAGATGTCCACACGTTTTATGGGGCAAGCCATATCCTTCAGGGGGTGTCATTGGAAATAAGAGAACGAGAAATTGTGTGCCTCATTGGTCGCAACGGCGCAGGTAAAACGACAACCCTGAAAAGTATCATTGGCATCACTCCTCCCCGATTCGGAAGCATCAAGTTTAAGGGAAAAGAAATATCCGGAGTGCGCCCCCATCTGATCGTCCGGATGGGAATCGGATATGTTCCCGAGGACAGGAAGATTTTCCCAGATATTACCGTCAAGGATAACCTTGAGATTGCCAAAAGGCGTTTGAGTCACAAGGGCACTGAGTGGACTTTGCAGAGAATTTACGATTTTTTCCCTTTATTGAAGCCACTGGAAAGTCATAGAGGGAAGGAATTAAGCGGTGGTGAACAACAGTTACTAACAATTGCAAGGACCCTGATGGGCAATCCGGAATTGTTACTCGTTGATGAAATCTCAGAAGGTCTTGCACCATTAATTGTCCAGGGTCTAATAGAATTGGTTCAAAAACTAAGGGACGAAATCACAATTCTCCTTGTGGAACAAAATGCAATGTTTGCTTTCTCCGTGTCTGATAGAGGATATGTCATCGACAAAGGCAAGATACATTATCATGGGCTAATCGAGGAGTTAAAGGAAAACCAAGAAGTGAAAGAGAGGTACCTTGCTGTCTAGTGGTGCACCACAGAAATAACGCTATATTTCAAAGAGCACTTGGATAGCTTATTTTGCTGGGGATAATCATTTCCAAACATAGTTCCATTTATGGGGTACACCACTAGTCCATGAATGCAATGGGGAGTCTTCGGGGAATTAATAGAAGGTCTGGAGAAATTAAAGTAGGGGGGATATCTATCCCACTATTTCGAAGGAGGAATTTCTATGAGCGAAATTAGAAAGAAAGGGAAAAAGAAAGTGGTATCTAGAAGAAAGTTTCTTAAGGCCTCGTTAATCGGTCTTGCTGGCTACACCGTCGGAGGTTCGATTAGGATCTCCCCGCTGAAGGCTGAAAGGCCGATTAGATTTGGTCTGCATGGTGTTTGTAGCGGGCCAGGAGGTATGTCCGGTGAATCTGCCTTGTATGGAGTAACGCTATGGGCCGAGGAAGTCAATAAAAAAGGAGGACTGCTTGGGCGGCAGGTGGAGGTTCTTCAACGGGATACTTTTGGTAAGCCTGAGGAAGCCGTACGATATACAAGAGAATTTGCTGCCAGCGGAAACATAGATTTCATTATCGCACACGGCTCCAGTGCAGAAGCCTTCGCGGTCGCCGCTATTTCTAAGGACGTGAAAAGACTGATTACTTCACAGAATGAGACAACCGAGTATACGGCTGACCCCAAAGTGAGGAGTCCGTATTGTTTTAGGTTCGCCAAGAATGGTCTACTGATGGGCATTGGGTTTGGACAATACGCCGGAAGGGTTTCAAAAGAACTTGGACTTACTCAGTGGTTTACAATTAGTGCAGACTATGCTTTTGGTCGGGATATGGTTAATATTTTCGTTGAGTTTCTCAAAAAATCGAACCCAGCAGTGGAAATTAAGGGACAGGCCTGGCCTAAACTTTACGAGGCTGACTATACCCCCCAAATTTCAGCCATCTTAGCTGCCAAACCTCAGGCGGTGTATTGTCCTTTATGGGGAGGAGATCTTATTGCATTCATCAAACAAAGTATGATGTATGGGCTATTTGAAAAGACCAAATTTTTCTCTAGCCACTTGGGAGATCATGAAATTATCCAATCTATCACCAAATCCATAGGGAAACTTCCTGCAGGATTGTACGGAAGAACGAGATATCTTAGAACAGTTCCTGACACAAAGGCTAATCATGATTTCTATGACGCCTACCTTAAACGCTTTGGGATCCACCCTCTTCATTGGGCATGGTTGAATTATCTGGGAGCACTATCGATCGAGACAGCAGTGAGGAAAGTAGGATCTGTGGGAAATGACCTCGTTATCCCTGCCTTAGAAGGTCTGACCATTAAGGCTCCAGGAGGAATTGGTCCAGGTGATACGATAACCATGCGAGCCCGTGACCATCAATTGATTCATTATGGCGAAGGGACTGGGGTCACTATCTCGGAGGAACCCTATCTGACTAACATCGTCATGGATTCGTGGGATAAAGTAGTCGAAGAAGAGACAGGATGGCTGAAAAGGAAAGGATGGCTGTGATTGATCTGCAAAGCTCCTTCAGGTACACAGGCAACAAACAGCGTATTTGCTCTTTTAATAGGTAATGTATTTTCCTGCAGATAGGGGGATGAATTGAATATCTCTGCCTTATATGACTGCATTACAAGTATTTCTGCTATCACCTCCCAATTGACTACTTCCATCGTTATTGCCATGATCCTCTTTCTGGTCGCATCCGGACTCTCCTTAATTTTCGGGGTTCTTGGTATTGGTAACTTTGCCCACGGCTCCTTATATATGATCGGAGCATATCTCACTTATACCGTCGTATCTACATTCGGGTCTTTTTGGTTAGCACTCATTCTTGCCCCTATCGGGGCCGGACTTCTTGGGATCGTCGTAGAAAGGTTCCTTATCAAGAGAATCTATGACGCACCGCATCTTTATCAATTTTTACTCACTTTTGGCCTTCTTCTTGTTTTGGATGATTTGGTTCGAGCAATATGGGGATTTACTTTTAAATCTGTCCCGACCCCAAAGATTTTTCAGCGTCCTCCCATATTCTTTTTAGGAAGTCCGATTCCTTTTTATTATGTCTTTATCATCCTTACGGGAGGTATAATTGCCTTGGGACTTTGGTTCACATTATCGAGGACAAAAGTGGGAAAAATTATTAATGCGGCGGCCTCTGATCCTGAAATGATTGAAGCCCTTGGGATCAATGTCCGTTTGGTTTACACTTTGGTCTTTACGATAGGAGCCATGCTGGCTGGTTTTGCCGGGTTTTTAGCATCGCCTATAAGATCAGCGACACCAGGAATGGGCTTTTCTATTATCCTAGAGTCCTTCATTGTGATGGTCATTGGAGGAGTGGGCAGCATCGGGGGGGCACTGATCGCTTCTTTTCTCGTCGGGCTTTTGCGATCCTTTGGCACGATCGGTTTTCCGGACTTTGAGCTAGGGTTTGTTTTTTTCTTAGTCATTGTGGTACTTATCATCCGACCATGGGGAATATTCGGGCATCCACTGGAATAGACAAGGAGGGAAGAAATGAATTGGATACGATTGCACTCGTGGTGGATCATCCTCATTGGAATTCTTTTGGTCTTCCCACTTTTCTCCCCTTCTTTATTCTACATCAACAATGCCACAGAGATCCTCATTAATGCCCTGTTTGGTGTAAGCCTGAATCTATTAGTAGGTTATACCGGGCTCTTATCGCTTGGACACTGTGCTTTCTTTGGTGTGGGCTCCTATGCTACAGGACTTCTACTTCGCGAAGCATCAAGTTCCATACCCGCTGCCTTATTCGGTGGGGTGCTTCTTTCGGGCATCGTTGCTTTGGTTATGGGCTATTTCTGTACACGGTTAACCAAATTTTACTTTGCCTTTTTAACTTTAGCTTTCAGTCAGATCATTTATATAGTCGTAGTAAGATGGGTGAGTCTTACGGGCGGGGATCAAGGTCTGATTGGCGGTATTCCCAAACCCCCCATTCATTTTGCGGGATTGGTCATTGACATTTCCTCCCGCCTGAATTTTTACTACTTAACTGTTTTATTGGTGTGCGGTTCTTTTATTCTCTGTAAGATCATAGTTGATTCCCCTTTCGGCTGGGTTCTTAGGTCCATTCGGGAAAACCAATTGAGAGCCCAGTTCATTGGGGTAGGTATACGAAAATATCAAATTAGCATATTCATAGTCGCCGGCATTTTCGGAGCATTGTCTGGAGGGCTTACAGCCCTTAACATCAATGGGTGCTATGCGGAACACGCTTATTGGCTTAAAGGCGCTGATCCAATTTTCATGATCCTCATTGGAGGGATGAAGACTTTTGCCGGTCCAATTGTGGGAGCGGCTGTTCTGGTTTGCTTGAATACGTTTATTGCTGCTTACACAAGATTTTCGGGATTATTTTTGGGGGCAATTTTGATTTTCCTTGTCGCGTTTGCTCGAATGGGAATTGTTGATTTCCTTGTTCTCCATAAGAGAAAACTGTGGGAAAGTTATTACGGTGGAGGAAAATGAAGGCATCTTTGGAATCCAAAAATCTAAAGTAGATCTCCACCTTTTAGCGTATTATTGACATAAGCAAACATAGAAACTTCAAAATGCAGTTTAGCCATGACGAAATGAAGATTCACATGGTCTGCTAATACCCCGGAAATAAAATGGAAGAAATAGGAAGAAAGATTAGGATTGAGCGAAAAAAGAGTGGGTTGACTCTTGAGCAGTTGGCCAAAAAGGTGGGCATCAGCCTCATTACTCTCCAGAGGATTGAAACGGGGAAGAGCTCCCCTTCGGTTGTCCTTCTATCTGAAATCGCTCAGCGCCTTAATAAATCAATTTATTCATTTCTTGGAGAAAGAAGGGAGCCTTTCATTCATATTAAACATAGAAACCAACGATTCATGTCAAGCCCAATGCTGAAGATCAAATTAATTGGACCTCGTCAGATGATTGCCGATAACATTGTGGTGACTTACGGTGAGCTGAAGAAAGGCAAGACCATCGATCCTCATACGAATCGGGGGGTTGAGTTCGCATATAATATCGAGGGAAAGTGTGAAATCAAACTGGATAGCAAGAGTTATATACTGGAAGCTGGGGATAGCATCTCGTTCAATGCAAGGCTTAAACATTCAGTTACTGCCCTTGAAAAATTGAAATTTTTCGGCATTTACGCGGAAGACAAGGAATAATTTAATCGAGGAATTTGCAAGGGAGCTGTGCGTCTTTAAATCTTAAAGCGGAAGGACATCTCATTACGCTATAGGGATTTTTCGAATCGATTAGGAATATGGAGATATAGAGATCCGCAAGGCGTTTGGCTTACTATCTATGCTTCCGATTATCCAAGGATACGACGAATCTTTCCACTTACGGGAAAGTCGGTTGAATGTCCGGCTTCCTACGCGGGGATGAAGGCCAATGATGAAGAAGCGTAGCTGATTTTGTCTGGAAGCCCGGCCAACGACCCTTTGGTTGTATCAATTACTGAAAAGGCTGGATTTTAGTCCTGAGGATACCGAGCCACTGCGAATCTTTTGGGAAAGCCCGATGTTTTCCTTCTCACCATAACCGGGGTGGTTCGACCTTATACATAGGATTTGTGGCACTATTGATATACCTGTATTTGTGAATGAGAATACAGGATATGGAAATGTGACTAATGTGTTTTCTACCCGTCAAGGAGATGGAAGGAAGCGGAGCGGGAGGAATGTTCATTGAGGATCGGCTATTCTCCATGCGATGTGATGTATGAAAGGGAAGCAGCGTATAATAATTCAAGAGATGGTTGGCAAGATCAAGGTCGCCTTGGATGATCAAGTAAATTCAGGTTTTCATTATCGGGAAGAAGCGAGGGGGAGGAAGATGCAGGTCTCATTTTCGTCGAAGTCCCAAAGATACTCCCTTTTCTTACTTTAACAATCTCATAGCATTGGAGGAAATCGCCAAAAACGAAAAATGTTGCCTTAAGGATCTTTTTAAGAAAGCGTCTCAGGGATTAAGATAACCAGCCTTGGCTGGACCAAGTTGTTGTGGTATGAGCTAAGAGTGCAATGAATGAGGAGGAACGAGATGCGATTGGATTACCGCACTTACGAAGAAGCGAGGAGGTACTTTAAATGGACTGAAAGATGGGAGGTTTTTGATGGAAATAGACAAAAATTCAACATTGCTCATGAATGTGTAACCCGGCATGCTTCGGAAGAGGTAGGGATTAGAATAAAATTTGATGACCGGCATAAAGAGATTTATACCTTCAAAGAATTTGACAGGTTTGTTTGTCAATTTGCCAATATGCTTGAAAGGCTGAACATTCGTAAAGAGGATCGTATCGCCCTGTTGCTACCCCCGTCATTGGAGTATTACGGAAGTATGTTTGGAAGCTTCAAAAGGGGATCAGTAGTTGTCCCGTGTTCCACTCTCTTTGGCCCCGAAGCCATCTCCTTTCGGATCGAAAATTCACAGGCGAAAGCAATCGTTACTACTAAAGATAGACTGGGCTTGATCGATCGGAAATTCGCTCACACCTTGGAATGGATTGATGCTGAGCAACTTCCCCGTGAAATGAAAAACGAGAAGGAGATCTATGAACCAGATACTTCGGTTGATACCCTTGCTATGATCCAGTTTTCGAGTGGCACAACGGGTTCACCGAAATCTGTTTTGTACCGGCATGGAGCGATCACGGTAGCGGCCCCCGTGGTTAAGTTTGTTGTTGGGCTTGAGCCCGATGACCGTTTCTTTTGTCCGTCCTCACCGGCTTGGGGACATGGGATTTGGTATGGAACAATGGGTCCACTAATTTTTGGCCGAGCCGTGGGGGCATACTCGGGCAAATTTGATGCGGAGATCCTCCTCGAGGCTCTTGAGGAATTTGAAATTACAAATATGTCGGCCATCTCGTCCCATTACCGGTTGATCATGAACTCTGGGAAGATAGACAATTACAAGCTCAGAGTCAGGAAGTTGACATACACAGGGGAAGCCATGGCCATGGATGTATTCAAGTTTTTCCAGGACAAATTGGGGGTAACCATCCATTGTATGTATGGGACCACTGAGGTCGGCCCAATCTGTTCTGATTATGCAGGGTTTAAGGACTGGAAGGTGAAGCCGGGGAGTCTGGGAAAACCCATGATCGGAGGCCAGAAGGTGGCAGTCCTCGATGGAGAGGGGAACGAGTTGCCTCCGGGGCAGGAGGGACAAATAGCTTTATGGAACGGCAGTGGATGGACTCGAGTCGGTGATATCGTATGTGAAGACGAGGAGGGATATTTTTGGTATAAGTGCAGGGCCGACGATGTCATCATATCCTCGGGTCACACGATTGGTCCCGTAGAAATTGAAGAGGTTCTAAAGAAACACCCCGCTGTCATCGAAGTAGCTGTAGTGGGAAGTCCTGACAAGGAGCGGGGAGAGGTGGTAAAAGCGTTTATAAAAACTGATCGGGTTCCCTCAGAGCAATTACAAAAGGAAATTCAGGAATTTGTAAGAAGTACGTTAAGCAAACATGAGTATCCGAGAGAGATTGAATTCTTGGAAGAACTGCCAAAGACCCCGGATGGTAAAATTAGGCGGAAGGAACTCAAGGAAAGAGAAAGGGTAAAGAAAGGGAATCCGTAATTGTTGATTCACGGAAGGAGGATCGCCTTAGATGTTGTTGGAAGATCTCATGCGGAGAAATGCAAAACTCTACGGCCAGAAGATCGGGCTTATCGATAAGGGACAAAATTTTAGTTATCGTGAGTTGAATGCGAGAGTCAACCGTTTGGCAAACGGACTCATTCGGCTGGGGTTGGAGAAAGGGAGCCGTGTGGCAGTTATGGCAAATAATTGCCATGAATTTGTGGAAACCTATTTTGGCATCGCCAAGGCTGGATTGGTGATTGTTCCGGTTAGTACACGACTTTCTCCCGGAGAGGTCTGTTATATTGTCGACCATTCAGACTCGTTGGTTTTGATCTATCAGGAAGAATTCGAGGAGGAGATTGACCAGATAAAAAAAGGGATTCCTCAAGTCAAGTATTTTTTGTGCATCGGAAACGGAGCAGAAAG
>Ga0187770_10000721_pt1 | contig 16491 bp, 18 predicted proteins | sample 0116_SJ02_MP02_2_FD_133154 | JGI IMG/M metagenome (GOLD analysis project Ga0187770, IMG submission 133154) | Tropical peat soil microbial communities from peatlands in Department of Meta, Colombia - 0116_SJ02_MP02_20_MG | ecosystem: Environmental > Terrestrial > Soil > Wetlands > Peat | place...
CCGCCGGCTCTCCGGGCTCCTCCCGCACGGGGTCGCCTTCCACAACGCGTCGCTGACGAACCCCGAACGGCGGGTCGTCGAGCGGGCGTTCCGTGACCGGGCGCTGAAGGTCCTGGTCGCGACGCCGACGCTCGCCGCCGGGATCAACCTGCCCGCCCGGCGCGTGATCGTCCGCGACACGACGCGGTACGACGACCGGCTCGGCGTTCAGGCCCGGATCCCTGCCCTCGAGGTCCAGCAGATGCTCGGCCGGGCGGGTCGGCCCCGCTTTGACCCGGTCGGGGAAGCACTGCTGCTCGCGCGCGGACCGGACGACGAGGAACGCCTCCTGGACGAGTACCTCTCCGCACCTCCGGAACCGGTCGTGAGCCGCCTCGCGGCGGAACCGGCGCTGCGGATGCACCTCCTCGCGCTGGTCGCGAGCGGCGCGGTCCGCTCGGACGAGGAGCTGGAGTCGTTCTTCGCCGCCACGTTCTACGGTCGGACCCTCCCGCTCCCCGAGCTCGAGGCGAAGGTGATCGAGGTCCGGCGATTCCTCGAGCACCACGAGCTCCTCCTCCCCGGGCCCTCGCTGCGCGCGAGCCGGTTCGGAGCGCTCACGAGCGAACTCTACCTCGACCCGCTCACGGCCATCGTGTTGAGGAACGTGCTCGAGCGGGCACCGATCGGCGTGGGGGCGTTTCCGCTGCTCGCGGCCGTGGCCGCCACCCCCGACCTTCCGCCCTTGTTCCTCCGCCGCGGCGAGGAGTCCGACCTCCTGGCCCGTTACGCGGACGAGGCGGAGGAACTCCTCGTGAAGCCGGAGGAGCCCCCGCTCGACCTCGACCTCGACGTCTACCTCGCCTGCCTCAAGACCGCCTCCGTCCTCGAATCGTGGGTCTCAGAGACCCCGATCGTGGAGATCACGACGCGATGGGGGATCGGCGCGGGGGACCTCCGGTCGAAAGCGGAGGACGCCGACTGGCTGCTCTTCTCGGCCGGACGGCTCGCGGGAGCGTTCAACCGGCGAGTGAGCCGGGCGATCGATGACCTCTCCTTCCGCGTTCGGTACGGCGTGACGGAGGAGCTCCTCGACTTGGTGCGCCTCCGCGGGATCGGGAGGGTCCGGGCGCGCCTCCTCTTCCGGGCGGGCTACCCCGACCGGGAGGCCCTGAGGAACGCGCCCGTCGACCGGATCGAGCAGGCGCTCCGCTCCCGGAAGCTCGCCGAGATGGTCGTCTCTCAGCTCAAGCCCCGGGGAGGCCGAGGGAGCCCAACCCCCGAGCCGACGGCCCCTCCGCCGGGCCCGGCCCGCCGGTCGGTCCGACCGCTCGAGGAGTATCGGGACGAAACGGGGCCGTGACCCACTCGTCGATCGGGGTCAGGAGCCGAACGACCGAGCGGGTGCCGCCGGTTCCCCCGGTCCGGATCTCTCGACGCACGTAGCCGGCCTGCTCGAGGCGCACGATGCGCCGCCAGAGGGTGGTCGTCGGGAGCGGGCGAAGGCCTTCGGACCGGGCGAGCTCCGCCTCGAACCGACGGACGTCGCCGACCCCGGCGGTCGCTCGTTCCACGGCGGCACCGATCGCCCGGACCACCCGCGGCTCCACCGCAACCACGGTGCGCCCGCCGAAGAACCGGAGCTCCCCGCGTCGCGCCGGCACGCTCCCGAGGAGCTCCCGTCGGAGAAGCTCCATCGCCCGGCCGACCCCACCGCCCTCCTCGACCGTTCGCCGCACGATTCGGTGGACGAGGGTATCGGGGGGCGGCCTCGCGCTGGCCCGCTCCAGGCGGTCCCGCACGATCTGGAAGAGCGCGGGCTCGGAGTAGGGACGCAACGGCACGAACGGACCGACCGGGCATCGGTCGCCGAAGGTGGCCACCTGGCTCACCATGGCCTCCTCCTCCCCCGCGAGGATCGTCCAGACCGGGGGAAGTCCGCTCTCTCCCTCGGGAAGGAAACGGTCCGGGTCCGCGACCGCCCGGACCACGGGACCCAGGTCGGGTCCGCCGACCTTGATGTCGTCGAGGAGCAGCACGGTCGGGCGCCGCTCCCTTCGGAGGCGACGCAGGAGGCCCGCGAGGATCTCGGTCACCGGGAAGCCCCGTCCATCGAACCCCTCGTCCAATCGTTGGAGGAGGGCGGACGCGACCCCGTGAGTCCCGCGGACCGAGGCCGCTCGGACACTGAGGAACCTCGGGGACGGTCCCACCCTCGCCGAACGCAGACGGTCGGCGACCTCGCGGGCGGCCCGGCGGGCGACGGTCGAGGTGCCCGAGCCCGACGGTCCGACCACGCCGACGATCCACGGCGCGGGGGCCCGGGGAGCGGGAGGGTCGAGGCGGCGAACCACGTCGGCCACCTCCGCTTCCCGGCCGATGGCCACGGGCGGGAGCCAGTCGTTCGCGAGGACCTCGGGATGCGCGCAGCCGTGCATGATAATGGGATTACTATGAGTTATAAGAATACTGTTTACGTAGCTCGTACCGAGTGAAAACTGCTATCCGACCCCCGCTCTCGCGAAGGTCATGCCCTCGGCCGAGGAGAAGACACTGCCCATCCTGCTGAGGAATCTCGCCCTCACGGCGGTCCTCGCGGTCGCGCTGTTCGTCCTGTTCACGGTGTTCAACGAGCGCGTCCTGCATGGGCTCACCTCGCCCGAAGTGCTGTTGCTGGAGGCGGGCGCCGTGGTGCTGGTGGCGTGGCTCGTCTCGGCCTCGGTCACGAGCGCGACCAACGTCGTCATCGTCCGCCAGGGCCAGCGGTCGCGAGGGCACATCATCCGGCTCTTCCTCAACTTGCTCATCGTGATCGGGGCGGCCTTCGCCCTCTTCGATATTGCCGGAGTGTCCATCGAATCGATCTTCCTCGGCAGCGCGTTCGCGGGGATCGTCATCGGCATCGCCGCCCAGACCGTGCTCGCGAACGTCTTCGCCGGGATCCTCCTTGCCGTCGCGGACCCGTTCCGTCCGGGCGACCGCGTCAGCTTCGTCTCGTCGAGCTACGGGGCGATCGCGCCGAGCTACGCCCACGAGATGATGTATCCCGGGTATCCCGGGACGGTGGAGGATGTCGGGCTCATCTACACCGTGCTCCGGCTCGACTCCGGCGGCGTCGCGAAGGTGCCGAACAGCGTCGTCCTGAGCGCTCTAGTGCTCGAGCAGGGGCCGTCCCAGTCGACCCGGGTGCGGATGACGTTCCCGCTGTCCCTGCCGGTCCCGCGGGTCGAGGAGGCCGTGAACGAGCTCGCCCACGACTTCCCACCCGTCCCGGGCCGGGGGAACGCTCCGAAGCTCGAGGTGGCGGATGTCTCCGGCACGACCTGGGACGCGGTCGTGACGGTCTGGAGCTCGGGTGTGGGGGAGAACACCGTGCGGGACCGGGTGCTGCGGCTCGTCCTTCGTGGAATCACCGCGCCGGCCACCGGTAGCGCCTCCGGCGTCCCCGCTCGGCCGGCTGCTTAAATCCGCGTGACGCTCGCCACGCCCCGAGGAGCTCGATGGGCTACCGCGTGACCCTGATTCCCGGCGATGGCATCGGTCCCGAGGTCACCCGGGCGGCTCGCACCGTGGCCGAGGCAACCGGCCTCTCGATCGAGTGGGACGTGGTCGAGGCCGGCGAGCTCGCGATCCAGCGGTCCGGCAACCCGCTCCCGGACGAAGTGCTCGGCTCGATCCGCAAGAACCGCGTCGCCCTCAAGGGGCCGATCACCACCCCGATCGGGAGCGGGTTCCGCTCCGTGAACGTCGCTCTCCGCCAGCAGCTCGAGCTCTACGCCTCGGTCCGTCCGGCCCGCGCGATCGCCGGCGAGGGGACGCGATTCCCCGAGACCAACCTGGTCGTCGTGCGCGAGGCGACCGAGGGGCTCTACTCCGGCGTCGAGCACTGGGTCGACCACGACCACACCGCGGCCGAGACGGTCAACATCATCACGCGGAAGGCCTCCGACCGGATCCTCCGGTTCGCCTTCGAGCTCGCGCGGCGGGAGAAGCGACGCCGCCTGACCGCCGTCCACAAGGCGAACATCATGAAGACGACGGGGGGCCTCTTCCAGACCGCCTTCCGCGAGATGGCGGCGAAGTACCCCGACATCCCGTCGGATGAACGCCTCATCGACAACATGTGCATGCAACTCGCGAAGAAGCCCGAAGAGTACGACGTGCTCGTCACCACGAACCTCTTCGGCGACATTCTCTCCGACCTCTGTGCCGGCCTCGCGGGCGGCCTCGGAGTCGCCCCCGGGGCCCTCTACGGGGACACCCTCGCGGTCTTCGAGCCGGTGCATGGCTCGGCGCCGAAGTACGCCGGTCAGGACCGGGCGGACCCGGTCGCCGAGATCCTCTGCCTCGAGATGCTGTTCCGCCACCTCGGCGAGAGGGAGGCGGCCGACCGCGTCTTCCGGGCCGTTTGGGAGACGATCGCCGAGAAGAAGGTCGTCACCTACGACCTCGCGCTCCCGGGGTACACCGCGCACCCGGTGACGCCGTCCTCGTGCTCCGCGATGGCGGCGGAGATCGCCCGGAAGGTGCCTCTGGTGAACCTCTCCACGCCGCTCCCCAAGGGGGCCTGGACACCGGCCGGGGGAACGTCCGACCCCGTGCTCGAAGCGTGAGCCGGCCCTTCCGGATTCCGTGGTCGGGTTCACTTCGGGTCGCCGACCACCTTCACGATGACCCGTTTCGGACGCCGTCCGTCGAACTCCCCGTAGAAGACCTGCTCCCAGGGGCCCAGGTCAAGGTCCCCCTTGGTCACGGGGAGCACCACCTGGTGCCCCAAGAGGAGGTTCTTGAGATGCGCGTCACCGTTCGTCTCTCCGGTCCGATGGTGCTCGTAGTTCCCGCGCGGCGCAAGCCGCTCGGCCCAGGCGGCGATGTCGCGGAGAAGTCCCGACTCGTTGTCGTTCACGTAGACGGCCGCGGTGATGTGCATCGAGGAGACGAGGACGAGGCCGTCCGCGACCCCGCTCGCCCGCACGACCGCGCGGACCGGTTCGGTGATGTTCACGAACTCTCGCTCGTTCCGGGTGTGCATCACGAGGTAGTCGGTGTGGGTCGTCATCGGCCCGCCAGTGGCCCGAGAGTGGCTTAAAGGGCGAGGGCCACCCAGATTCTGGTCAGGAGGCTACGATGGCCGAATCCCACCCCGTGCGCATCAGCCGCGGGGGGCCGCCGCGGGCGGTCCGAGGGACCGCCACTCGCGCGGAATCCGAGCTCCCGCCCCCGGAGCAACGAGTCAACCGTGGAGGGACCCAACGGGCGCTCAGGACCGGCTTTGTCTTCCTCTTCGCGATGGTGATGGTCTACGCGATCCTCGCGGCCTACGACCGCAGCGCTCCCGGCGGAGCGTCGTCCTCGGCGTTCGTGGGGTTCGAGTGGTTCACGCTCTTCGCCGGGCTGATCGCGGTCGGCGGGTTCCTGTTCGCCCTCAGTCCCGCGCCCCGATGGGTGGAGCTGAGGTCCGATTCGATTGTGGTGAAGGGCCGATTCGGGTCCTCCCGCCGATTCCCCCTGGACGCGACCTACGCCACCAGCCTCATCCGGAGGCTCCCGGCCGGGTGGCTTTCCTCCGAGCCGCTCGAGGTGGTCGAGGTCCGCTCCCAGGGAGTTCGCCGGACCTACCTGGTCGAAACGGGTCTTATACCGCTCGGGGACGGGGCGAGTCTCGGCTGAAGGCCCGGCTCACTCGAGCAGGTCCTCGAGTTCGCTCGCCACCAGGGTCAAGAGCTGGTCGAGCGACCGGTTCTTGAGCTCGGTGATATGCCCGCCGTCGGTCTCGAGCCGGGCGAGGAACTCGTCCCCGTCGCGAACGAACGAGAGGGAGAGGACGTGGTGCCGCCCGCCGGGCAGGGGCACTTCGAGCGGCGTTTCCACGACCTTCGCTGCAGAGTTCGTCTTCGCCGCGGGGGGAGGTGAGGCCTTCGGCGCACCTTTGACGGGGACCTTCGGCTTCGGCTTCTGCTTCGCGGCGGGCCTCGGCTGCGGTCGAGCGGGTTTCGGGTGGGACGTCTTCTTGGGGGGAGCGCCCTTCGGCTGGCGGGGTCGCTGGACCGACGGTTTCTGACGCCGGGAAGTCACTCTCCTGGGCCCCCCTCGCTTGGGGGCGCACCAGCCCCCCCTATTTATGCGTATGGTCCCGGCGAAGCACGCCAGCGGCCACCGCCGGTCCGGGGCCACTTCTTTAACAGTCCGGGCTCGTTCTGCGGCGAGGGATGAGCGGCGACCGGGCCGGACCCCCGACCAACGCCCCGGTGCCCCCGCTACGACCCGAGACCGTCCTGCTGCTCGCGGGGCTCTGCCTTCTCCTCGTTTTCCTCGCGCTGGAACCGTACCTTTCCTACGCGGTCTTCGGCTCCGACACCGGAGAGTACTACCGTCTCACCTCCGACCTCGTCTCGACCGGAACCCTTCCCCACGGCAGCGCCTACACCGGCTGGGGAACCGCCTACCCGGATTTCCCGGGGATCTACCTGCTCGCCGGAGCGGGGGCCGGGGCACTCCACTGGGACGTGTTCTCGGCCCTCACGGTGATCATACCGGTGGTCGCCGTGCTCTCGGTGCTGCCGCTCTTCCTCCTGTTCCGACGCCTCTACCCCCACGACTCGGTCGCGCTCCTGAGCGCCGCGATCGCTTCGGTCGCGATGCCACGCCTCTTCTCGATCGCCCACCCGGCCCCGCTCGCCCTCGGGGACTTTCTGGTCGTGGGAGCGCTCTGGATGTTCGTCGAAAGCCGCCACGACGCCCGCTGGTTCCTCCCCCTCGCGCTCACCTCCGGGGCCCTCATTGTCACGCACCACCTCTCGACCTACTTCTTCGTGGTGAGCGCACTCGGAGGTCTCCTGCTGCTCGAGCTATGGCGCCCGGGGCTCTGGAGCCGAAGGTTCCCGACGCGTGAGCTCGTCTTTCTCGCCGGGTTCATCACGCTCACGTTCGCCTTCTGGTTCTACGGCACGACCTCGTTCGTCGCGAAGGTCCTCCTGCCGGGCCTCGGGTACTCGAGCGGGGTCGGGTTCGCGGCCTTCGAGGCTGTCGGGCTCCTCGCGGTTCTCCTGGCCGCGACCGCGATCCGCTGGCGGCGCGGGAGCTTCCGCCCGAAGCGGCTCTGGGTGCGGCAGCCCACCCACCGCAGCGTACTCCGCGATGCGCTCGCCCTCGCAGTCCTCATCTTCGGCGCGATCCTGGTCGTCTCCGTTGTCCCGCTCCCGGGGACGACCCAGACCACGACCCTGACGGCCATCCTGTGGTTCGTCCCGGTGCTCGCGCTCGGAATCTTCGCGGCCGGAAGCCGGCGGGCCCCCACCGCCTCCCGGCTCGGGCCGTTCGCCCTCACGTGGACCGGGGCGCTCGGTCTGTCGGCGGCAGCACTCCTCGCGATCGGCGCCCTCGGGAACGCCCTCCCCTCGGGCGGCCCTCTCGTCACGTTCTCTTCGACGCTCTCGCCTTCCCGCCACGTGGAGTACCTGTTCATTCCGATCGGTCTCCTGGTGGGGATCGGGCTCGCGCGTCTGGTCACGCTCGCCCATGACCGCGCCGGCCGTCCCGCGTTCCTCGCGGCGTGCGTGGGGGTGGTCGTCCTGCTGGCGGCGAACGCCGCGATCGTCTATCCGCCGCAGTCGGACTTTGGCGGGTTCCAGGAGGGGTTGACTCGAGGGGACGCCGCGCTGTGGATGTGGGTGGGCATCGCCGCCCCACCGACCTCCGTGGTCGCCTCCGACCACCGCCTCTCCTCGATGGTGTTCGGCTTTGACGGAAACCCCGCCACGTGGGTGACGACCACGGTCCTGTTCACCGGGGGGCCGTCGGACTGCCTCGGGGCCGCCGGCGAGTTACGTTCCGTCGGAGCCCCGGACCCCTCGCACCCCCATCCGGTCGACCTGGTCGCCATCGACTCCGTGATGTACACGGGGGTCGCCCTCAATCCATCGGCCCAGGCGACGGCCCTTTCCTCCGCGGCCATCGCCTGGTTCGCGACCCCGCCGTTCATCCTCCTCTACGAGAACGGGGCGAACGTCGTCTACCTGGTCGATGCACCCGCCCTCTCGGAGATGTGCACGTCGTCCGTGTAGCGGACGACCGAACCGTCGCGGCGCCAGAGAAAGAGCGGGGAGCGGCCCTCGCCGTCCAGGTCGGCGAGCAGCCGCCGCGCCCAGCGGAGCTTCGCGAGCTTGCGCGCTCGGGCTTCTTCGGTCGCCTCCTCCACCCGGTCAAAGTCGAACCCCCAGAGGAGGACGCGGGTCGCGCCCCCCTCCTCGGCGGCGTAGGCGGCCCGGTCGCCGTCGGTGAAGCCACCGAAATCCACGAGGCCGTCCCTCGGAGGACCGGACCAGGAACCGACCAGTTCCCCCGGGAACTGCGGTACCCACTCCTCGAGCGCCGGCACGTTGTCCCCGTGCGCGTGGACGACCACGAGGCTTCCCTTCCGGTTCGCCGTGATCTCGGAGGGGACGGGACCGTCCAGGTCGGTCACGACCACCGTCGGGACGAGTCCGGCCCGCAGGCACTCGGCGGTCGCCTGGTCGGCGGCGATCAGCGACGGAGCCGGGCCCGCGGCCGTAAGCCGCCAGACGGGCGGCGGGCCGGCTCCGGGCGCCGAGCCGACCACAATCGCCTCCCGGCCCTCAAGTCGCGACCTCAGACGGCCGAGAGGGTCCACGCGGGCGGAGGGTGGCAGCAGGCGCTCGAGGAGGTCCGCGGCGGCGACCTCCCGGTCGAACGGGAAACCGAACTCCTTGCGGATCGACTCGTACCGCGGGGCCCAGCGCGAATACTCCACGGCGCCCTCGACTCACCAACGTACGCTTTATAATGAACTTCCTGCTCCGCCGGTACGGAGTACCGCCGTGATGCGACCTCTTGCTCAGGATATCCTCGCCCACCTACCCGGAGAGCCGAAGCGCGCCGCCGAGGCTCCCCCGCCCTCCAACGACGACGCGGAGCTCGAGGCGGTCCTCGCCTCGCTCAAGACCAACATCAAGGTCGTCGGCTGCGGCGGCGGCGGCTGCAACACGATCAACCGGCTCGCCGAGGAGGGCCTTTCGGGAGCCGAGATGATCGCGTGCAACACCGACGCCCAGCACCTCCTCGCGATCCACGCCCCGCGGAAGATCCTGCTCGGTCGCCGGCTGACCCGGGGACTCGGCGCCGGGGCCCTTCCCCAGGTGGGGGAGCAGGCGGCCCACGAGGCGGAGGACGAGCTCAAGAAGAGCCTCCAGAACTCCGACATGGTGTTCATCACCTGCGGCCTCGGCGGCGGGACGGGGACCGGTTCCGCGCCGGTGATCGCGCAGTGCGCGAAGGACGCGGGCGGAGGCAACCCCTTGACGGTCGCCGTCTGCACGCTCCCGTTCACCTCGGAGGGCCTCGTCCGTCAGGAGAACGCGATGTGGGGCCTCGAGCGGCTGCGCTCGGTCATCGACACGGTCATCACGATCCCGAACGACCGCCTCCTGGAACTCGTCCCCCGCCTCCCCATCCAGACGGCGTTCAAGGTCGCCGACTCCGTCCTGGCGCGGGCGATCCGGGGCATCACCGAGATCATCACGCGGCCCGGCCTCGTGAACCTCGACTTCAACGACCTGCGGACGATCATGAAGGGCGGAGGCGTCGCCCTCATCGGGATCGGTGAGTCGGAGAGCGAGAACCGTGCCGAGGACGCGGTCCTCGAGGCGATCAACTCTCCGCTCCTCCACGTCGACATCGGCGGGGCGACCGGCGCGCTCGTCAACGTCACCGGTGGGCCCGACATGACCGTGAGCGAGGCCCAGAAGGCTTCCGAGGTCGTGCAGAAGGCGATCAGCCCGACCGCCCGCATCATCTGGGGCGCGGCCGTCGACCCGACGATGCAGAGCACGATCCGCGTGATGCTGGTGGTCACCGGAGTTAAATCCCCCCAGATTTTCGGAAGTCCCGCCGCCGGCGGCCCGCCGATCCGAAAGCCGGGCCCCGAGCTGGACGTGGTTCGCTAGGATAGGACATGGCGTTCCTCGACCGCGCGCGCCGAGTGCAGGACCAGTTCGACGGTCGGCTCCGGACGATCGGCCACGGCAAGTACGGCCGGATCCTCCGGATGGCCCGCCGGCCGACCTCCGAGGAGTACGTGAAGGTCCTCGGCGTCACCTGGCTCGGGGCGATCCTGATCGGCATGACGGGGTTCGCGATCTACATCTTCTTCAATCAGGCCGCCCCCTGGCTCTGGGCCCACATCTTCTCGGGCCTGTAGGGGGACGCGAGGGCAGATGGCAGAGGAGACGAAGGAGGAGGGCATCGGTCTACTCACCGGGGCACCACCTCCGCCGGTCGCGAAGAAACCGGAGCCCGCGGCGCCCCCGCCGCCGACCGCCGCGCCCCCGGCCCCCAAGCCCGAGGTCCCGAGCCTTCTCGCCCTTCGGGCCGCGGACGACATCCTCCGCCCGGTGACGGCGGGAACGATCACCACGTTGAGCGCGGTGCTCTCGAGCCGTTCCGCCGGCGCGGTGGACGCGACGCTCACGATCGAGGTCGGCTACACCTCGACCTACCCCGGCGAGGGCGCCGAATGGCCCGTCACCTGGGTTCCGCCCGGGAAGAGGGGGCCTTCCGAGCTGTTCCCGCGGAAGGAGACCGCGAAGGTCGCGCTGCAGCCGAACGTCGGCGTCCCGCTTTCGTTCGAGGTGACGGCCCCGGTCGGGGTGCGCTACGGCGACCGTGTCGAGGTCCGCCTCTCGGCGGCCGGGCCCGAGGGCGGGACCCCGGTCCGACTGACGCTCGCCTGCGTCGCCCGCCAGGCCGTGCTCGCGATCAAGACCTCCCGCGGCTACGAGCGGGAGGTCGCCGACACGCTCCTCGCCCGAGCGGAGGAGAAGCCGGACGTCGTCTTCGCGATGCTCGTCCCGTCCGTCCTCCGCGGCTACGTGTTTGCCGAGGGGATGAGCTTCGAGGGCGTCCGAGAGATGCTGAAGGGGATCCGCAAGGCCCGCGGCCTGGTCGAGGGGGAGACGACGCTGAAGGAGGTCGAGCCGCTCCTCGTCCCGAAGATCACGGTCGAAGGGTTCGTGGAGGGCGCGATCGTCGAGCTCATCTCGGGGCCGTTCAAGGGCGAGAAGGCCCGCGTGAAGAAGATCGACCAGACGAAGGAAGAGATCACGGTCGAGTTGATCGAGGCGGTCGTCCCGATCCCGGTGACGGTCCGCGGCGACCACGTCCGCATGCTGGAGAAGGGAGGCGCGAAGAGTGGCAGTTGAAGTGAGCATCCTGGTCGAGGGCGGGAAAGCGGCGGCGGGGGCGACCCTAGGGTCGGCGCTCGGCCCCCTCGGCGTCAACGTCGGCCAGGTCGTCCAGAAGATCAACGAGGAGACGAAGCAGTTTGCCGGCATGCGGGTACCGGTAATCATCCGGGTCGACCCCAACACCCGCGATTTCACGCTGGTCGTGGGCCGGCCGCCGGTCGCGGCCCTCCTCCTCAAGGAGTCGAAGAAGGAGAAAGGCTCGGGAAAGCCAAAGACCGAGGTGGTCGGCGACGTCTCGCTGGAGGCCGTCCGCCGCATTGCCGAAGCGAAGGGGGAGGACCTCCACGGCCGCTCGGTCGAGGAGCGGATGAATCAGGTGATCGGCACCTGCGTCTCGCTCGGCCTCACGGTCGGCGGCGAGGACCCGAGGTCGCTCCTGAAGACCCGCGTCGCGGCCCGGGGGGCCCGATGATGAACCCGGGGGGCGGCCCGCCGCCCGACCTCACCAACGCGGAGATCGTCGACTACTCGGTGGTCGAGGGCGACGGTCGGGTCCGCCTGAAGCTCAAGGACGGGTCGGTGGTCGAGATCCGCCTCGAGATCATGAACATCTTGAGGGCCGGGAACGACCCGAACACGGGCCTCCCGGCCTACATCGTCCAGTCGGCGCCCCTCGTGCGCCTGGTCGAGTGCCCGAAGGAGCTCCGGAAGGCACCCCTCCGGCCCGGGGGGAAAGGCGACCAGAAGTCGATCCCCGGGTTCGGCTGAGGGGTCCTCGGAACCGATTAAAAAAAAAGACGCCGACCCGGGAGTTCTCTCCCGGGGGGCGTCGGGTCGTTCGGCCTACGGGACGGGGACCTTGACCTCGTCCTCCGTGGGCTTCGGGTGCCGCTTCGGCAGCTCGAGCTCCAGGAGGCCGTTCTCGACCTTGGCCTTCGCCTCGGTCGCCACGACGGGCTCGGGCAGTTCGAGGGCGCGGTAGTAGCCGGCGTAGCTTCGCTCGCGGTGGACCCACTCGTCGTCCTTCCGCTCAACGTCCTCGGCGTGTTCGCCGCGGATCTCTACGCTCGAGCCCCGCACGCGGATGTCGAGCTTCTCCTTCGGGATCCCCGGGACCTCCGCCACGATGCGGTAGGAGCTGCCGCGGTCGGTGATGTCGGTGCGCGCGGCGCGGAACACCGTCGGGGAGTTCTCGCCCGAGAACCCGAACGGCTGCAGGCCGAACGCGTCGAAGAAATGGTCCTGCATTTCGCCGAACGCCCGGTCGAGGTCGCTCCAGGGGTCGATCGTCGTTTCTCGCTTCTTGATCTCGGTCGTCATTCGTCTTCCTCCGGCTCTGACAGAAATAGTCAGTTTGCGATACTATAAAAAAGCAACGTATCTCCTCGAGGGAAAAATCGGCCGTCCGCTCTCAAGTCTTGCCCCGCGAAGGAGGTGCGGACTCACCCGCCGGTCGGTCTCACGGCTTCGCGGGCCGAGCCATCCCAGGGCCGCTCCGTCCGACCACGCCCGGGACTCGCCGGTCCCAAAGGAACGTCGCGCGTAAACTTGAGTTGACCACCCCTTCTTTGCTATCTCCTCGTTTCTCGAGCCTGGTGATCTCGTGATCCCCTCGTCATCCGCCGGGGGTACCCCCGGACCGTGCGGCTCAGGACGAACGCCCGACGGCCCGGTTCGGGGACCCATGTCGCGGGTTACCACGGCACGGAAGGCGTCCGGTAGACGGAAGCGAGATAGCGCCCGTCGTGCTGCGGCTCGGAGGGAGAGGTCCGCCCGTTAGGAGTTTCTCATGCCCGACCTGATCGTGGGAGACCGGGGAGTGCTCGATCGCAAGGACTTCCCGTCGCTCTTCAAGGCGTTGAACCGCGCCGGCTACGACATCATCGGCCCGACCGTGCGGGAGGGAGCGATCGTCTACGACCGCATCTCGAAGGTCGAGGAGCTGCCGATCGGGTGGACCGACCGGCAGGGGGGCGGGAAGTACCGCCTCGAGCGTCGCTCGGACGAGGCGCTCTTCGGCTACAACGTCGGACCGTTCAGCTGGAAGAAGTTCCTCTTCCAGCCGCACGAGCGCCTCTGGACCGCGACCCGGGATGGCTCGGCGTTCAAGGTCCGCGTGGAGCCGAACGATGGCCGACCGATGGCGTTCCTCGGCATGAGGGCCTGCGAGCTCGCGGCGCTCACGATCCAGGATAAGGTGTTCACCGGCGGACCCGCGGTCGACCCGAGCTACGAGGCCCGTCGGACGCACGTGCTGCGCGTGGCCGTCCAGTGCGGAGTGGCGGGAGCGAACTGCTTCTGCACTTCCATGGGCACCGGGCCGGGCGTCTCGGGCGGGGCCGACCTCGTCCTGACCGAGCTCGTGAAGGCCGATTCCCACACGTTCCTCATCGAGGTCCGCACCGAGGCCGGGCGGGCCGCGGTCGCCGGCCTCGCGGTGCACGCCGGCTCCTCCTCCGTGGACGAGGAGGCGAAGCAGGTGGTCGAGAAGACCCGCAAGGCCGTCACGAAGACGATGAACACGGACAAGATCCGTGACCTGCTCCTGACGAACTTGGACCATCCCCGTTGGGAGCTGGTCGCGAAGCGGTGTCTCGCGTGCACCAACTGCACGATGGTCTGTCCGACCTGCTTCTGCAGCACGCACGAGGAGGTCCCGATCCTCGGGACGAACGCGGTCGAGCGCTGGCGCCGCTGGGATTCCTGCTTCAACCTCCAGTTCTCCGAGCTCCACGGGCAGAGCGTCCGCAAGTCCACGCTCTCCCGTTACCGCCAGTGGCTCACCCACAAGCTCGCATCGTGGCACGACCAGTTCGGCATGTCCGGCTGCGTCGGATGCGGGCGCTGCATCACCTGGTGCCCGGTGGGCATCGACCTCACGGAAGAGGTGGCGGCCATCCGGGTGCCAGCGGCAAAGCCGATGGAGAGTAAACCATGAAGGTCGTATCGCACACGGTCCCCGAAAGCCGCGTCCTGGAACACCCGTTCTTCTCCGGCATGGACCCGCAGCTCGCGAAGCCGATCGTCGCGAAGGCGGTCGAGCGCCTCTACAGCGCCGGGGAGGTCCTCGCCGAGGAGGGAACCCCCTGCGAGGAGTTCTTCCTGGTCTACGAGGGGAAGGTGGGTCTCGAGGTCGGCGCCGCCGACCGCCCGCGTCTCACCGTCCAGACGGTCGGATGGGGCGAGCTCGTCGGCTGGTCGTGGCTCGTGCCGCCCTACGAGTGGCGGTTCGAGGCGCGGGCGGTGAAGCCGACCCGCGTCGTAGTCCTGGATGCCCCGACCGTCCGGCAGGCGCTCGAGGCGAACCCCGGGCTCGGCTACCAGTTCCTCCTGCGGCTCCTCCCGGTGGTCGCTGAGCGACTGGAGAACGCACGCGTCCAGCTCCTGGACATCCATGGTCGCTGAGCACCTTCCGACCGGGACCGTCCCGGTGAATGGTCCGCACCCACTCGCCCCCCGGCTTGCGGTCGTGAAGCGGCACACCCGGGAAACGGTCGACACCGTGACCCTCGTCCTCTCCTCCCCGACCGGCGAGCCGTTCCCCCGCTTCGTCCCCGGCCAGTTCAACATGCTCTACCTCCCCGGCATCGGCGAGGCGGCGATCTCGATCAGCGGCGACCCGAAGAACCGCGAGGAGCTCATCCACACCGTCCGGGCGGCCGGGAAGATCTCGAACGCGCTCTCTGCGCTCCTTCCCGGAGCGACCGTCGGCTTCCGCGGTCCGTACGGCCACGGATGGCCGCTCGAGAAGGCGGTCGGGAAGGACCTCCTGATCCTCGCGGGCGGGCTGGGGCTCCCGCCCCTCCGGCCGCTCCTGTACGAGCTCCTCTCCCAGCGCGAACGGTTCGGGCGGGTCGAGATCGTCTACGGAGCCCGCTCGCCGGGGGACCTCGTCCACTACTCCCAGGTCCAGGAGTGGCGGCGCCGCTCGGACATCCGGTTCCAGACGACGGTCGACGCCGCCGGCCGGGACTGGTATGGGGACGTCGGGGTCGTGACGACCCGGATCCCCGACATGCGGTTCGACGCCGCGAACTCGGTCGCCTTCCTGTGCGGCCCGGAGATCATGATGAAGTTGACCGCGCGCGCCCTCGAGGCCCGGGGCGTGCCGAAGGAGGCGATGTGGGTCTCCATGGAGCGGAACATGAAGTGCGCGATCGGGTTCTGTGGGCACTGCCAGTTCGGTCCGTCGTTCATCTGCAGGGACGGCCCGGTCCTGAACTACAAGCTCCTCGAGCCGCTGCTCTGGGCGAAGGAGGTGTAGGACGATGGCCGCTCCTTCGAAGCCCCGGCTCGCGGTCTTCAAGTTCGCGTCCTGCGACGGCTGCCAGCTCTCGGTGCTCGACTGCGAGGACGAGCTCCTCGCGGTCGCGGGCGCGGTCGACATCGCGAACTTCATGGAGGCGTCGTCCGCCGTCGTGGACGGGCCGTACGACCTCACGCTGGTCGAGGGTTCGGTCACGACCCCCGAGGACGCGCGGCGGATCCGCGAGGTGCGGGCCCAGTCCCGCGTGCTCGTGACGATCGGGGCGTGCGCGACCTCGGGCGGCATCCAGGCCCTGAGGAACTTCGCGGACGTCGAGGAGTACCGTAGCGTCGTCTACGCGCACCCGGAGTACCTCTCGACCCTCGCGACCTCGACCGGGATCGCCGAGCACGTGCCCGTCGACTTCGAGCTCCGCGGCTGCCCGATCTCGAAGTACCAGCTCCTCGAGGTCGTCTCGGCGTTCCTCGACCGCCGGACGCCGAACGTGTCGACCGATTCCGTCTGCATCGAGTGCAAGCGGCGCGGCAACGTCTGCGTGCTGGTCGCCCACGGGACACCGTGCCTCGGTCCGGTGACCCAGGCCGGCTGCGGCGCCATCTGCCCGGCCTACCGGCGCGGCTGCTACGGCTGCTTCGGACCGCAGCCGACCCCGAACTCGACGTCGCTCACCGCGAAGCTCGAGGAGGTCGGGATGGCCCCCGAGGTCGTGAAGCGGTTCTACCGGACGTTCAACGCGAACGCCCCGGCGTTCCGCCAGGCCGGCGAGGCCGCGGCGGCGGAGGCGAAATGACCGAGCGCACCGTCCACGTCGACTACATCTCGCGGGTCGAGGGCGAAGGCGCCCTCAAGGTCCGCATCGCCGGCGACAAGGTCGAGGAGGTCCAGCTCAAGATTTTCGAGCCCCCGCGGTTCTTCGAGGCGTTCCTCCGGGGCCGCGGCCTGACCGAGGCCCCGGACATCACGGCGCGGATCTGCGGTATCTGCCCCGTCGCCTACCAGATGAGCGCCTGCCATGCGATGGAGGCGGCGCTTGGCGTGAAGGTC
>Ga0187770_10000722_pt1 | contig 16480 bp, 12 predicted proteins | sample 0116_SJ02_MP02_2_FD_133154 | JGI IMG/M metagenome (GOLD analysis project Ga0187770, IMG submission 133154) | Tropical peat soil microbial communities from peatlands in Department of Meta, Colombia - 0116_SJ02_MP02_20_MG | ecosystem: Environmental > Terrestrial > Soil > Wetlands > Peat | place...
AATGAGACAGACATTTTTGAACAAGACTCCCAAGTATGGGAACGACGAATCTACTGCCGACGCAATCGCGATTAACCTGGTTGATGTTGCAAACGACATCATCGAAGGCCATCCGCCGACTCCGATAAGAAGAGCCTCCCGAAGAGTCTACTTCCTCCCCACCACCGCCCATGTCTACTTCGGAAAAGTCACAGGAGCGATGCCCGACGGCCGGCGTGCTGGGCTGCCTGTATCAGAAGGCGTTTCACCCGTACAAGGGGCGGACAGGAAAGGAATAGCGGCCGCGTTCAGCTCGGTCGCGAAGATCGACTGGGACCAGACCGGAGGGGCGCTGTTGAACCAGAAACTCTCTCCAGACCTCCTAATCGGGGACGAAGACACCGAGAAAATGGCACAGATGATCAGGACCTTCTTCATAATGGGAGGACATCATGTCCAGTTCAACGTCGTGAGCGCCGAACTTCTCCGAGAAGCCCAGGCAAGGCCTCAGGACTTTCAGGACCTGATGGTCAGGGTCGCTGGTTACAGCGACTATTTTGTGAATCTGCCAAAGGGGCTCCAAGATGAGATAATTGCCAGGACAGAGCATAAGGGATTCTGACGCGCTGCCAATAGCGACATTCGGCACGCAGAGAACCAAAGGAGTGGTATTTGATGTCCAGAGGTTCGCAATACATGATGGTCCTGGAATAAGAACTCTGGTGTTCTTGAAGGGCTGCCCCCTTAGGTGTTGGTGGTGCCAGAACCCCGAGGGACTGTCCACCGCGAAGAACCTGTGGTACTTCGAATACAGGTGTATTCAGTCCAAGAGATGCATCCCAACATGCCCGTCGAGCGCTCTGTCTTTCGATGGAGACGGTTTGGTGGTCAATCGTTCGGCCTGCGACGCGTGCGCTTTGTGCGTTGAAGCCTGTCCCTCAGGAGCCCTGTCGATAGCTGGGCGAGAAATTGACGCGGAAGAACTGGTCAGGGAGATCGAGAAAGACGTCCTTCTATTCGATAATTCGGGAGGCGGTGTAACGTTCTCTGGTGGAGAACCCCTGTTCCAACCCGCTTTTCTGAAGGCACTACTGATTCAATGCAAAAGTAGAGGAATACACACAGCTCTGGAGACATCGGGCCACGCTCCCGCTAGAACCTTCGAGTCAATCATCGATTATGTCGATCTTTTCCTCTTTGACCTGAAGCTTCTTGACGATGAGGAACACAAGAAGTACACAGGGGTCTCTAACAGCGTTATCAAGAGGAACCTGAGGACCCTTGCAGGAAGGAGAGGGAAAGACGTAATCCTGAGGTTCCCGGTAATCACGGGGATAAACGACACAGAGAAGAATGTGGAAGAATTTCAGAGGTTCGCCCGGAGCCTTAGGGGAATTAGTGAGGTCGACCTCCTGCCGTATCATGACGTCTCCGAAAAGTACAGGCGACTCGGGTTGGGCTACAGGATGGATGCCCGTGCCGCTCCTTCAGCGGAGAAGCTTAACCGCATCAAGGAAAAATTTGAGGAAATCGGTCTAAGGGTCAAGGTCGGAGGTTAGGAGTCGGGTAGAGTCAGGGGGTCCTCCGTAGACATTTCTGCTCTCGGTTCGGAACCAGTCAGCCTCGAAAGGCCGCCTGCCTGAGATTGGCGGTCTCCTGCTCGTCGACTTTCATTGCTCTGGTGTCTACTATTACGCCGTAGTCATCCTTCGCTTGTTCGATGGTAATGTAGCCGTCGACCACATCGTTGAGCACCCGCTTGGGCTCCCTCTCCATCGGATTCCCGAATCCGCCCCCTCCTCCGGTCCTTAGGCTGATCAAATCGTTCTTCTGCATCGACTCGGCAGCCACCTTGCGCAGTCTGCGGGGGCTCTGGCTCCCCTTCTCTATCACGAAGTAATTCGGGGTCCCTTTCCCCCCGCCGTTGATTCCCCAGCAGGGATAGAGTGAGCGCCCCATGGACGAAGTGAAGCTGGCGTTGCTGTTGTTTATCCTATAGTCCTTCACGACCCCGAATCCTCCCCTGAACTTCCCCTTCCCTGAACCGTCCCCCACGTTCAGTGTGTACTGCTCGACCACGATGGGATACCTCACCTCCATCACCTCGTTCGACATTATGTATGTCTCGCCGTCCCCGGAACAGACGAGCCCGCTCTCCCCGTCCTTGCCTCGCCCTCCCCCCCATCCCCCAGGTTGCGGTTCGACTATTGCGAAGGCCTGTTTCGTCCTGTCGTCTACCCCCCCGACGATTGTACCACAGACGCTGAGGAAGTGACCTGCTGGGAGTTTTTCTGGGATGAGTGGTGCCAGGGCGTGCCACACTAAATCGGTGATGAACGCCATGGACTCCCAGTATGTCGAAGTCGGAGCCGGAGGGAGAGGATTGAAGAGGGTCCCCGGGTCGGCAAGTATCTTGAGCGCCCTGAAACAGCCATCGCTTACAGGGCTGTGAATGTCCGTGACCGATTTGAAGACTGCCCTCCCCGCCGATACCGTCGCGCACCATGGACAGTTGATGGAACCCTTCGCCTCCTTCCCCGACCCTCTGAGGTCGATGATGAACTCGTCGTCGGATATGGTGACCTTCGCCTTGACCGGTATGGGGGTGTCTGTGATGCCATCGTCGTCGACCGTGTCCTGGACCTCGAAGGTGCCGTGAGGGAGCTCCTTCAGCCTGAGCTTGGTCAGCTTCTCTCCCTTCTCCTGAATTCTATCCATTGCCTCCAGTACAGTTGCGACGCCGTACTTCCTGCAAATGTCCTCGATTCTCTTTGCCCCCACCCTCAGCGACGCTGCGTGGGCCTCCATATCGCCGAGGGTCATCTCGGGCGTCCTGACGTTGGCCCTGATCATGTCGACCATCGCTTGGATGACCTTCCCCTTCTCGAAAAGCTTGATCGGAGGGAAGATGAGGCCCTCCTGGTAGATCTCGGTGGAATCGGAGGTCCAGCTCCCGAAATGCATACCACCGACCTCGCTCCAGTGCCCTTTGATGGCGGAGAACGCGACTATTCGCCCCTGGACGAAGACAGGCATTATCAGGTTGACGTCGTTAAGATGGGTCCCGCTGCTGTAGGGGACGTTGACTATGCATATGTCCCCCGGGGAGAACCCATCTTTCCCGAATTTCTTAATGCAATCCTGCACCGCCAGGTCAAGCGTGCCGAGGAAGCCCGGGACCCCGTTCGCCTGGGCGACGAGAAGGCCGTCGGCATCGGTCAGACCTGCGGCGTAGTCGAGGACCTCGTAGATCACCGGGCTCTTGCTCGCCCTTCCAAAGGCGGAGAAAGTCTCCTCGGCAGAAGCGATGAGGTTGCTTTCGATTATGTCGAGCGTAAAGTCGGATATCTTTGTCAACGCCCTAGACCTCCACCACCAGATTCCCGTACTTGTCGTTGGTCATCATGTTCCCCTTTTTGATAACGGTCGTCGCGGTCGGCTCTTCAATGATTGCCGGTCCGCGTATTTTCGCTCCCACCGGGATTGAATCCCTGCGATAGACAGGGAGTTGCTTGAACCCCGATTCATCGAGGTACACCGACCTTGTCTTCATCGCCTTCGCCCTCCTGTTCCCCGACGCCTTCATCGGCCTCGGCGGGTGTTTCTTGACCTTACCCAGGGCTACGATGCGTATGCTGACTACCTCAGTCGGGTCTCTCAAATTGAATGTGTAGGCTTTGTAGTGTAGTTCTTGGAACCGCTTGTGGATCAGCTGGAGCGAGCCTAATGTCGTGACTTCGATTGGGACAGGGGTGGAGATTGTGTGCTCCTGTCCCCTGTAGCGGATGTCGAAGAGTGCCTCGAACTTCATGTCCTTCTTTTCAATCCCTTCGAGCTCAAGCTGCTTTGCGGCCTCTTCCTTCATCTCGTCCAGTATCCCCTGAAGCTCCTTCAGGTTGCTCTGCTCCAAGCCTATGACCTTCGTGCGGATGAAATCGTGCCTTAGGTCTGTCATCAGCATCCCCCAGGCCGAGAAGACACCTGGGACGCGCGGGACTATGACCTTCTTGATTCCCAGCTCTTCGGCGAGAGAGACCGCGAACATGGGCCCGCCGCCTCCGAAGGCCACCATGGCGAAGTCCCTCGGGTCGTACCCCCGGCGCACTGACACAAGTTTGATCGCGTTCACCATGTTGGCTGTCGCAATCTCGATGGAGCCTATGGCGGCATCTATCGCCTTCATGTGCAGCTTAGCGCCGACCTTCCCGTATGCTTTCTCCGAAAGTTCAGGCCTTAGTTCAATCTCCCCGCCCAAGAAGTAGTTGGGGTCGATGACACCGGTGAGGACGAACGCGTCCGTGATCGTTGGCTCAGTTCCCCCTTTGTCCTGGCATGCGGGTCCTGGGTCCGCCCCCGCGCTCTGTGGCCCCACCTTGAGCGAACCAAGTTCATCGACCCATGCAATGCTCCCTCCCCCAGCCCCTATCTCGACGATGTCCACTACAGGGACCTTGACCGGGTAGCCGGAGAAGAACTGGTTCCGGCCGATGTGATATTCCGTGTTTATCTTCATCTTCCCCGAGTCGATGAGAGACGTCTTTGCCGTCGTTCCGCCGACGTCGAATGTGATCATGTTCGTAGCTCCGATTGCCTTCCCGATTGCCTGCGCTCCTATGACTCCGCCTATTGGCCCTGATTCGACCTGGTAGATTGGCGTCTTTCTCCCCTGCTCAAAAGTGGAGACGCCTCCGTTGCTCTGCATCACGTGGGCCCTAACCTTGGTGCCCAGCCTCTTGAGCTCCTTGTCCAGGGCCGTAAGGTACTCGTAGACCTTCGGCTGCACGAAGGCGTTCATGACTGCCGTGTTCATCCGCTCGTACTCGCGCCATTCTCTCGAGAGGTCGTGGGACATCGAAATGTAAGGCGTCTTCACCCTGCTCCTGAGGATGTCGTAACACTCCATCTCGTGTTTGGGGTTGGCATAGGCGTTGTAGAATGCGATGGCAATTGCCTCGGCGCCGTTCTCGTTGCACTCGTCGGCAATTTTCAGCACGTCGTCCTTGTTCAGGGGGCGCATCTCTTTCCCGTCATATCCGGTCCGCTCGTCCACCTCGTATCTGAAGCGCCTCGGCACGAAAGGTATCGGTTTCTGGTACAGCAGGTTGTAGATGTCGGTCCTGTTGGACCTCTGCAGTTCCAGGACGTCTCTGAATCCCTTGGTGGTGACCAGCATGGTCTTGGCACCCTTCTTCTCGGTTAGGGCGTTTATCACCATGGTAGATCCTGTCCCAATGAACCTGTTCATCGCCTCTCCCTTTATCCCGCTCTTGACGACGACGTTGATTACTCCGCCGGCGTAGTTCTCGGGAGTGGTGGAATCCTTCACAAACGTATACTCGCCCGTTGCCTCATTGAGACCGCAAAGGTCCGTAAATGTGCCACCGACATCTATGGCTACCCTGACGGACAAACTACAAACGCGCCACAACCCACCTGAGGCATTAATAAAAAATGTCCCGAAAGCTTGATGGTCGCCTTAGCATCCAACCTGACGATTGACCGGCCGAACGCTTTCACGCCACTCTTGTGGGTCGACGTCCGCGTAGCGCCTCCCTCGTTACGCTTATCTTGACGACAGGAGCTGCAGGTTTCATGGCCAAGACGAGGTTCGTACGGGTAATCACCATGAAGGCAAAGGCAGGGAAGGGAAACGAGTTCCTGAAGAGGTTCAGGGAAGGCGTTGCGGCGACGGCTGGCGAGATCGATGGCATGAGGAGGCTCTACCTCCTCCGTCCGTTGGGGAAGAAGGACAAATTCGTCGCCATCTCGCTCTGGGACGACGAGGAGGCTGCCGAGGAGTACGCGAAAAGTCCGAGGAACAGCAAGTATGGGGACCAGCTAGCCTTGGTGCAGAAAGGAAAGGAGCGCGTGAAGAAGTATGATGTCGAGCTTCACGTCGTCGGCAAAGGGGTCAGCGAAGAAGACTAGTACGCTTCTCAGGGACTTCACCTGGCACCGACGGAAGGAATGAGCTCGCATCCTTTCAACCCAATATTCTATATTACTGGCATCGAGCTAAGCCAACATTGAATTAGAACGTCCCTTAGGACGCGGTCTAGGAAGTGCTCCGGCCTGTCGGCAGTAGGCGTGCGTAGTCCTGCTCGGAAGACCAACGGATTTCCAACCCGAGCCGAGTTCCTAGAGCTAATTCAACAGCTCAACGGGATCCGCGGCACGATGCTGGAGCTCGAATCCACTGTCGACCTGAAACAGTTCGGGTCTAGAAAGTCGAGCGCAGCCAACCTCCTCCATTACGTGGCGCTCCGCCGCCAGGACATCAGAAGCCTTCAGGAAAAGCTCGAACTCATGGGCATATCCTCGCTCGGACGCTCCGAGGGCCACGTGCTATACAACATCGACGCTGTCATCAGGATACTCCAGAGGCTCGCCCATGAACCCGTTGTGATCGAGCCCACCGTCGAAGGAGTTTCTCCGCTCGAAGGGAGGAAGATTCTACTGTCGAACGCCGAAGCGCTGTTCGGCCCGAGCGAGCCTGGCAGGGAGGTGAGGATGATGGCGACCATGCCGAGCGAGGCAGCTATCGACTACACCCTTGTCAGGGACATGGTGGCAGCCGGGATGGACTGCATGCGGATCAACTGCGCCCACGACTCGGAACCCGCATGGCTCGCAATGGTCGAGAACCTGCGCAGGGCCGAAAGGGAGGTGGGGAGGAAGTGCAGGGTCATGATGGACATCGCAGGGCCGAAGATGAGGACGGGGAAGCTGGAAAAGGGACCTCAGGTGTTGAGGATTAAGCCCGACAGGGATGCCTACGGTCGGGTCACGAGGCTGGCCACCGTATTCTTCTCGGCCGAAGGCGACACAGTACCTCCCGCGGGCAACGAACCGGTGCTGCAGGTCGAGAGAGCATGGCTGGGGATGCTCCAAAGCGGCGACACTGTAGCCCTCGAGGACTCCCGCGGGTCGGCCCGGTCACTGAGTGTAACGGTCGGCAGGGGAAGAGACGTGAAAGCGACCTGTCGCAAGACCTTCTACCTCAGCGCCACCACAAAGCTCGTCCTCACCAAGAGAGGGAGAGAATGTTCGACTCTGGTGTCGAACGTGCCGCATCTCGAGAACCCAATCGTGCTCAGAAAAGGAGACACGCTGGTCCTCACCGAAGACCAGACCCCCGGGAGTCCCGCTTACCGGGGAGAGCCCAGCCGGATACCGTGCACGCTGCCAGAGGCGCTCAGGTTCGTAAAGCCGGGCGAAAGAATCTGGTTCGACGACGGCAAGATCGGGGGCACGGTGAAGGCGGCTTCGGCGGAAGAGCTCAGGGTGGAAGTGACCCAGGCTACCCCTGGAGGCACCAAACTCAGAGAGGACAAGGGGATCAACCTGCCTGACACGAACATCAGGCTCCCGCCGCTCACCCCGAAGGACAAGCAGGACCTGCGCTTCATCACAACGTACGCTGACATAATCGGATACTCCTTTGTCCGTACTACCGAGGACCTGAGAGCGCTGAGGGCAGAACTCGAGAAGCTCGGGAAACCAGACATGGCGATAATCATCAAGGTCGAGACGGAGAGAGCATTCGACCAGCTCCCCACGCTCCTCCTCGAATCGATGCGAAACAGGGTTTCGGGGGTAATGATTGCGCGGGGGGACCTAGCGGTGGAGTGCGGCTACGAAAGACTGGCCGAGGTGCAGGAGGAGATACTCTGGATGTCAGAGGCCGCTCACATGCCTACAATCTGGGCAACGCAGGTCCTCGAAGGGTTGACGAAGAGTGGCGTGCCATCCAGGGCGGAGGTTACGGACGCCGCCGCGGGGGAGAGGTCCGAGTGCGTGATGCTGAACAAGGGTCCTCACCTCGTCGAGGCGCTGTTGGCCCTGAACAGTATACTGAGGCGCATGCAGGCCCACCAGGTGAAGAAGAGGTCTCTGATGCGGCGCCTGAACATAGCGTCCGGGTTCCTGAGGACGCTGAGCGCCAGTTAGCTGGCTGGATATTGGGAATACTGTGAATATCTGAAGTATTGTGTATCGCCTCTTTAATCCCCTCCAAGGGTTTCTGCTCGATGTCGGCGAGCAAGAGCAGGATGGCTGTGAGCAGGCAGTCTCTGAGAGTGTGCACCATCTGCGGGGTCGTGTACTCTACCACGATGACGAAGAAATGTCCCGCATGCGGCGAACTCGTAGGACTGTCGACGGAACTGCTAGACAAGTGAGCGGCAGGGTAGATTCCATCCCGAAGGGCCAGCTGGGAAGGGCTAGGGCCCACTTTACTAGGTGGAGCGAAAGGCGGGTCTGATCTTGGAAAGCAGAAATGTGTTCAAGATAGCGACGACCGATTCCAAAGTTCGCGAGTTCCTATCAAGCAAAGGCTGGGAGTTCCAAGGAAAGGACGAGGAGATGGAGATGGACTCCTACAGATACAAAAAGACTGGAAAACGGTTGTTCATCGAAGACATTTCGGAGGACTTTCCTGTGACCTTTCTAATGGGGGAACTAAGTCTGGCAGAGTTCAGCCGCATCGCGCGCAATCTGACCCCGGAGATCAGGCTATTGGAAGTCGACAGTAGTTGGGAAGGTAGACCAACAACCATCGTAGTCGCGATGACAGAAGAACAAGTGAGGAGTATGTTTGGCAAGAGAACGAAGATGAGACAACTCCCTGTCCACCACATCGTATGACAGACCTTGAATCGAAGGTTCAGATTCTTGGCGACGAAGAATTCGAGCCGCGCTCTTCCTTCTCCTGCTTGGATCCTATCTCGACAAGCTGGAAGCTATTTGGGCCAATAAACCAAGACGCAGGCGGTGAGCCCTACTATCTCGAAGGGGAAAATCCGGTCAGGATGAAAAGCGAACTGCCAATACCCGAGGAGCGATCCAACTATGATGGCCAACACGCCAACGGCATAGACAAAAAGGGGAATCAGAGAAAGCAACCTGGGGAGGCTAAGGCCGTGGATCTGAACGTGATATGCCTCCGCAAGAACCGCCCGAAGACCTAGGTCGTAAGAGACCCCGCCGGACTTCCAGCGCTTCCTGTACGTCAAATCGACGTCGTAAGCATCATTAGTTGAGGAATACTTATTCTTAATCCATATTATCTAGGCATGTACTCGGGATTGCTTCTCCGTAGCTACCTTATCATGATTGGCAGAGTACCTGTGGGAAGCGTAGCACTTCTTTCGACCTGTTGGCCACAGCCAATATGACGTTGCTCCTATTCAGCATCTTCGCGGTAGGGCCCTTCGGCGCCTGAACCTAACCAACGCTCAATCGAATAGACGTGGGCGGCCCGAATATTCGACCCTCTCAAGAGAGACAGGGATTCACACTTGCAACTACGCTCTCTCTTTGAGCCACGTCATCGTTTCTCGTATTCCGTCTTCATAGCTCCTGGCCGGATACTTGGTTCCGAAGAAGCGGCTGAACTTGGTACCGTCCAGGATGAGAGGCTCCTCCGTCAGGTACTGCATTTCCGCGAATTCCCTGGCCAACCTGCTGAACAAGCCTGTCATTCGGACAGTCATTCGGCTGGTTCCAGTCATCTTCGGCTCGAAACCCGCCTGCTTGTAGACCAGGCTTATCCAATCACGTACGCGGATTGGTTCCGGTCCTGGGACGTTGAAATCCTGACCGACCGCGTCCGGTCGTTCCCCGGCCATGACCATGGCCTTCGCCGCATCAGCGATGAAGATGAATTCATGCATCACGTCAAGTCTGCCATACCAACGAGCGGTCTTGTTCTTGAGGGCTGATACGAATATTCCGTCCACAATGGAGGAGGCTAGGCCTGGACCGTAGTAGTCCGGGAAACGGACAATCACGCAGGGAACCTCTCCTTCTCGAGAACGCGCCATGAACATCTCTTCTAACTGGAGCCGTATCCTTCCTTTCTTGGAGCAGGGATTCCTTGGGTGGTCTTCACGAACCAACCCGGATGAGACGTGACCATAGATGTACACGTTGCCAGGGAAGACCATCCGAGTCTTCGCTCTGCGGGCGGCGTCGATTATCCTGCTGTGGACCTCGGGGAGGCGGGACCACTGCTGGTAATACGGTGGGTTGATGCAGTTATAGAACAGGTCCACACCTTCAAACGCCCGTTGCAAGGTTTGAGGGTCTTCAACAGAACCCTCTACAAGCTCCACCTTATCTGGACTGGCGAAGACCTTGCCTGCCTTTACCGGATTTCGCACTAGCGCGCGAACAGGTTTCCCGGTTGAAGCAAGTTCGTTTACAATCGCGCCCCCGAGCGACCCGGTCGAGCCCAGAACGAGTTGCAATGCGGTATGTAGGTTGAAAGTCTGTGACATATTAGTCGTCTCCCGAGTCCAGTTTTGACTGGATTTCGGCCAGTTTTGAACGGGTAGGAGACAACTTGCACATGATTAAAACGATGTCAGAGCAGAAACCCAAAGTAAGAATTGTCCGCTTAAAGCCACGTCAACCTGTGGGGTTGATTCTGGTTGGCAACGGAGACTCCTAGCGTTTCCCAGCCGTATGGGTTCAAGCCGCTGGGTAGCACAAACTTGCTTCAGGTCGCGTCTCGCTCTGTCCCAGGCAGTCGAGAGGGTCGACAAGAAGTAGGGCCGAGCGCTGAGGTCATGTGAAGAGGCCCTGGGTGGATTTGTACCCACGAGATCGAACGCGTTTAAGGAACCACCACATTCCTGAACGGACGAGGCCCCGATCTGCCTGTCTTGCATCCACCGCCATCTGGAGGGCCAATTGCCTTCATTACACCATTGCGGTTCTATGTGGGCACAATAGGCAACGCATTTAACGACGTAAGTGGCGGCCGGGTTACCTGATTGAATAAAATAACGAGAACAGCAATCAGCACTGCGGCATCTGTTGCCATAGTTGTCATTATTATCGTCGCAGCCATAGGTGCATACGCCTACTACGCTTCCACTTCGAGCACTTCGTCGACGACCACCTCCACTACAACTACGAGCTCCACTACAACGACCACCTCGTCAACGCCGTCTCTTACTGGGTCCCTCAATTTGATTACCTTCACTGACCCGTCCAACGCCTGGCTTCAGGCAGCGGCGGACACTTTCGAGGCGCTACATCCTGGCGTGTCAATCAAGATCACAGCCCAGGGGTTCAGCAGCTATACCACAACTGAGAAGACTTCGTTGCAGGCTCAATCCTCAACCTACGACATCATCACATTCACGTCCACCAGCGCACTGGGTTTTGCCCAGTATGTGTCGAACCTGAACGGAATGGTGAATCTCAACACTACGGACATTCCTGCGCCTCAGCTCAACTTCGGAGGCTACTATCAGGTGAACGGGACCAAGGAGCTCATTGGAATTCCCTATGACACGTCAACCTTTACCGTATTCTACAACCAGACCCTCCTGAACGACCCAACTCTAAACGCCCAGTTCCAGAAGGAATACGGCTTCAGCATGAGCCCACCGTGGTCGAGCTGGCAGGCCGTCTTGGACATTGACAGCTTCCTCGTCACCCAGACACACACCGTCAAGTACGGCATGATTACTGACGGGTCCGAAAGCCACGACATCATCGATACCTACCCAGCCATCTTCGGGTACTACTACTCGCATGACTCGTCGGTAAGCGGAAGCAACCCCAACGGTGGCCTTCTGAACTACAACATTATGTTCAATGGCTTCACAGGCGCATCTGGCATCCCATCCCCCTCGTTCAACGGCTCCTCAGGAACCCAAGCCCTCCAGATGATGTACAATCTGATGCAGTATGACCCACAGCCAGCGGGGACTACAGTGAATTATGGTACGGTCTTCGCGCCTCTCCAAGCAGGTGAGGCATGGGGAGCCCTCATGTTCACCGCTGACGCGTCGACCTTACTCTCGTCCAAGAACATCTCGTCTTCCATCGCTGTGGCCACTAATCCGGGCGGCTACGCGGAAACGGGAACCGACTTCTACGCGATCAACAAGTACTCGACCAACCAGGCCCTCGCTGCAGCCTTCATCCAGTATCTGGTTACGCCGAGTGTCAACGCAAGAATCTACACGATAGCAGGCGAGTTCCCCATCTCAAAGGCGGCCACTGACATTCTCGCTTCCAACAGCTCAATTCCGCAGCAGGCCAGGAACGTGATTCAGGAAGTGTTCGCCACGGGGGCGGAAGGCTGGGCAAATCCCCCCAACCTTACCATAACGTCCTCCACCCTGATACCCGCCTTCAACCAACCTGTCTACAATTTCCTTACGGGCACTACGAACAGCACGTCCGCAGCGCAACAGGCACTGGATACAGCCACGGCAGCTTGGATAAAGGCCGTAGGCTGAATACCAGTGCCCGCCCCGATTTTTGCTCCTGATGCTTCTGGCGAAAAGCGGAGGATTGGTGTCAGACTTGACGACGTCTCGAAGAAGTTCGGTGATCTCTCCGTGTTCAGTCACGTGAACCTGGAGATTCCGGTTGGGGAGCTCTTCTCCCTCGTCGGTCCGTCAGGATCCGGCAAGACCACCCTCCTACGGATTATGGCAGGGCTTGAAGTGCAGGACTCCGGCCACGTCTACATAGGGTCCAGAGTCGTGGACAAGCTTGGCCCTGCGAAGAGGAACATCGGAATGGTATTCCAAGACTACGCACTTTACCCCAACAAGACCGTCATGGACAACATAGTCTCGCCGCTGATAGTCAAGGGAGTGAAGAGGGCCGAGGCGACGAAGGAGGCAAGAGAGATGGCGGAACTGCTGGGGATAGGGGAGACTCTCGACCGCAGGCCCGGTCAGATATCGGGGGGGCAGCAGCAGAGGGTCGCACTTGCCAGAGCCCTCATTAAACATCCAGACGTGTTCCTCCTCGACGAGCCCTTCTCGAACCTCGACGCGCAGCTGAGGTTCTCTGCCAGGAAGTTCCTCAGAGAAGTCCAAAGGAAGTTTGGAATAACCACCATCTACGTAACGCATGACCAGTCGGAGGCGCTCTCGATATCAGACAGGGTTGCCATCATGGGCAATGGCACGATTCACCAGGTCGGAGAACCGAAGGAGATCTATTCCTCCCCTGCCGATGAGTTCACCGCGACCTTCATCGGAAGTCCGCCCCTGAACGTCCTCAGCGTGAGAGTCGCTGACGGAATCTCCTCCCCAATCGGCCTCCCGCTCGACGGCCTTTCCGATGGCTCGTTCAAGGTTGGGATAAGGCCCGAGGGCATAATTCTCGGCACCGGCCCCAATGAGGCGGAGGCCACGGCCTTCGAATTCGCCGGGAGGGAGACCATCGTTTACCTCAAGATAGCGGGGATAGAAATCAGGGCGATTGTTGCCGAAGCCGGCGACCTGAAGACAGGACAGAAGGTGAGGTTCAGCGTGCACCAGAATGCGGTCCACGTCTTGGGCAAGGAAGGGGGCTGACATGTCGAGGATATGGGATGCCCTCTCCACGAGGATCTTCTACATTCCAGCGGTCGCCTATCTCGTCCTCTTCGCCCTGCTCCCCCTAGTCATTTCCATTGTTCTCTCCGCCCCCAGTTCTAGCTTCTCTTCTTACATCCAACTCTTCGAGTTTACAGACTTCCCCAGGGTCGTCTACAACACTCTGTTCTTCGCCGTAGCGACCGCGGTCCTATCTGTACTCATAGGCACCGCCTTCGCCATCCTGGTCGACAGCAGAAGACGGGGGAAGCGAGCGATTTCTCTCGTGGCCTATCTGCCATACATGATCCCGTTCACGGCGAGCGCTCTTATCTGGGCGACGCTGTTCAACCCTGGGTACGGTCCCCTCGATCCTATACTGAATGCCGTGGGCATCCCGACAGTCGACTGGCTCGGCCCATCTTTGCAGCTGTACTCTCTCACCATGGTGAGCGTATGGGCCGCCATCCCCCTCGCATTCCTCATCATATTGGCAGGGCTTACTTCGGTGCCGAAACAGGTGAAGGAGGCTGCTTCGGTAGACGGGATGGAGATGTGGGACTACTACTCCTCGGTCGCGCTACCGCTTGCCAAGGGAGCAATCATAACGGCCTTCCTGATGACGCTGATACTTGCCTTCGGGAACTTTGACCTCCCCTACATCATCAGCGGGGCAGGAGGGGTCCCTCCAACTACAATGGCGACGCTGGTGGTCTACGCCTATGCGGAGATGTTCTATGTGGGGAACCCCTACATTGGCCAGGGCCTTGCTGCCGCCATTTTCGTAGCCCTGCTTGCGAGCATACCGGGGCTTCTTCTAGTCAGGACAACTTTGGGAGGCTCAAAGAAGGGAAAGGGAAGGCTGCACCTTCCCGGTTGGCTACGCCCGCCAAGTATACATCTTCGAAGGCCTAGCCTCCCCCGACTTCCAGGCGCCCCGTTCAATTATCTAATCTACGTCGTCTGCACGCTGGTATCCGTCTTCATTCTTTTCCCGGTCTACTGGATGGTCCTGATCGCCTTCCGGCCCCAGTCTCTAGACTATCTTTTGCCTCCCGTCCTGTACCCTACCAAGATAATCACGGACGTCTTCATGTCGACCGTGAGCCAGGCATCGCCTGAAATCTTAACCACCTTGGCCGTAGCCAGCGCTGTCACCGCGCTTACCATCCTCCTAGCTGCCCCAGCCGCTTACACCATCGCAAGGGATCAGAGGAGGGGCCTTCTCGGAATCATGATCTACATCTTTTCATTGCCATCCATAGTCTTCGTCTTCGGCGCCTACTACATCATCTATAATCTGCACCTGCTCAACACCTGGGCTGCTTTGATTCTTACCGAACCTCTCTTCACCATTCCGTTCGTTGTCTGGACCATGAGCAACTTCTACAGGTCGCTACCGAAGCAGTACGAAGAAGCAGCCATGGTTGACGGCTACTCTCGCATTCGATCGTTCTTTTCAATCGTGATGCCTCTCGCCCGGCCGGGACTCATCGCTGCCGGCATGGTTGCCTTCATTTTCGCGTGGCACCTCCTGCTGTTCCCACTCGTGCTCTCCCAGACTTCGTACAACTTCTCCTTCCCTCCGATAGGGTCCAACACCGTCACGACTTTTGCAATCCTCTTCGACCCCGACAGTACCGGTGGCACCATAAGCAACAACGTCTGGACGCAGCTTGCTGCATCTGGGATAATCCTGGCAATCCCCGTGATTATACTCTCGTTAGTCGCCCAGAGCTACCTTCTCAAGGGGCTCTACTCCGGCGGAACCAAAGGGTAGAGCAGCGACCTGATTACCGTCTCCGCGGCGGCTTCCGGTGTGACTTTGGACGTGTCAACCCGTAGAGCCGCTTCAGGAACTTCGAAGGCCGAAAAGATTCCCTCAAGCCTCTCGGGAGGCACCCTGGCGTATCTCGTGGAGTTCCTTCTCAGAGCCGTCTGTAGGTCACACGCCACATACACGATGTCGACTCCGGTGCAATGTCCCGAGAGCTCAGACAACGTCGCCTCCCGTCTTCTGCGGCTTCCGAAGGTGCCGTCAAGAATCACCAGCCGACCTTCGTCCAACCATACTTTCGCCACCGCGACGCATGATCCGTAGACAAGTTCCGACTCCTCTGCGCTGAAGTTCGGTACCGGAATCATCGACCTGATCGCGTCTGTCTGAATCAGGACTGAGAGGGGGTCGCTCTTTGCGACCAGCCTGGCGATGGTCGTCTTGCCGCTGCCGGGAATCCCACAGAAGATTAGGAGCCTCCCAGGCATGAAGGGAGCATGCCCGCGGTCCGTTAAAAACGAATTCGTACTAGGGTCGGACCCGCGCGAGGCGAGGACTTCCTCCCCTGGCCCTCAACTGCACTATCAACACCCCGACCAAGACGAGGGCAATACCTCCCACCATGAGAGGCGTGATGGTCTCCTGCAGGAAAACGAAAGCGAAGATGGCGATTTCCACCAGCATGAGGTCCTGAAACACCGTGAGCTCGTAGGCCGGGATGGTCTTGAGCGACCAGTTCCACATGAAGAAGGCGAGGGCTGTGTTCGCTGTAGCGAGCCATACGATGATGAGAATGCCCCTTGCCGTGAGGGCCGCGTACTGTCCGGTCATGGAAGTCAGAACGACCATCCCGACCACCCCAATGCCCATGGTCATAGTAGTGAGCCGAAGCGAGCCCATGTTCCCCGATCGCTGTAACATACGCGCGACGACGACGTAGCAGGCCCAGCCCAGGCCTGAGACAATCACCACGAGTATGCCGAGCACATCGCCTCCCAAAGCCGCTTGCTGGCTGAAGAAGGCCCACGCCCCAACCAAAGCGAGCCCCACGCCCCCAAGCTGAGTCAGCGAAGTTCCCTCCCCAAGCAAACCGACGCTCAATATGAGGACGAAGAACGGGTTGAAGTTGAGCAGGAAGCTTGTGGTAACCGCCGGGAGATAGTACAGCCCCACAAACTGGAGTCCCTGGGCTATTGTGTAGCCGCCGAGACCGGCAATAACAAGTAGCATGACCTGCTTCGTGCTACCCGCACCATTCCCCGTCCTCCTCCTCGGCCCCATTGCGAGATCGAACACCAATAGAATAGCGAAAGCAAGGGCGTACCTGACCGTGGCGAAATAGAGCGGGGGGATGTCCTCCAGTCCCCATTTTATCAGCACGTAGGAAGAA
>Ga0187770_10000723_pt1 | contig 16477 bp, 16 predicted proteins | sample 0116_SJ02_MP02_2_FD_133154 | JGI IMG/M metagenome (GOLD analysis project Ga0187770, IMG submission 133154) | Tropical peat soil microbial communities from peatlands in Department of Meta, Colombia - 0116_SJ02_MP02_20_MG | ecosystem: Environmental > Terrestrial > Soil > Wetlands > Peat | place...
ATCTATTATGAGGTAATACGTTCAATTGACAAAATAGTTTTTTGGTATTACAATACTAAAAATTGGACGGAAGTTAATAGCTGATGGTTCAAAATGCTAAGGGGGGAATTCCGAATAAATAAAGGGCGGTATAGTCTCCATTGACTTCAAGGCAAGGGGAGATAAATGAAAAAAGGCGATATAAATATCGGAATGGACCGGCGCGAATTCCTGAGCAAGGCCGGCAAGGCACTTTTACCAGTTCTTTCTATTCTCGGTTTAGCAGCATTAGGACTGTCAATTTCGGGCTGTGGGCCCGCAAGACCCGACTGTTCCGGATGCACGGGCAACTGCTACGGTGAATGCACTGGCGGATGCGATGGTAGCTGCAAGGGAGGATGTTCAGGCCAATGCTTCAGTACCTGCGGGGGAACCTGCAGGGGTACATGCAGCACATACTGCGCTTATGGTTCTCATTTATAATGCTCCCCAAAATTTTCGTGACACAGTCAGTGCACAACTTTTTTTAATAGGGCACGACTTTATTATGACTCAACAACACCCTTTTTTCTGAATACCGCAAGGTATTCTACATTCCCTGATTTCAGGCCGCTTATGGGAGACTCAATCTCCCCCCCAGATTGAAGTCCAATACCCTCAGCGAACTCAATGACCCTTTTGACGGCTTCTTCCCTGAAGGGCGCATAAGCCAGGCCTCTCTTCCCGATTTTTTTTCTTTCAAGCTCGAACTGGGGCTTGATCAAGACTATTATATAATAATCCCCGACAAGGATGTCTTTGGCACTCTGAAGGATTTTCGTAATTGAGATAAAGGATACATCAATAACCGCGATCTCAGGTTTTTCTTTGAACATTTCCGGTTTTAAATAGCGAGCATTGGTCTTTTCCATCACTATGACACGGGGGTCGCTCCTTATCCTCCAGTCCAGCTGGTTTGTACCAGAATCTACGGCATAAACGAGCCTGGCCCCTCTTTCAAGCAGGACCTGGGTAAACCCTCCGGTTGAGGCGCCGATATCGACGGCGATTTTTTCATCTGGATCGATATTGTAATAATCCAGGGCAGTTATAAGCTTAAGGGCCCCTCTTCCGACATATGGAAACCTGTTTTTAACGATAATATCGCTCTCAAACGGAAAAGCCAGACCGCATTTTCTGGTAATAACACCGTTAACGGAAACGTCTCCGGCAAGGATAAGCGCCTGAGCCTTCTGTCTAGTTTCGCAGAGACCTCGCGAGACTATCAGCAGGTCAAGTCTTTCCCTGGAAATCTTGCTCACTCAAGGAACCCGGTAAGCGGTGAACTTGCGTCGGCTGCTTTTCTCTCCGCGGCAATTCCCGACAGAAACGCAGTCCTCCCGGCCTGGACAGCCATCGAAAATGCCCTGCTGATGATTACAGGGTCGGGAGCGGCAGCTATGGCCGTATTCACGAGGACCGCATCTGCTCCCATTTCCATAGCCTGAGCGGCATGCGAAGGCCTGCCTATCCCGGCATCAACAATAACCGGAAGTTTTGAATTCTCTATGATCATTTCAATAAGGTCGGCCGCCCTGAGACCCCTGTTTGAACCAATGGGCGATCCCAGTGGCATTACGGCTGCGGCTCCCGCTTCATAAAGCTTCCTTGCAGTCACCAAATCCGGCTGTATATACGGCAGTACTATGAATCCGTCTTTTGCAAGGATCTCCGTCGCTTTGACGGTTTCGTCGTTATCAGGCATAAGATATTTCATTTCATGGATTACCTCGATCTTTATAAAATTGCCGCATCCCAGTTCCCTCGCTATCCTGGCAATCCTGACTGCTTCATCCGCAGTTCTTGCTCCGGAGGTGTTTGGCATGACCGTTACGTTCTTTGGAATAAAGGAAAGTATATTATTGCTGCCGGCAGTAAAATCAACTCTCCTCAAAGCCACGGTTATCAATTCGCATCCTGATGCGGCTATTATATCCGGAATGAGTGCTGATGAGGAGAGTTTACCTGTCCCGACGAAAAACCTGCTGGTAAATGCCCTGCCGCCAATTTCTAAGATGTCGCCTGTCCCGCTTTTATATCCCTTCAAATTTATTGCTCCGGCTTATGATTATTTATATTAATCATACTCCGGGGTCTTTTCTTTGTCAATTCCTGCGCCGGTGCATGTATCTGCCGGCGTATAAGAAAGGGCAATTTAATAACCTGCAGATCACCTATATCATTAAAGAATATGTATTTATTCTGACGATAACTATACGTAATATGCGAGGTCGGATGATGAAGATCCTGAAGATGAAGGACAAAATACTTTCCCTTAAGAACAGCGGTAAACTGACGTTTTTCTTTACTGGCATTGGGAGCGCTTTCACCAAACGAGTCTATCAAACCAATCTTCTTATAATGAAGGGAAACGACCATGTTCTTGTGGATTGCGGAACCAGGTGCTCTGAATCCCTCAATGAGCTCGGGTTGAACATTACTGATATTGGAACCTTTCTGATTACCCACTCGCATGCGGACCATATAGGAGGCCTTGAAGAAGCATCGCTTATGGGGATGTTTTTCGCCAAAAAGAAGCCGTCAATTGTGATAACTGAAAACTATCAGGACATACTCTGGGAAATGTCCCTCAGGGGCGGATGCGCCTATAATGAGGAAATAAACGGTTCCGTTCTCAATTTCACTGATTTCTGGAAAATCATCAGGCCGGAAAGGATGCCGGATTACCCCAGAGAGACATATGCCGCCAATGTCGGTTCCATAAACATTAAAATGTTCCGTACGAAACACATTCCAAGAACATCCAAAAGCTGGGAAACATCGTTCTGGAGCTGCGGACTGATCATAGACGACAGGGTGATGTTTACAAGCGATACAAGATATGACGAAGAACTTATTCTTTCTTACAGCAGGCTTTTCAGACTGGAAAATATCTTCCATGACTGCCAGTTCTTCACGGGAGGAGTGCACGCATCTCTTGACGAACTCAACGAACTGCCCCGGGAAATAAAGTCGAAGATCATCCTGACTCACTATGGGGACAATTGGGAAACATATGAAGAAAGGGTCCATGATTACGGATTTGCCGGACTTGGATTACAACACGTCTTTTACCAGTTCGACTAGGAGTCTTTATTCGTAGAGCTTGAGCGGCATTGAAATATAAACAAAATTTTCATCGCCGATGGTCTTGAAAAGCATGGGGCTTCCCTGCGAATTTATTACAAATTCTATCTTCTTTCCCTGAGTAACCTTGAGGAAGTCCACAATAGCCTTATAATTGCACATTATCGTTATAGGAGTACCGCTGTAAACGATATCCATTTCCTCGCGGGCCACTCCGTATATCGGATGGGTTGCAAGGATAGTTAATTTATTATCAGAAAGCTCGAATTTGGTTTTGCCGGTTTCAGGATCGCTCATAACGGAAACAACATCTATGGCCTGCAGGAATTCTGTGCTGTCCAGAGTAACCACATTTACCCGTTCCGTTGGTATTACATCCTTATAATTTGGAAATTTTCCATCAACAAGATTGGAAAAGATGTAGACCTGACCGATCTTAAAAAATGCCTGGTTGTTATGAACTGAGAAGAGAACATCGCCTGTTGAAAGTATCGGCTGAAGTGTCCTGAATATTCTCTGGGGAACTATGACGCCGAGCTTTACATCGCCCTTCTTCTCTTCATAATCCCTTGTAATGACGGCAAGTCTCTTGCCATCGCTCGTCACGAATGAAATATAACCATCGACTGATTCCTCAATGTATGTCCCCGTAAATGCGGGTTTTGCAAAGTCCGTAGAAATCGAAAACTCGGTCGATACTATCTGTTCAAGGAGGGTTTCCTGTGATGTTTTAATATATGTCTCCCAGTTGAATTCAAAGAAAATCGGATAAGCATCTCCAGATACGCCGTTGATATTGAATACAGGGTTCTCCTTGCCATCGGCAGTCAGGATGATTTCATGTTCGTTGTCAGGCTTTGTTTTAAATGAGATTTTGTCTCCTGGAAGTTTTTTTGCAGCTTCAAGAAGTTTTCTTGAAAGAAGGGCTATTTTGCCGCCCTCTTCAACAGTGCCTGCAGAATCGACCTTTACCCCGTTTTCACCGTTATAAGAAAGGAGCATTATAGTTCCATCGTTCTGGGCTTCAATATATACATTAAGGAGCATTGCGAGCGGAGTCTTAATATTTATGATTGAATCGGCAATTCCCAGATTGCGAATGAACTCTTCCTTATTAACGGTGAATTTCATCTGACCTCCTGTGCTTCCTGATCCAGCTATTTCATTTTAATTTCCTAGAATTATAATTATTTTTCACAAATTTATCAAATTTAATTTATTAAAAGCTGGATCTTCGCGCTCTCACAAGTATTTGATTTTATCAGCTTTATAATGTAATATAAAGCCATAAATTCCGGGAGTTGTTCATGTCTGAAAGAGCAAAACATGGCATGGGCGCTATGATCCTCCTGATTTTATTCATTGTCATATTTGCCGGATTAGCGGTATATGTTTTTAATTTTTCCCTGAGGAACAGGAAGATCGATCTTGAGAAAGCCCTCGCCCTGATTAAGTCTGAATATTCCTTCGCAGAGATTTTCATTATTTCTAATAACGAAAATTACCTTACAGCCGGTCTTAAACTGATAGATGCCGGCGGTTCCGTTTTGACCGGCAAAACTTTCACCCTTAATGGCAGGGACATCTTCCTGGAAAGCAAGGTGGCAGTGGTGAAAAATGGAAAATTAAGTAACGCAGTGGTATTCCCGTTCAATCTATACTCCGATAGAACCTCCCCGGAAAAGGGGGAGTCGATTACCGATCTCTATGCAGTAAATGGTTTTCCCTCAACCTACACCCTTACAAATATGGACGAACAGTATAAAAACACGCTTATTTTCCTGTTTGAAAAGGCCATGAAGGCTGCCGGCAGCGATACCAATATCACTCTCCAGGACATTAAAGTTAACTTCATGGATATTTCACTTCATCCGGCAGAATTCAGCAGCATTGAAGAAGGCCGGATTTATAAATGTTCAGTACACCCGAATGGAGGTCTTGAGCTTATGGAGGAAAAATAAATGGAAAACCTTAAATCACTTCAGAATCTTCAAAGCGTGGTTAATTCCCTTTTAAATTTTGTAGGGCCTATCGCTGCGGTGGCGCAGTTCCTTTTTCTGACAATCTGGGGATGGCTCATCATTGTCTTTTTCATACTGGTCATGATAGCAGGAAAGGTAAGGGATAAAAGCGGGCATTTCTCCATCGGCAATTTCATCAGTTCAATACCCGCTCTGCTCTTTGATTTTTATTCAAAACTTACGAACATTGTAATCGGGCTGGTCGTAATATTCTTCCTGGCTTTTGTTTATATAACGATCAAGGACCTTTCGGCCGGATTGTCGCTTTACCGGGATATAAAGCTAATGGAAGCAGCCCTTAAAAACCTTAAAGCCGAAAGAAAGGTCCTGGAATTAAAAGCCGAACCCGTGATAAGCGGCGATCAAAGATCGATCAGTGTCAAGATCACTTATTTTGCATACTCCCCGGCAAAAGACTCCGATATTCCCGGAGGATCTGCCAATTATACAATACAGGGCAGGAAACTCTTCGTCGACTTTGGCGTCCTGAATTTCGACTATTCCCTGGTTGAAAAAGGCAACGCCAAGAATATAGCTTTTCCGGACAGGCTTTTCAGTGATACCGTCAGTCATGAAAATGGAGTGAACATATTTACAGGGAAGGACCAGTTTCCCGGCACCTTTAATGTCGATGATAAAGACCTTTTCTTACTTAATAAAAGCGATTTCCAGGAAGAAATCCTGAAATTCGTGGCGGCTGTGACTAACACCGCTTCCGCAAGAAAACTCGGCATCAGAACTGCTTACGGCGAGGCCCTGGGCATAATCCCACTTTTTAACAGGACCTATACATTTTATTCAACAGGGACAGGAGGGGTCATTGTCGGAGGAGTTATTGCAAGATAGCGGGTGGTAAAAGCTGCCGAACTGGGAGGGTATAATGAGTATTTTTATCAGCATAACAACAGCATTTTTATGCTTTTTTTTAATTCTCTATTTTAGAAGGATAGACAGGCGCAATACTCAGCTCAAGACGCTGAAAAATTTCATTGCATCTTCGATAAACAACATGAAAATGATGTTCCAGGACCGTGAGAAAGACCTGATGGACAAAACCATTAATCTTGATATCTCTCTTAAAAAATTGGACAAAGCGACCGCCTACATAAACAACAAGCTTTTAGACATAAAAGACTCTCTTGCTATGTATCAGAACATAAAAGAAGGGATTACCGGAGATTTAAAGGAGGCAGCCAGGTTTAATAATGAGATTTCCTCCTTAAGGGAAAGGCTCTCCGATATCAGCGGTATTTCTGATGAAGTCAAAATCCTGAAAAATGAAATGGCAGAGATGAAAAAGCTATCTGAAGAGGTCAGGAGCGAGTTCGAACAATCGCAGGAATGGGCAAAGAACAGTATTGAGGAATTACGGAACGTGGCACTTGCGGAACTGGATGACAGGGAAAGGGAGATAGAGCAAACTATCGGATCTCATATCGATGAACTATCATCTCAATTCCAGGGCAAAGCATCGAAAATTCAGGAAGCTTTAAATGAAAAAATAGAATCATATAATAAAGAAACAGAAACAAAAGCCTCGGCCATGTATGAGCAGATCAGCAGTTCCAGAGACGAATTTATTAAGGGAGCAAAGGAATTAAAATCAAATGTTTCAAACACCCTCGATGAATTCAACACAAGATGGAATGAAAGTGTAAAACGCTTTAACGAGATGAACAGGGAAGTCGTAAGCAAGACTTCCGAAATCGAAACAAGACTTGCCCAGAGTGAAAAAGCTGTTACTAAAAAAATGGAAGATTCCGGAAACAATATTGAAAGGCAATTCAAAGAGATTGAGGCCGACTTCATCTCCAGGTTTGCCGCCATGGATGACAAGTTCCTGTCCATCAGATCCGGTATAGAGACTCTCCATAAAAAAATCACTGTCGAAGCTGATGACATGTTCAAGAAGGCTGAATCCGGTATTGCCGGAGAGATAGAGAACATGAAAAAATCTGTTCTGAGCAACGCCGATGAACGCCTTAAAACTGTGGAAGATCAGTATTCAAAGTCGATACAGAAATTTGAAAAGGAGTTCAATTCACAGATTTCAGAGGCAAGAAGCGATATAAAAGAACTGAAAGCCGAAATCTCAGAGACCAGCAAAGCCGCAGGCGGACTTAAAGAACAGGCCATAAAAGATCTGAATGCCTCAATAGAAGAGACAAAGCGCTGGGGCCTGGAGCAGATGGGTTTCCTGAAAAAAGAGATAGATGAATTTAAGAGCGGCATAGATTCGGCAGGCGAGAGAAGCTCCGAAAAACTGAACACCTGGATCAGGGAGGTACAGGATAAAATAGAAAATCTGACAAGTGACTCTTCAAAGGAGATCGCGGACTTTATAGAACGTATGAAGAACAGGGAAAAAGAACTGGCCGAAAAGACCGATATGATAATTTCCGAATACAAAATGAAGATTGAGGAATATAAAAATAAATTTACCGACGAAATCAGCAGCTATGTATCTTCATCAACCGAGGAATACAAAAAAATACTCGACAGGATAACCATGATAGAAAAGGAACTCAGCGGTCTCGAGGAAAAGAAAATAGGTTCCATCAGGGAAAAGGCATCCGCTATCGAAACAGATATTTCAAAGAAAATAAAAGATATGGCGGGCGACTTCGACAACTACATCAAGAAAAGCGGGGTGGATATCGACCAGGCTTTCAGCTCTGTCAAAACCGATGTAACTGCACTCATCGGTCAGCTTAGAAGCGATAAGGAAGAGTTCAAGGACGAGATAAGTGAAAATATTAAAGAACTCGGAAAAAGAACCAGAGATATAGAAGCCCGCTTCGACAACCTGCTGAAAAAGACAGAGATCCTTGACAGGGCTGAGGGGCTCGCGTCCAAATCAAACTCGCAGATAGAAATGCTCAACCAGAACATAAAGGAACTTGATGCAAGGAAGAAAGACATCGAGGAGTCGCTAAAAACATTGAACCAGATCAGGTCTGAAAACAGGGATCTCAACGCCCTGCTCCTTAATCTGGCTGCCAGTAAAAAAGAAACCACGATAGTCCACCAGACAATGACCGAAGCCCTTCAGAAAGCTAAGGAAACGGAGGATATACTCAGCCTCATTGAGAAACAGCAAGGAAAAGCGGAGGAGGTCAAAAAAGCCCTTTTGGACACTTTAAAATCTTACGAAGATATAAAGTTAAAAGCTGCCGAGGTTGAAAAGAAAAAAGATGTGGTCAACAAAATATTAAATTCGATTGAAAGTTCGAAGGATGATCTGAAAGATATCAATGCAAAAATAGCAGGTGCGGAGGAAAAGATAACCGGAATTGTGAAAACATCCAAAAAGATAGAAGAGGATATCAAAACCGCGCAGGCTGGCATTTCGAAGATCTTCGGAGAGCAGGACAGGGTAAGCTACGCAGTAGATAAGATCGTTGATATCGAAAACCTCCTGGTTCATATCGAAGAGGAGTCCAAGAAGGTCCAGAAAATGAGAGAGTGGGTCGCAAAACTGGAAACAAGGCTCGAGAGAGTAAGGGATACCCAGGAAACTGCGCTCGTGGAAAAGTCCGGCTCCTCAGGGCACAGAAAGCCCTCATCCGATGAACTTGGAGCCGATGAGGACGTGATCAAGAATATACTCAGGCTCAAAGAGCAGGAATGGAGCATCGAGGACATATCGAAAAGCCTGAAAATATCGAGGGCTTACGTAGAATTGATACTGGAAAGATACGTCCAGTAATTAACAGCTTTTACCAAGAGGCAGAAAATTATGCTTGACATCAAATTGATAATGGAAAACGAGGCAGATGTAAAATCAAGGCTGAAATACAGGCTTAAATCCCCTGAACTGATTGAAAAGATATCAGCATTAAACGCAGAGAAAAGGGAAATCCAGAGGACGGCGGACGAACTCCGACACAGCAGGAAATCCATCTCCAAAGAGGTAGGCATACTTAAAGCAAGGGGAGGCGACGCTTCAAAGCTGATGAAAGATGTTGACAGGATCGGCACTGAACTGGCAAAGGTCGAGGAAAGGGAAAAGGCCGTCAATATTGAACTCGAAGAGAATCTTTTGCTTCTTCCCAATCTGCCGATGGATGACGTACCGGCCGGCCCTGACGAATCCTCCAACATTGAAATAAGAAAATGGGGATATCCCCGGGAATTTTCATTTAATCCTCTGCCGCATTACGAATTGGGTCAGAGGCTCGGTATTCTCGACTTCGAAAGGGGAGCAAAGATAGCCGGCAGCGGTTTTACCCTCTATAACGGAAAGGCGGCAAAACTTGAAAGGGCTCTCATCGATTTCATGCTTGACACCAACGAGGCCGCCGGTTATGAAGAGAAATTAGTTCCCTTTTTAATCAATTCCACTTCCCTGCAGGGAACCGGGCAGCTTCCTAAATTTAAAGAAGATCTATACAGGATTGATTCCAGTGAACTTTACCTTAACCCGACAGCAGAGGTACCCCTGACTAACATATACCGCAACGAAATTCTCAGGGAATCAGACCTCCCTATTAAAATCACAGGCTATGCACCCAGTTTCAGGCTGGAAGCAGGGAGCTGGGGCAGCCAGACCAGGGGGCTTATCCGCCAGCACCAGTTCAACAAAGTCGAGCTTGTAAAATTCACAAGGCCGGAAGATTCAGTGAAAGAGCACCAGGATATGCTCAGAGACGCGGAGAAGATACTCCAGCTCCTGGAGCTTCCCTACAGGGTGGTAATGCTTTCCAGCGGTGATATGGGTTTTTCGGCTGCAAAATGTTACGATCTTGAAGTCTGGCTTCCCAGCCTGAACAACTATAAGGAGATCTCATCGGTTTCCAACTGCCTGGATTTCCAATCCAGAAGGGCCGAAATAAAATTCAGAAGAGAATCCACGGGTAAAGTGGAATTCGTCCACACCCTTAACGGTTCGGCTCTTGCCGTTGGCAGGACACTCGTTGCCATTCTGGAGAATTACCAGCAGGAGGACGGCAGCATAGCCGTCCCGGGCATTCTCCAGAAATACATGGACGGATCGATTGCAATTCCAGCCATAGAATGACAGATGTGCAATAATTGTGTGAAAAATGTGTTAAAAATACTTGTATTATTTTATTTTTAATTTATAATTTGAAAGCTATTAATAAGGAGGGTATATGCAGTACTCAAGGAGCATCGTGGAAGGAGATATTGTGCAGTATTCAATCAGCGGCGACTTTACGATCTTTTTTTTAAACAATATCAAGCTGGATATAGAAAAGGATATTGCAAGCGGCCATGTGGCATACCTTGTATTCGATATGCGTAATGTCAATTACATCGATTCAGCTGCAATCAGCCTTCTTATTATGTCGGCCAAATACAACGATACCAAGGGAAAGAGGCTTATCATTAAAAATCCCACTGATGTCGTCAAAAGGATCATAGATAATGCTGAGCTTTCGTTTGTAGATTATCAGTATGCCTAGGCTTTGAAAACCTGCACCCGCAGTAATTCTGCCTGTAAATACCAAACTTCGAACATATGTAGGCTGATTTTCTGTACCCATCGTTCTTTTTAAAATCCGATTCGATATATTCAGTTCCGTAATTTTTCGAGAGCTGCCAGCCAATGGCGTTGATCTTTTCCGCATCCTTCCAGGGACTTAAGGTCAGGGATGTCGCTACTGCGTCAAATAAGCCTTCCCGGGCCTTCCTGAAAGTTTCTTCAAGCCTTATAGAATAACACAGCTCGCATCTGCGCCCCTTTTCCGGCTCATCATGAAAATTCCTCACCGCCTCATCCCACATAGAACGCCTTTCAACGGAAGAATCCTCAAGTAATGACAGGCCAATCCCGCTTCCGGAGAATATTCCGAATATTTTATTCAGCTCACCTTTTCGCCTGCCGTATTCCTCTCCGGGAAAGATATTGGGATTATCGAAATAGAGGGACACATAAAAATCCGGGCTTTTTCTAAGGACCTTTTCCCATGCATCTGAACCTGACAGTACATTCAGGCACTGCGACAGGCAGGGTGCGCAGCAGGCATGGAGGAGCAGCCTTTTTTTATTCATAGCTTTCTTCACTTCCCTGTTCACCGTATATAAGCGGCCCGCCTGAAAAGGATTCAAAGGTTATCTTTTTTTCAGCTATCATTTTTATCACGAGGGGAAGTATCTTATGTTCCTTTTCAAGGATCCTTTCGGCGAGGTTCTCCTCTGTATCATCCGGCATGATCGGCACCCTCGCCTGCATTATAAGCTTACCTCCGTCAGTCACCTCATTCACGAAATGAACGGTACACCCGGAGATTTGTTCCCCCGCATCGATGGCTTTTTTATGGGTTTGAAGACCAGGAAATTTCGGCAGAAGGGATGGATGGATGTTTATTATGCGGTTGGGAAAGCTCTTTATGAACTTATCCTTCAATATCCTCATGAAACCGGCAAGTACAATGAGATCCGGTTTTGCTTTTTTTATTTTACTAATGTAAACATCCTGCGCTTTGCCGTCGAGTTTTGTTTTAAATTCCCCCGGATCCAGATATATACCCTTTATCCTGTGCTTCCTGCATATATCGAGGGCCTTTGCGGATTTATTATCGCTGACAACCAGCACGATACGGGCACTGCCCAGATATCCTGATTCAATAGATTTGATCACCGCTTCAAGGTTTGAACCCCTTCCCGAAACCAGTACTGCTATCCTGAAATTCATCTTCCAAAGAACATATTAATAATGTCGTTCTGAGTTACGAAAATCGCGAGAAGAATTATGAAGATCACGCCGGCAATTTCTATCCTTTCCCTCACCCTGTCAGGCAGTTTTCTACCGCTGACGACTTCCCCTACGCTTATTATGGCATGACCCCCGTCTAAACCCGGAAGGGGGAGAAGGTTTGCAAAACCGAGGGCAATGCTAATGTAAGCTATGAACCATATAAAATACCACAGGTCAGCGCGTGTAGCGATAGTGCCGGTGAACTGGAGTATCCTTAAAGGACCAGCTACACTCTTGCGCACATCGATCTTTCCTATGACCATCGCCTGGATCCCCTTGTACGTCAGAATTATGAGATCGTCAGCCTCTTTAAGACCTCCGGCAAACGCGGGGTAAACTCCAACAGCCCTGACGATCCTGTATACTCTCGGACTCTGAGAAGGGTCAGGCTCAATGCCGAGGTATCCCCTGCCATTCAAACCGGCAAGAATAACCGAATTTGTAATTATCCTATTGGTCAGGATCTTATCGGGCCTGGAGATTACAATCGTCACCCGTTCGCCGTTTGTCTTCCGGCTTAGGTATTCATGAAGCTTGTAAAAATAATCGGTCTTCACATTATCTATAGACCTGATCTCGTCGCCAGGCTGAATACCGGCCATGAAGGCCGGTGTATTCGAGATCACCGAACCTACAATGCAGTAAAAGAGCGGAGACACTCCGATATACGCCGCACCGCTGTTTGTGTTGAAAATGGGGACCACATGGGTATGATTTGTCGACCCGTTATGCAGGTAAGTAAGTTCAAGCTTCTTATTGACATTAAACATCACAGCAGGAAGAATATCATCAAATTTTTCTATCTTTTTATTATCGATTGAAAGTATGGTGTCCCCCGATCTGAGGCCTGAAATCATTGCCGGTGCAGATCTGTCGTCAAGTACCTCGACCTGGGAAGTGAGGTACACTGCTTTATATCCGACATAAAGAAGGATGGACAGTAGAATAACCGCAAAGACATAATTGAAGAACGGCCCTGCTATGGAAGTCAGCAGCCTTGATAACGGCGGTTTGTTCAGCCATGCTCTCGGGTCAGACTCAGTTTTGTCATCCCTGTCCTTGGTCTCCTCGCCCCTGAGCTTGCAGTATCCCCCGAATGGAATTATCGACAGGCGGTAACGGGTCTCCCCAGAAGTAAAGCCTAACACCTCTTTCCCGAAACCCAGCGAAAATACATCAACCCCTATCCCGTTAATCTTAGCCATAATATAATGGCCGAGTTCATGAACGAAGACCAGTATCCCCAATATGGGGAGTGCTATTATATATATAAGTATACCCATCAATTATCCTCCGGAACAGGATCCCTCTCAATATTATTTAAGAAGATTACTCAGCAGCATGCTGCTCGCCTTTATCAGGACAGAATCTGTAGTATCTTCACCGATCTTCTTTGCCTGTGCGAGGTCATCCAGAGCGTCCTTTTTATCTCCGATTTTGTATTTTGCAACGCCAAGATTAAGCATAGCCTCTCCGAGCAGAGGGCGTATCCTTAAAGCGTTGGAGCAGTCATCAATAGCGCCTTTAAAATCGCCGAGATATATTCTCGAAAGGGCCCGGTTATTAAAAGCAACTGCCAAATCAGGCTTTAACTTAAGTGCACGTGAAAAATCTTCTTCAGCATTTAAGTAACTGCCGTCATCGTTTTTTACCATTCCGCGGTTATTATAAGCTTCCGCGTATTCCGGATTAAGCCTTATGGCCTGATTGTAATCTTCAACCCCCGCGCTCTTATCACCCAGAGAATACTGAGCAAAACCGCGGTTATTAAAAGCTTCGGCCAAATCTGGAGCGATCTGCAGGGCAATGTCGCAGTCCTGGAGAGACGCAAAATAATTCCCCGTGCTGTTCTCTGCCAGCGCACGGCTGCTGTAAGCCAGCGCATTCTTCGGGTCAAGGGCGAGCGCCTTGTTCAAGTTATCTATGGCATCGTTGTAATTCTGTAGCTCATTTAAAGTACGGCCGAGGTTAACATAAGCTTCAACCATCTTCGGGTTCTGCTTCAGGGCTTCTCTGAAATCTTTAGCTGCACCTGAATAATCTCCCTTTTTAAATTTATCTAGCCCGCTGTGATTAAGCAAGGCTGATGAGATCATGCTGCATCCCATAAGCGATATAAAAAATCCTGATAAAAGCAGTCTTTTAAAGGTCATAAAAACCCCCGGAATTTCCCTTACAGGACAACGCTGACTTTCATTATAATTATCAGCCAGATATTATGGCACAGGTCCTGATATTATTCAAAAATAAAGAGGGGAATTAATTTAATAATGACATAGGAGACCTTAAGCACCTCAATAAATCTGGAAGTATCTGCCGATATATATTATAGTTTTATTGTAAATATGTCCATGACGCTTCGAACAAACAGATCCTCAACCGGTTACAAGGAGTAGTGTATTCTTGAATTTATCGGTTATATCGCGGTCCTGCTTTTTATACTGATACTGGCATATATATTAATAAAGAACAATATCCTGTTCACAATGAGAAAATTGAAAGTTGGAAAAGTGGAACTCAATCTCAGGAAAACCCCCTGCCCGGTCTGCGGTTCTTTAATCAGGGATGGCGACAGGGTAAAGACCATGGCTTATTCACTGGGCAAAGAAAAACTGATACTTGTCCGGGGCTGCCCGTCATGCTACCCGCCCGGCAGAGGCATAAAAAGAATATGCCCGGTGTGTAAAAATGAATTGAAGGTAAAGGACTACCTCATCGGAAAAATGTGGGAAAAAGAAGAAAACAGATTACACCTCCATATACTGGGATGCTCAATCTGCAAGCCCCACTCTTTTATAGTAAAAGGATGAATAACAGGAGAAATTCACAGGGAGACGCAAAGACATGACGGTTTTTGTCTTATGGGCATTTCCAATATCTTAGCTTTTATGACCTCTTTATCCTTAAAATCAGAATATTTTTCTATTTTACCCATAGATCATCATCAATAATGATTCAGAAATGAACCATTCTCTCTTTCTTGTGAAATTATGCCCTAATCAGGGATTCTTCCCTCTTCTGGAACGCATATCTCATCATGTTATAGACAAGGTTCATAAGACCAATATTCGTTTCAGCCCTTTTTATTCTGATAGACCTTATAAAGCTCCCATTTATACTATTTTCAACAAACCCGAAAACATGTTCGACCCTGCTGCATCCGCCCCTATATCATGTCAATAGGCAAATTTAAAGATTTTATCTGGGAAATTCTGGTTTATAATTCATTCACTGAAGATATGTTATCGAAGATATTGGTCACAATGTTCTTCAAGCGCTGCGGATCCGTTTTGTTGCTTTTCCGGACACCGAAATTCAATGCCAGATATAGGGACGGGTGGGAAATATTTCCGGGAAGTCTGTGCAGGATCGATGACATTTTTGAAAACTCTTTTTTTGTCCAGATAGCCCCGGCCTGGAGTTCATAGGGCGTCATTTTTTTAGGGTTAAAAACCACGGTATTATTATCATAGTATTTCCAGTTCATGGTCAGAAGCCTGCCTTCACTTTTAAACTTTTCATATATCTTTGTGCCAGGATAGGGGGTCAGAATATTAATAGACGCCGAACCGATCTTATTTCTTTCAAGGAACTCCAACGTTTCGGGGAAAATCGCTGGAGTGTCGTTGTCGAAACCGAAGATAATGGAAGCATGAAAATGAATTCCGAAATCCTTGACCTTTCTGATTGCATCCTCAAGCTGGCCGATGTCCTTTATAGACTTTCTCATGCTTTTCAACTGTTCAATGGATACGCTTTCCAGGCCGAAAAAAAGCCCTACACATCCACTTTCGGCCGCAAGCTTCATGAGTTCATCATCCTGCACGAATGAAATGGAGCTCTGACCTACCCATCTGATTTTTAATGGCTTTATAGCCTTGAAGAGCTCTTTGGCATACGGCGGGCTCCCCACGATATTGTCGTCTAAAAAGATGAATATCCTGCCACAGGAATCCTGAATATTATGAACCACATTGGGCACCGGAACATGCCGGATCTGCTTTCCGAACAAATCTGAAACACAGCAGAATTCGCAGTTGTAGGGGCAGCCCCGAGTCGACATGACCGGGACGACATTGAACAGTCTTTTTTTGGTGCTTTCCCGGAATTTCAATGGTATGTAACGGTCAAGTGGAATGTTCGGGTGATAATAGTTTTTTTTTAGGTTCCCGGATTCAAAATCACTCAGCAATTCCTCCCAGACACCCTCGGCTTCGCCAATGACTACGGAGTCGGCAAACTGTATGGCCTCGTCAGGCAGTATAGTCGGGTGCACGCCTCCTAAAACAACTTTTTTACCCCGTCTCCTGAATTCCTGCGAAAGGTAATATGCCCTGGGAGCATTGGCGGTCATGCAGCTTATCCCGACCAGGTCGCATTCCTCATCTAAATTAACATCCTCGATCTCCTCTTCAACTGTTTTTACCTGGTGCCGGGAAGGGGTAAGCCCTTCCAGTATATACATGGCCAGTTGAGGAATCATATGCTCATGAGGGGTTCTTTTACCGGGATCGCTGCTGGGAGAAATAATTAAAATTTTCATTCGATTCCTTTTTTTATATTCTGATTTGAATCGTTATATTAACCATTGCTCTGAACAAAGTCAATATTAGGCACTATGGGAGCCCAT
>Ga0187770_10000724_pt1 | contig 16462 bp, 11 predicted proteins | sample 0116_SJ02_MP02_2_FD_133154 | JGI IMG/M metagenome (GOLD analysis project Ga0187770, IMG submission 133154) | Tropical peat soil microbial communities from peatlands in Department of Meta, Colombia - 0116_SJ02_MP02_20_MG | ecosystem: Environmental > Terrestrial > Soil > Wetlands > Peat | place...
AACCTTGTTCTGCGATTGGGTCGAGCGGAAATTTGAGGCTCGCGTGCAAAACCGTGTCGGTCCAATGGTTGCCGGACCCGCCGGGATTCTTCAACCGTTTGCTGACTTCATTAAGCTGTTAACAAAAGAAGACATTGAACCGAGAGAGGCCAAGAGAACCGTTTTCACGTTTGCGCCGCTCATAGCCTTCACAATTATGGTTTTCGCCATGTGCTTCTTACCCGTGGATGGTTCAAGTGTGATTTCAAGCACCGGGTTCAATGGCGACTTGATTGTTGTTTTAGCGTTTGTTACGATTGCGAATTTTCTCTTGTTTCTTTCAGGATGGGCATCATGCAATCCTTATGGCACTATCGGCTCAGCAAGAGTGTTAACTCAGTTTCTCGGCTACGACATACCGCTTTTCCTGATTGCGCTGACACCAGCGTTTATCGCCGGCAGCCTGAGCATATTCGCAATTGCCCAAAGCCAAAGCATCTGGTATATTATTCTGGCACCATGGGCCTTCGTGCTGTTCATCATAACTTTGCAGGCAGAGCTTGAAAAAGACCCCTTTGATGTTCCAAGTGCAGAAAGCGAAGTGGTCGGCGGATTGGAAACGGAGTACACGGGAGCCAAGCTGGCTTTTCTTCACTTGACACGCGATGTGCAGATTGTTTTCGGCTCAGCTTTAGTGGTTGAACTGTTCCTCGGCGGGCCGTACGGGCCGGTGTTCTTTGGGTTGCCGGCTTTCTGGTATTCTCTGTGGTTTATCATCAAACTGTTAGCGGTCGTGATAGTTACTGAGTACATCTCGACCCTGTTTGCAAGGTTGCGCATCGACCAGGTGTTGTCAGCCAACTGGAGGATAATCCTCCCCGCAGCCGTATTATCGCTAATGCTTACGGTGGCAATGGTGACATGGGTGTACCCCTTGGTGTGATAAAAATGCCCAAAAAATCACGAATATCTCCAATGTGGAAAAGAACCATCACGCAAATATTCACGAAACCCGCAACAACCAAATACCCATTTGCTAAGAGGCAACTCGCTGACGATTTCCGAGGCCAGCAGGTGTTCGACATCAGCCTATGCGTCAGCTGTGGCTTGTGCAGCAGAGATTGCCCAGCCAAGGCGATTGAAATGATTGAAGTTGACGGCAAAAAACGCCCTCAGTTCAATCTTGACAAGTGCATTTTCTGCTATCAATGTGCTGAAAGCTGCCCCAGAAACGCGATAAAAAGCTCAGTTATCTATGAATTAGCCACAACCGACAAATCATCATTAGTTATAAAGCCTCAAGCCAGCTCCGGGAAAGGTGCTCAGCAATGATACTGGAAATCCTCTCGATCGGCTTAATAGTTTCCGCTTGCTTGGCTCTCTTTCTGGACGAAGCCGTCTATTCAGTTGCGGCTTTGGCGGGCACTTTTCTTTTTACGGCCTTAATTTACGCGTTGGATGGCGCAGTTTTTGTTGCAATTTTCCAGTTCGCCGTCGGTGTTGGCACATTAACAATACTCTTCCTGTCAGGAGAACTGTTAAGTGAAAAACCGGTTAGCAAAACGTCACCGAACAAAGCCTTAGCCCTAATTGCTGGCGGCGTCGTTTTATCCTTGCCAGCGCTTTTTCTTTCGATCTCTGGCTCAACAAGCGCAGGCGTGAATATTTCCTTCGGCAACGGATTATGGAACTTGAACGGAATGGATGTTATTCTCCAAGGTTTAGTTATCCTGACTGTTGCGTTAGGCATCGTCATCGTCCTGTACGAAAAGAGGAGCGGCGGGCAATAATGGACTTTGTTATTCTGTCACTCGTTATGCTCGCATTAGGCATCTATGGACTGCTAACTAATCGCGACCTCCTGAAAGTGTTCATTTCCATCGAGCTGATTGCAATTGCCGCCACGTTGAACTTTGTGACGCTTTCTTCCGCCGCCGGCGTAGGCTTAGGGCAAGCATTCTTGGTTCTGGCGTTCTCAACAGACACTGCCGTAAGCGCGGTAATCTTGGCGTTGCTTGTCATAGTATCGAGGAAGTACGGAACAGGCGACATCCGTCAAATCCTAAAGATGGAAAGCAAAGATGAAAGCGAGGCTGAAAAACAATGACAGTGCTTGATGATGTCTCTTCATGGGCTGTATGGATACTTCCCCTCGTTTCATGCTTGTTTGTTCCATTAGTTGCGAAGTACGGCGCTAAAGCGAGAGACTACTTTGTTATAGCCATCGCCGCAGTAACCGCTGGCCTGGCATTTTCACTGATACCCGGCGTGTTCTTCGGTAACGGGCAAGCCACAGGCACGTCAATCCCGTGGATCGCAGGCATACAGGCGGGGGTCTACATCGACCCACTCAGCATTTTGTTCACATCGCTCATTGCGTTCTTCGGGTTGATCATCCTGGTCTACTCGTTAGGCTACATGAAAGGAGAGGAAGGATTAACACGATACTACTTCTACATGCTGCTCTTCATAGGCTCAATGATAGGCCTTGTAATATCAAACAACCTTCTCCAAATGTTCATTTTCTGGGAAATGGTTGGCTTTTGCTCGTACGCCTTGGTTTCATTCTGGTATAAACGAAAAGAATCGGTCAACGCAGGTAACAAAGTTTTTATCATGACGCGCATCGGAGATGCAAGCCTCCTCGCAGCCATAGGATTACTTTACGCGGCACCTCTCGTTGGAGGACATGCTATCGCATCGTTCAACTTTAGCGATATAATAGCCAGCCTAACAGCAGCCGCAAAGGCAGGAACCTTAAACACAGGACTCATGGTACCGATATTCTTTCTCGTCTTAGGCGGCGCCATCGCCAAGTCAGCTCAACTTCCACTGTTCACTTGGCTGTACAGCGCAATGGAAGCACCAACCTCAGTCAGCGCACTCTTACACGCTGCCACAATGGTTAAGGCAGGCATTTACCTTCTTGCCAGATTCATACTGATAGCCACGGTAGCTACACCTCTAATTGTGGCGCTTCAACCACTCTGGTTCCCCACCGTGGCTTGGATAGGTGTTTTAACAGCGTTTATCGGCGCTACGCTTGCCGCAACTACAACCGACATCAAAGGAGTTCTTGCATACTCAACTGTCAGCCAAATCGGTTTCATGATGGCTGGCTTAGGCGCGGCTGTTGCTGGAGCAGCAACTGTCGGCTGGTTCGCAAGCCTCTTTCACATGGTTAGCCACGCTTTCTTCGAAGGCCTCGGGTTCCTCCTCGCAGGAGGCATTATCCATGCGATCGGCACAAGAGACATGCGGTTGATGGGCGGGCTCAGAAAATACATGCCAACATCGTTCATACTGATGGGCATAATGATTATTACTACAAGTGGTCTGCCGCCGTTTGCCTCATTCTTCAGCAAAGGTCTCATCATCTCAAGTGTTACGAGCATTAGCAAAGTAAGCCTAACGAGCGCCAGCACAATACAGGCAATAATTCTCTATGCCACAGCGGCAATCACGTTTGCTTACTGTATACGAATGTTTAGCCTAGTTTTCATGGGCAAAGAATCAGAACACATACAGAAACAGCATGTGCATGAGGCTCCTAAGGTCATGCTTGTCCCAGCCGGGATCCTAACGGCTTTATGCTGTGTTTGGGGACTAGCGATGCCTGCAGTAGTGGGCTTCATGTCAAAATTAGCGTTGACGTCGAATTTGACTAATCTGGGAATGACGTTATTCGGCTCGTTCACTGACGTGGAAACACCGATTTTCCTGGCGCTTCTGGTGCCGACCGGTTTGCTGGTGTACTGGGCTTACTACAAGAACGTTATGAGCATAAGAAGCGTGGGCGGAGGAGTCACAAACCCAATCTCCATAACGCTTGAACACGGTTACTTCTTTGACGATGTATACTACGCCATAGCCAAAGGAATAGCGAAGTTTTCCGACGGCGTTAAGTACGTCGAAGATTCAGGCACAAGGGTTTTAGATTCATTCGGAACTGGATTGATTCATGTTTCTTCTGGTCTCAAGAAGCTGCCGTCAAGCGTTCAAAATTACATCGCCGCGGCCGTAATTGGTTTGGTGCTGATCGTGGTGTTGATAATTTTAACGGTAGGTATGGGGGTGTGATGACATGGCGCCTATTCTTCTGTCAGTATTTCTAATTCCAACTTTAAGCCTACCATTTGTTTACTTGACGGGAAAGAAATCGCAGAAAGCCGCAGCCATCTTCGTTGCCCTCATCGCGCTGGTCAACATACTGTTGATATTAACAACTGTCCCAACTGTTCTCAACAGCTCAACCCATCAGTACATCGAATCTTACACTTGGATTTCTGTAATTGCAACGTCGTTTACGCTTTTCACGGACGGCATCAGCGCTTCCATCGCCTTAGTTAGCCTTTCTCTTATTCTCACAGCATCACTTTTCTCGATAAAGTACATGGCTGGGAAAAAGAACCTCTCAGCTTACTACATGCTGCTCTGCATGCTTTCCATCGGTTCAGTCGGAGTTTTCTTAACGTCTAACCTTATCCTATTCTACCTCTGCTGGGAGCTAATGCTTGTTCCAGCGTACTTCATCGTCGGCGAGTGGGGTTCCGGAGACTCATACAAGTCAGCATTCAAGTTCTTTATATACACGCACATCGGCGCCGTCTTCGTGCTGTTAGGCATAGGTGCAACCTACATAGCAACCGGCACTACTGACATGTTTCAAGCCCAAGCCGCCCTGGTGACAGCAAGCCCAACCCTTGTCAAATGGATTCTGATAGCTTTGACGGCAGGGTTCGCCGTTAAAATGGCTGTTATACCGGTTCACATGTGGCTGCCTGACTCTTATTCTGACGCGCCAACGCCGATGTCTGCGTTATTGGGTGGTGTTCTAAGCAGCGCTGGGGCTTATGCAATTCTCCGCCTTTCACTTGGAATGGTGTTTCCAGCGGTTGGTTTAACCTTTGGAACGAGCTTTCTCCAGGCGTTATCCATAGTCGGGGTGCTTTCCGCCTTCTTCGGGTCGTTCATGGCTTTGGTGTCAACCGACATAAAACGGCTTATCGCGTACTCAAGCATCTCACATATGGGTTACATCATGTTCGGATTTTCACTTTTCCCCGTGAGCGTTTTTGCGGGAACTGGTGTTCTCCTCGCGTCCGCCATCGCGATAAGCGGGACCGTGCTCCATATCATCACACATTCGCTGAGTAAAGGTCTCCTCTTCCTCGGCGCAGGAGGGGTTGAAAACCAAACAGAAGAAAGGGACATTGGCAAAATGGGCGGTTTGGCGAGCAAGATGCCCTTCACAGCGGTCTCATCAACCATAGCGGCCTTCAGCATAGGGGGAGTGCCACCGTTCGCGTGCTTCATCAGCGAGTTTCTAATATTCGTTGGCGCTTTCCAGATAATAGAAGGCTCCGGCGGCAGCTTCTACACTGTACCCACTGCGCTTATGCTGATAGCAACGGTGCTCTCGATTGCTTACATGCTAAGATTCACTTCGAAGGTTTTCCTAGGTCAATCAAAAGACGAGCAGGGCGAATTGGCTGGCGAAGGGAAAAGCGAAAAAAAGATTCTTGATGTATCTAACTACATGAAGCTTTCTTTCGCTATCTTAGTGGTGCTTGTAGTCCTCGTCGGAATTTACCCGACGTTCTTCCTAAATCTAATCAACACGGTGAGACTTGGCTAAAGGTGTGAACTATGGTTGCACTAATTGATGTTATACTACCAATTTTCACTTTTGTGATCGCTGCACTTTTAACCATCCCTGTGTTTCGGATTATAAGAAAGAGCAGCCACAAGACTGAATTGACAGTTGGCTGGTTCTTAACCGTCTTCCTGCTCGCAGGCATAGCTGTCGCAAACTTGGCATTAAATTATTACGCGGCACCAGGAATCATGACTCTATCCCTAACTAGCGGCGCAAACTCTCTATTCTCAAACGCTTTCCAGATAGACGCCATCTCGATTTACATGGTAATAATTTTGGTGGCGATGAGCTCCGTGATCCTGATCTACACCGTTTTTGCCTTAGGCACAAACGAGAGACCTTCGGAGCGATACTTTGCAATAATGCTCATGGTCACGGGCGCTTTAGTCGGTGCTGTACTTGCAGGCGACCTGCTCACGCTTTTCATATTCTGGGAAGCGGCGTCTGCTGGCGCAGCGTTTTTGATGGTTTACAGGAAAAACGTGGTAAGCTTGAACGCGGTGCTGAAGTATCTGATAATGATCGTCATCGCCTCGGCATTCGTTGTTTTCGGGATGTCGATCGTTTACGGTTTAGCAGGAACCCTCAACTACTTAGCCCTTGGGAAAGATTTAGCCTCTTTAAGCAGCAATCACCTGTTAATCATAGCATTCATATTCATAGCGGCCGGCTACGCGATTGAAGCCGCAATCGTACCCTTCCACTTCTGGCTACCAGACGCTTACACCGCAGCCCCATCGTCATCAGCAGCCTTCCTATCGGCACTCGTTGACCAAGGCAGCTACTACATTCTCATACGAGTCTTACTCTACATCCTGTTGCCGTCAACGGTGAACTGGACTGTGATGTTAGCTTTCATGGCGGCGTTAACCATGATCGTCGGCAACCTCTTCGCATTAATACAGACCGACGTAAAACGCTTAATCGCGTACGTCTGCGTTGCCGACGTCGGCTACAACCTTGTAGCAATAACAAGCGTAACCGCTCTCGGCATAATGGGGAACCTCTACTTCTTCCTAATCGGCGGCATCACAACTGCGCTTGCATTCATGGCAGTCGGCGTCATAAACAGCCACGGATTCAAGAGCTTAGACGACATGTCAGGCTTAGGCAAAAGGATGCCGCTGGTGTCCTTAGCCTTGGTAATGGCTGGCTTATCCTTCGCCGGTGTCCCGCCCTTCGGAGGATTCTTCGCTAAACTCCTGGTCTTCACCGCAGCAATACAAGGAAACCTTGCATGGCTAGCAGTCATCGGGGTACTCACAAGCGTCCTGCAAACCGCTTACCTGCTACGACTGATCTACATCTTCTACGGCAAGAAACCCCATGACGAAACAGCCATCAAAGAGTCAAAATACATACTTGTGCCGATCTTCATACTTGCAGGCACGCTAATACTCGTGGGACTGTATCCGCAAATCGTGCTCAGCCTAGTCCACCCAGTGGTAAACCAAATCCAATCGATAATACCAAGTATACCAATAGTGTAAGAACCTTGCTGGTCCAGAACAGTAACTCAGCCAACTCAGGCGCTCAAGTCACTACAAGGGAGAGTTCGTGAAAACCGCAGAGTTACAAGTTTCGAGAAGACGATTACATCAACAAATGTTACCTATGCACAGAAATCAGAAAAGTCTTAAATTTGCACAACACGTCTTGATGAATTCGGGTTAGGTGAAGAATTGCGCAAACGTAGGTCACCTGATGATCTGAGGGGATCACTTGAGTTTAATGGGTTTTACGCAAACTTGGACAGAGGGAGCGAAACCTATAAGCGGATAAAAAACTGTTTAGATATTCTTCGTCAAGATATGTGCGCCGGAGACCAAGTTCCAAAGGATCGGTTTCCAAAATATTATGTTAAAAAGTATCAAATCGAGAACTTATATAGAAAGGAAATAGGAAATTGCAGATTGACTTACACAATTATTGCTGAAAATTCTGAAATAATTGTTTGTGTTCTGGAGTATTTTCCGACTCATAAGGCATATAATAAAAGATTTGGATATAACCCTTAATTCAGAGTCTTACGCTTGTTTCCAACAATCGTTTTAGTTTGGGATTGTCGGGAAATATCCAAACTATTGTTCTGCAATTAAACATTATTTTATTTGAAGATTCTAAGTAGTCAAGTATTCGATTGAAAGTTTGATATTGAATCCTCTTGGGCAAGGACAGCCAAAGTTCTTTTTTTGTTTTATATGATCCGCTATTTTTGATTGCATTTTCTACCATTAGTATTGTATCAAGGCGCGGAGCGTGGCTGTTTTGAGTCATTCATTTCACTCTCCAATCTTGAGCAGGTTTATAGTTATACAAACTTATATAACTTTCGTTTCCAGATTAAGTTTTCTCCATATCCCAAGCAAATCAACAAGCCACTTATAGCCATGTCAGCAAAAGATGCAGCGAGGCCAATAGTGCAGTTAATCCAGCACCTAGCTAAATCACTGGCCGTAATTGGCGGGTGTGCCATGTTAAGAGAAGCCTTCGTGATGCTTGAGACTTTATTTTCGGATTTGCCCGTTGCCCAAGATGACGTATTTTGTTGTGGTTAAGTGCTGGACGCTCATAGGTCCCCTTGCGTGCAGTTTCTGTGTGCTGATGCCTATTTCCGCGCCTAGCCCGAACTGGTTGCCGTCGGTGAACCGTGTTGAAGCGTTCCAGTAGACGGCGGCAGAATCGATTTCCCGTATGAATCGCATGGCTTTGTCGAAGTCGGCTGTGAGAATAGAGTCTGAGTGGTGTGACCCATACTTGTTGATGTGCGCTATGGCTTCGTCAAGGTCTTTGACCACTTTGACGGCTATAATCAGGTCCAAGTACTCGGTGTACCAGTCCCGTTCATTGGCGGACTTCACGTCGGGAACAATCCTTCGGGTTTCTTCGTCGCCCCTGACTTCAACGCCCTGCGCTCTGAGCGCCGCAATTACAACTGGCACATACCGTTCTGCGATTTTACTGTGAACCAAAAGCTTCTCAGCTGCGTTGCATGTTCCAGGTCTTTGGCACTTGGCGTTTATGACTATGGGCGTCGCTTTTTCCAGGTCAGCGTCTTCTTCCACGTAAATGTGGCAGTTGCCCGTTCCCGTCTCGATAACGGGGATGTGCGAGGTTTCAACCACAGTCTTGATTAAGTCCGCGCCTCCGCGGGGAATAAGCACGTCAATGTACTCACGCATCCGCATCAGTTCTTCCGCGAATTTGCGATCTGCAGATTCCACAACCTGCACAGCGTCAGGAGGCATACTTGTTCCCGCCAGAGCGTCTCTTAGAACCTCACCGATGGTAACGTTTGAGTTTAATGCGTCAGAACCGCCCCTGAGGATAACTGCGTTTCCTGATTTGATGCAGATTCCAGCTGCATCCGAGGTTACATCGGGTCGCGACTCGTAAATGATCCCAACAACGCCGAGTGGCACACGCACTTGGCTGATTATCAACCCGTTTGGTCTTGTCCAGGTGTTTATGATCGTGCCTATGGGGTCGGGCAAAGCTGAAACTTCCCGAAGACCCTTAGCCATGTTTTGGATTTTGCGCTGGTCAAGCGCTAAACGGTCAAGCAACGCTGCTTTGACCCCCCTGTGCGTAGCCGCTTCAACATCGGCCCTGTTAGCAGCCAAAATCTTTTCAGTGTTCGCTTCAAGAGCGTTTGCCATTCTGCAAAGCGCCGTGTTTTTCGCTTCCGCCGTCCGCTTTGCCATTTCAACTGAGGCGGCTTTTGCCCTCTTGCATATCTCAGTTACCGTTGTCATCTTTGTTCCCCTATTAAGTGGATATTTCTATGCTCGACCACTTCTTTAGGCTTATCAGAGCCGAGCTTCTTTCGCACTTCCGTTATCTGCAACCCCTTAATTAGGTTTAACTCGCCGCTCGTGTAGTTAGGGTTTCCCTTGGCAAACTCAACCTTGTTCTCGTCCATGATGCTGACGACGTCGCCGACGTTAAAGTGTCCAACAACCTTCGTTATGCCAACGGGCAAGAGGCTTGAGCCTTCAACTATCGCTTTCCTTGCGCCCTCATTAACGTGGATTTCCCCTTTGACTGCGGCGCCGTAGGCTATCCAGCGTTTAACAGCGCGCATCGGGTTCTGAGGCTTGAAAAACGTGCCAACATCTTTCCCAGCAAGAATATCCGTTAGCACGTTTTCTTTTCTACTGTTAGCTATGACCACGGGGATACCGCAGGAAGTGGCGATTTCAGCAGCCTTAACTTTGCTCCGGATACCGCCTCTGCCCAGCTTGCCTTTTCCCTCGAGCGAACTTTTGAGTTCAGGCGTTATTGCTTCTACGGTTTTTATCAGTCGTGCGTCGGGTTCTTGCGGGTCAGCGGTGTATAAGCCGTCAACATCTGATAATATGACGGTCAAGTCTGCGCCGATTGCGCTTGCCACTAACACTGAGAGGATATCGTTGTCGCTGAAGTTCACTCTGTAGCCTTCTTTTTGGCGAAGTTCAGCCACTGACGTTACGTCATTCTCGTTGATTATGGGAACAACGCCTGTTTTCAGAAGCATGTTAAGCACGTTGCATGTGTGCACGTAAGATGCCCTATTGGAAAGATCTTCTGCCGTAAGCAGGATTTGGGCGGCTTTTAGTCCATGGGCTTTGAAGAGTTCACGGTACTTCGCCATCAGCATGCTCTGGCCTGTGGCTGCCGCAGCCTGCTGAAACACAACGTCGTTGGGTTTTGGCGGTATGCCAAGTTCCGCTATACCAGCCGTTATTGCTCCTGAAGTAACGAGGACAACCCTGTCGCCCTGCTTGGTGACCGCTGCGATTTGACCGGCTAGTTTTTCCATTTCTTCTTCGTCAAGCTTTCCTTCGCTGGTCGTTATGCCGCTGGTCCCGACCTTAACAACTATCAACCTTAAAGGCATAAGTTGATCACTTTCAAATCAACTTTGACTTATTGTTTGTCTCACTTAAAAATGCAACCAAACTTTCCTTTCAGAAATACTTATTGATTAAGCAAAATTGAACATTTTACCATTAATCGCCAGAATTTTTCAGAAAAATATATAAAGAATAGAGCATGGCTCTTTCACCATGTTAATACCTCTACAATCCTTAACGGCATTGATTTCATTAACGATTAATCCGAAAGATTCTCCCTTCATATTCTGGCTTGCGCCAATCGCAGGGGCGATATCGGTAATTTCTTCCCTTTTGCTCATGCACAGGATCGGCAAAATGAGCCCGGGCGCACCGAAGGCGGTCGAAGTCGCCAACGCAATCAGAGAAGGAGCATACGCTTTCCTCAAAAGGCAATACACAACAATCATCATAATAACCGCAATAGTGTTCGTCCTGCTGTGGATTGCCATACCTTTGCCAGGAACACCTTTAGGCGTCGGCACAGCCGCGGCGTTTCTTGTGGGCGCATTTGCCTCTTTAGCCGCCGGCTACATAGCCATGGACAACGCGACAAAAGCTAACGTGCGAACCGTCGCTGCTGCGAAGCAGAGCGGCGCGGAAAAAGCCCTTAAAACCGCCTTTTACGGTGGCGCAACAATGGGCCTGGCGGTTACTGGATTATCCCTTTTGGGCGTGAGTTTTCTGTTTCTTATTTATGGCGGCTACCACGCGATGTTTGGTGGATTAAGCATCACTGCCGCATCCGACTTAGGCAGAACCGCGGCGAGTGGAATCGTAGGTATGGGGTTCGGCGCATCATTAATCGCTTTGTTCGCCCAGCTCGGCGGCGGAATCTACACGAAAGCTGCTGACGTCGGAGCTGACCTTGTAGGCAAAGTTGAAGCAGGCATCCCTGAAGATGACCCACGCAACCCTGCAGTCATAGCTGACAATGTCGGCGACAACGTCGGCGACTCAGCGGGCAGAGGCGCAGACTTATTCGAATCTGCAACCGCGGAAAACATCGGCGGCATGGTCATCGGCGGGTTAATCAGCATAGCCACTGGAAACCTGATATTCCTGTTCTTCCCGCTCATCGCGCGGTCACTGGGAATCTTTGCAACACTGATCGGTATGCCCTTCGTAAGGCTTAACGAAGAAGAAGCCAAGCATCCCATTAAAGGCCTGCGTAGAGGTCTTATGGTGACAACCATTGTCGCAGGCGTCTTATTCTTGTTCGCGTCAATTTTTCTGTTAGGCAACATCTACCTGTACTTCTGCTTGCTATCAGGTTTAGCTGCCAGCGTAGCCATAGATTACATCACAGACTACTACACTGGCCGCGACAGAGGCCCAGTTATGCGAATAGCTCAAGCAAGCACAACAGGAGCCGCCACAAACATCATCACAGGCTATGCTGTCGGATTAGAAACAACAGCGTTACCGATAGTCTCCTTGGTTATTGCTTTGATAGTATCCTACTTCTTCGGAGTACAATTCGCCAATCAAATACACTTAGCGAGCGTCGGCGGATTCCCAGGCTTTTTCATAGGCGGAGTATACGGAACCACCTTAGCCACAATGGGTATGCTCGCAGTGATGGGAATGATTTTAGCGCTCGACGGCTTCGGACCGATCGCTGACAACGCAGCCGGCATCGCTGAAATGTCAGGCGAAGGCGGCGCAGAAGAAACGATGGAAGCATTAGACGCGGTTGGAAACACGACAAAAGCACTGACCAAAGGGTTCGCACTAGGCTCAGCTTTGCTGGCGGCGCAACTTCTGTTCCAGGCTTACTCGTCGGAGGTCATCACGCACTTCAATCTCTCAAGCTTTGTCGTGGACGTATCGAACCCGGCTATTTTGGTATCAGCTTTCATCGGTGCAATGCTACCGTTCTTCTTCTCGTCACAGGCAATCAGCGCTGTCGGAAAAGCAGCGAGCGAAATGGTTGCAGAAGTTAGGCGCCAATTCAAAGAAATCCCAGGCATCATGGAAGGAACAGGCAAACCTGAATACGGCAAAGCAGTAGACATCAGCACAAAATCCGCGCTGAAAGGCATGGTGCTTCCAGGAGCAATTCTCGTGATTGTCCCAATAATCATCGGCGTCCTGTTAGGCCCAATAGCCGTGGGCGCTCTCGTAATCGGCGCAACCGTATCGGCGGTTCCACTTGCCCTACTCATGAACACCGGCGGAGGAGCATGGGACAACGCAAAGAAGTACATTGAAGCAGGCCACTTCGGCGGCAAAGGCTCCCCAGCCCACGCGGCTGCTGTAGTCGGAGACACCGTCGGCGACCCCATGAAAGACACCGCGGGACCAAGCCTCCACGTACTAATAAAACTGATGAACACACTCTCAATCGTCTTCATCCCGCTGTTCATCGGCATACTAGCAGGCGCACTGCACATCTAAAAAGGGAAAGTTTTTCTTCTTCCCCAAACTTTTCCATTTTCTGTTCCTAAAATTAACTCTAACTTGGGTCACTTTTTGTTTTGGGGCTTGATTCGTGTCTATATTAGGGCATGAAAACACGGAAAACGATAGGAAAGAAAAAGAAAAGATGGAAAAGACAAAAAAGGCTATGCAAGACAGTAGCAACCCCTCTGAAGCGCCCCGGAACGCAAGGAAGACCTGAAGACCTATCATGCAAGCACCTTAGTTTTCGGCATACAGACCGCAAATTATTTTTGATTCTTGCGCCGCAATGGCTTGCAGAGGGCTACCCACTTGGATGCAGGTGTAAAAAAAGCGCTCCTACTATTCGCTATCGTGTTCATCACTTGGCAGGCGATCTACACAGTCGCTCTGGAAGTCCCAGCCCTGTACAATTATTGGCTGATTTCCTACCTTGCTGTCTTAGCGGTGATAGTTTTCTTCTTTGCTTTCGATAAACAGAAAATCAGCGACTTAGGACTAAAGAGGAACAATTTCTGGAAACTAAGCATCGCCCTCGGCGCCATATTCGCCGTAATCTACAACGTCTACTGGGCATTAGCTGGACCGCCCCTCTTAGGCGCGTTTCCAGTCCGTTTCGTCTCACACGGTCTATTCAGCATCCCCTATAACATACTATTCGCCCTCACCGTTGGCATCGTTGAAGAAACAACATTTAGGGGATACATTTTAAGAAACTTCAGCAATACGTATTCCAACGCAAAAGCAATTGCTTATTCTTCGGTTCTTTTTGGACTTTACAATCTTTCTTTGGCATCAGCTTTGACTTCGACCACGCCAGCCTTAGACACGTTTACCTATTGGGCGCTCTTTGTGCTTGCAGCTGTCCTGATAGGAGCGTTCTTGAGCTGCTTTTACATATACACTCAGAAATCAACGATCGGCCCTGTGACCTACCATTCTCTATCTATTTACGTTGAAAGCTTAATACCATTTACGATCGCTACCTCGACAATAATTGGTCATCTGTTTACAACAACAATCTATTTTCTGCTTATCCCGATGCTAATTTTTATCCTCAAAAGACAGAAACGCAAAGCGCCTGCAGCCACTAACGTCCTCTAGTAAGGTCTCCGAGCGGCTCCTTGACGATTATCAAAGAGTTTTGTTTGTATGGTGGTTATAACCCACTTTAGGTTTATTTCTTCGGTCGCAAGATATGCTAAGAGGAGTGTGAAGCTGTGAAGATTATTGAGAAGAATCTACGTCAAGGCTTCGTTAAAGTGGTTCCTGATTTGTCTGACGACCTGTGGCATCTGTGCAACGTCATCTAAGGGGTGACGAGGTTTACGCTTATAGCAGTCGAGCCATAAAAAGCGATACATGCAGGTGATGTAGGCGGACGCAACGAGCTTAAACCGATTTTTTTGCAACTGACTATTCATTTAGCATCTCAGTAAGTAAGCGTCGTTCAGCTCTTCTTAAATGAACAGCCAGGGTGGAACTCGAAAGACCCAGCTTCCGTGCAAGTTCATCCGCGCTTACTTTTCTAGGTGTATCGAAATAGCCAAGCCTAAAAGCCAAAGAAATAGCATCTTGCTGCTTTTCAGTCAAGCGGCTAATCGGCGAATTGAGCGAAAATTTGGCGTCCGTCAACGACAGCACCTTATAATTGACCCCGCCATTTTCAAGGAACTCCTTAACCTGCTCATTATCTCCGACAAGAGTAACTCTGACTTTTCCATCCCTGATGGCAAAAGGCAACATGGGGTACATCCCTCTTCTGTTTGTTGTTCCTGAACTTGGCTGAGCAAGTTTTCCCCTGATAAAAAAGATACAAGCTCCTCTATCCTGCTCTAAAAGCTGATATTCGACGTTGAGGTCTTGAAGGATTGATTTTAAGAGTTCTTCAACTTTCAAAGAGTTATCCTTGGGCTCTAATCTGAATATTGCTGCCGCTTCCGAGGAATCAAATCTTAAAATATGCAGCACCTCAAATGACTTGATTTTTTTCATGATTTCGAGCCTGTTTAGTTCAGTCGATTCAGCTTTTTTGATCAGTTCGGAGTTGTCTTGTTCTCCGGATTTTTTGAGGTTTTCGATTTCTCTTTCCTTGATTTTTTTGATTGCTTCGTTGATTGACCACTCTACAACTAGTCTGCGCATATGTCCTACATTGTTTTTAGTCGATAATAAAGTTTGCTTTAGCGAATATGCTCGCTAAAAAACTTATCCGAGTCGCTGTCATCATACATTAGAAAAAAAAGACTCGAAGTTGATTCAATATGGTTGAATACAAATGGGTTGCCCTTTCAAACACGACTCTAGGCAGCATTATGGCAGCAATTGACACTACTATCGTCTTAATTTCGTTACCAGCAATTTTCAGGGGAATAAACATCAACCCCTTTTCCTCTTTCCAATACCTGCTATGGATACTATTCGGTTACAGCATTGTTACCGCAACATTGCTAGTTACCTTCGGTAGAATATCAGATATGTTTGGTAGAGTCAAGCTATATAACTTAGGATTCGCGGTTTTCGCGGCAGGCTCAATGCTTTGCGCCATAACACCAAGCCAAGGCAACTTAGGCGCCATAGAGTTAATCGCTTTCCGAATTATTCAAGGCATAGGCGGCGCATTCCTTCTCGCCAACAGTGCGGCCATTATCACTGATGCATTTCCACCAAATGAACGTGGAAAAGCGTTAGGCATCAACCAAGTCGCAGTAGTTGTAGGTTCATTAATCGGCTTGATTCTCGGTGGCATTTTAGCTGCTTACAATTGGCGATTCATCTTCCTTGTAAGCGTCCCATTTGGGTTATTGGGCACAATTTGGTCATATTGGAAACTCAAGGAAGTAGGCACCATTAAACGCAACCAAAAATTGGACATTTGGGGAAACATAAGTTTCGGAGTTGGCTTGACAATCCTTTTAATAGGAATCACCTACGGGCTATTACCCTATGGCAATTCATCCATGGGTTGGAGCAGCCCATTCGTCATTGCGTCCCTCGTTACCGGCGTAGGACTTCTTGTTGCATTTCCATTCATCGAACGACGGGTCGCTGAACCAATGTTTAGGCTTGACCTCTTCAAGATACGAGCATTCAGTATGGGCAACATAGCCCAGTTCTTAAGTTCCTTGGCCCGAGGTGGTCTCATGATTACACTTATTGTACTCCTTCAAGGAATCTGGCTTCCACTACATGGGTACAGTTATGAATCAACGCCGTTCTGGGCAGGCATCTTTATGATACCCATGTCTATCGGCGTCTTTATCGCAGGTCCAATCAGTGGTTGGCTGTCAGATAAACATGGTGCAAGAATACTAGCTACTGTAGGTATGCTTACAACTGGTTTAGCGTTTATTGCTCTCGCTTGTCTCCAAGTCAATTTTGCTTATTTATCCTTTGGCTTAATACTATTTGTTTTGGGCATAGGAACTGGAATTTTTCTTTCACCTAACGCCGCATCCATCATGAATAGCGTCCCACCTGAACATCGAGGCGCTGCATCAGGTATGCGTGCCACACTCTTTAACAGTGCGCAAACCATAAGCCAAGC
>Ga0187770_10000729_pt1 | contig 16391 bp, 17 predicted proteins | sample 0116_SJ02_MP02_2_FD_133154 | JGI IMG/M metagenome (GOLD analysis project Ga0187770, IMG submission 133154) | Tropical peat soil microbial communities from peatlands in Department of Meta, Colombia - 0116_SJ02_MP02_20_MG | ecosystem: Environmental > Terrestrial > Soil > Wetlands > Peat | place...
AAAGATCCCCCTCAAAGAAAAAGCCAGGGTGACATTGGCGAATTTAAAAGAGCTCTTTAAAAAATACCAGAGCGATAAAACTGTTTCTAAGGATATCGTCCAGGCCCTGAAAGATTTGAACAGTACGAGAATCGCCATACGTCAGATCAGTAAAGACAGTTTTACAAAGATTCGCGCCTTAAAGGAGGGACTTGACAGCGATATAGACAAAGCTGTTGATCTTTATATACAGAAAATCTCTGCAGGGGGAAGTGAACTTGATGAACTCGCCAAGCACTTTAACGACTGGAAATTCGACAGGGGCAGATTTCACATGGAACAATAAACAGTTTTCCCCAATAATACCCACTACCCCGCCCCTCTGGATGGAGCGGGGTTTTTTAGTTTATGCAGTTTCATCAAAATTATTGCCGATTTCCGGTTCTTCCAGCCTGTGCTGCTGAACAGTATCTTCCTCCCTTTCAGCTTCCTCCGCTCTATTCTCCTCTCTTTGAATCGGTTCCAAAACGATCTCAAGGGGCTGCTGTACCGGTGTGATAATCATATAAATTTCCTTTTATTGTATATAATCTAATGTCAAGACAGTAATATGTCAACGGTCAAAGGTTGAAATTTTATTACCAAGGCATTAAAATACTTATCAAATAGCGTCTTGATGGAGGAAAATACTATGGCTTCTCCAAAGATCAAAGTTTATCCCTACAGGTGGATGATACTATTTTCGTTTATGGCATTGATGGCATTGCAGCAGCTTCTCTGGATAACTTTTGCCAATATCACGGTTGAAGCTGCAGCATTTTATAATGTATCTGCAATCAATATTGGTCTTTTATCAATGGTATTTATGATAGCATATGTATTTATGTCTATACCTTGTTCCTGGTTAATCGACACCTTCGGGTTTCGCTTCGCTGTGGGCATTGGAGCTGTAATAACAGGTATTTTCGGCCTCCTCCGCGGAATATTCGCAAGAGATTTCATGATGGTTCTTCTCTGCCAGATGGGAATTGCAATCGCCCAGCCCCTGGTCATTAATGCTGTAACAAAAATTTCCTCGAGGTGGTTTCCAATTGATGAAAGAGCCACAGCGGGTGGTCTCTCATGGCTGGGGGCTTATGCTGGAATTATTATCGGGCTGACCTTAACGCCTTTTCTGGCAAAGAGTAATGGGATTGAAGGAATGCTTAACTACTATGGGGGTGCATCGGCAGCTATTGCCCTGTTATTTATATTGACTGCAAGGGAAAATCCCCCGACTTTGCAGAACCCTGTCGAACAGGAGGTAAGGACTTTAGTCTTTGACGGTTTGAGAAGGCTTGTGGTAAAAAAGGATTTCCTATTCCTTATGCTGATATTTTTTATCGGTCTGGGTATTTTTAATGCCCTGGCGACATGGCTTGAGGAGATCGTTAAACCCAGGGGTTTTACTTCTGAACAGGCCGGGATAATGGGAGGTCTGATGGTATTAAGTGGAATATTGGGTTCAGCAGTCGTTCCGATGCTATCGGACAAACTCAGGAGCCGTTCTCGATTTATCCTGGTGGCGGTAGCGGGCTCTATCCCAGGGCTCCTGGGAATAGCTTTTTCTTCTAACTATATTATTGTGCTTTTATCATCAGCAATTTTAGGTTTTTTCCTTCTCAGTACCGCGCCTGTCGGATTTCAATATGGTGCTGAAATAGCATATCCTTCTCCTGAAGGGACATCCACGGGGGTTCTAATGATGATGGGTCAGATTTCCGGGATCGCCTTCATTTTCGGAATGGACCTCTTAAAGTCGCCTAAAACCGGAGCTATGACATTTCCGATGATATTAATGATCATTTTAATGATGATCTGTATTCTGTTATCTTTTTTCCTAAAGGAATCCAAACTTATTCAGAAGGAAGAAGGTGAACACTAGGGTCAAAGGCGGTTGAACTGTATGGTAATTCAGGAATTTTATGAAAATTACTGGGGACGGATCGAAAGCCGTTTTATCGATATTATAAATAAAGGAAATCCTCCACCTTCAGTCATTGAAATCGTACTTTACCATTTTAAGAATCCCGGAAAACGCATGAGGTCTTTTCTATCAACAGGATTATTATTATGCTTTAATCCCAAGATCAGTGAAGGTGAACTGGATTTTGCAGCCTCAGTAGAACTCCTCCATAACGCCTCATTGATTCATGATGATCTTGAAGACCAGGATTTTTACAGACGGGGAGAATTGAATGTCTGGAAAAAATATTCCCCTGTACAGGCAATTAACATAGGAGACCTGATTTTTATAAAGTCGATCGAGATTCTCCTTGCTTCTGAGATCTCAGAGAATATTAAACTGCAATTGATCAGGAGAACTATGTTAGCGATAAATGAACTCATTCTTGGGCAGATGCTTGAAATATCATTCCGGGACACAATGAATATGACATGGAATGATTGGGAAAATATAGCTGCTCAAAAAACCGGTGCATTGTTCCGATTAATTTTTGAGGGTGTATTTTTAATTTCGGGTATTGATATACAGACTTGCGGGGATGAATTGAAAGGCATAGGCAGAGTAATGGGAATTCTTTACCAAATGAGGGATGATCTAATTGACGCAATGGGATTGAAAGAAGGAAGAAGACAGGGGAGCGATGTCCTGGAAGGTAAAATTACCTGCCTTTCTATTAAAGCAATAGAGAAGGGAGTGGAAAAAGCTCAAATAGTCCGGGAAATGCTGTTAAACTCAGAGCAATCGGATCATGATTCCCGGATAAACAGATTAATTGAATTATATGAAAGCCAGGGAATTTTATCCGAATTACAAAAGTTTTTTTCGGGGCTCCTTGATCAATGCCGGAGTCACCCAATAATAATAAAATTTCCTCAGATAAAGCCTGCTTACAATAATTTTTTGAATATGTTGGAGATACGGGATAAAAAAAGGGGAGAATCATGAAAATAAAAAACCTGCTTGTGGCGGCAAGGATGCCATTTGTAACTGCCAGTGTTTTTCCGGCAATATTAGCCATTGTCTGGTGCGCTTTTGTAGCCGGAAAATTTAATCCCTGGTATGCATTATTATTAGTAATTGGGGTGTTTTTAGTTCATATCATGGCAAATACTATTAACGATTATTATGATTGGAATGTTTCAGATGCATCAAATCCAAACGTCAGCCCTTTTAACGGAGGAAGCCGCAGTATAATAGGAGATCTGGTCCCCAGAAACCTGTTTTTATTGATCGCAATGGCTTGTTCTGTTATTCTCTTATGCATAGCATTGATTTTTATCTTAACAGGCAGATTTTTTGTACTTTATTTTTCTCTTGCTGGATTGCTTTTCGGATATTTTTATTCCTCTCCGCCTTTTAAAATGCATTCCCGAGGTCTGGGAGAATTATTTATTTTTCTGGCTTTTGGACCTGTTTTAAGTGCAGCCGTTTGCTATGTGATGACAGGAGTTGTCAGAAAGGAACATTTTTTAGTTGGGGTACCTGCAGGGTTAGCTACAGCAGCTATTTTATGGATAAATCAGTTCCCTGATTATAACTCGGATAAATTTGCCGGGAAATGGAATCTAACCGTCAGACTTGGATTAAAAGCATCTCGTTATTTTTATTTACTATTAATTATTTCAGTTTATATAGCTACTGGCCTGCTCATATGTTTTCAAATTTTCAGCATTTGGTCAGCTCTCATCATCATTTTGATTCCCGGAATAATAAAAGCCACTGGAATTCTTTTTAATAATTATGAAAATCCGAAAAAACTTCTCCCTGCACAGGGTTTTACAGTTCAATTCCAGATGCTGACAGTTTTACTTACAACGGCCGGTATAATAATCGGGCATTGGATTTGATATGAAGATTATTATTGTGGGTGCTGGATTTGCTGGTGTAAAATGCGCAAAAAAACTGGCCTCTTTGAAGGGACATGAAATTACAATATTCAATAAAACTGATTATACGGCTATGCTTCCTTCACTGCCTGATGTTGCCGGGGGCAGGGTTAAAGAAAAGTTCCTTAAGGAAAAAATCGTCAGGCTCTTACCTGAAAATATCAGTTTTCTAGGAGAGACAGTCACTAATGTTGATTTAGATTCAAAAAATGTCTCTTCTGCTAAAAATATTTATCCGTATGATATATTAGTCCTTGCCAGCGGTGCTGAGGTAAATTATTACGGTTTTAATCAAAATCTGGATAAAATATATACTCTTGAAAATGTCGAAGACGCCTTGAAAATCAACAGGGAGATCTTAAAAAGGGCAAAGAATGGCAGTCTAAAAAATGTTGTTATATCAGGTGCGGGGTTCACTGGCCTTGAGGTTGGAGCGAACATACATGAAGCATTGAAATATTATCCTAATATAGCTATCAGGTTTATAGAAAAAACAAATATGGTCTTGAGTACTCAGGAGCCTCTTTTTGCATCTTATGTAAAGAAAGAGCTGGAAAGTATGGGACTTCTATTTTATATGGAAGACTATGTTAAATCCTTTGACGGCAATAAAGTCGTACTGGAAAGCGGAATGGAATTCGACAAGTCGGCCTTAATTTGGACAAGCGGCCTGAAGAGAGCCGTTCAAATCACCGGTAAAACAAAAGAACTGTCCAATGGCAGGCTTATTGTCAATAAGGACCTGAGAATTACGGGATACGATCATGTTTTTGCAATCGGGGATTGTTCCGCCTTTCTGGATCATGGGAATTATCTCAGAATGTCGGTAAATTATGCTCAAACAATGGGCACTATTGCCGGTGTGAATATAAAAAGACTCATCTATGATAAGCCTTTAAAAAATTACAAACCTTTTGATTTAGGATGGATTCTGCCGGTTACTTATACAAGCGTAGGTTATGTCTTTAAACTAAGAATAAAGGGAAAGATTGGCGTAATAATGCATTATATTATTATGGGTTTTAAAAATTATAATTTGACCAATTTGATTGCATATTTTGGTTATTCATTAAAATTCTTTTTTTCCCGGAAGTTTTACAGAAATAAATAATCCGCAGGAATAGTAAGGATTTTGCTTTTAATTTCTTTAAGTATATTGAGTAACATGTTTATTTTATCATCCGGCAAATTTTTTAAAACACTTATGAAAATTGAATTCATCAAGCGATGTGATTCGTTATTTTGATTATATGCGCAAATACCTTTCGGCGTTAATTCTATGAATAATCTTGAACGGTTGCCAGGGTCGACAAATTTTGTTATCATTCCCTTTTTTTCTAACTTTTTGACAATTTGAGAAACTGCTCCCTTTGTTATTCCTAGTTCTTTTGCGAGACCAATGATATAATGTTCATTTGATTCTGAAATACATGTAATCATATTGATTTCTGAATTGTATAAAAGTGAATCTGTGCCAAAATACATAGCCTTTTTGTAGATATTCTGATATTTATCAAAAATATCCATTAAAGTATTAATAATCAATTGATATTTATATTTTAAATTTTTCATAAAAAAAGTGTATAGTAACTATACACTTTTGTCAAGTTATTTTTTTACATATCATGTTACGAAAATTAAAAGTTAGTCATCCCGCTTGACATTATATAAAAAAAAAAGTATATTGAATGTAGAATTCCTGAAAAGGAGGATATCATGTTAATAACGCCTGTTCAACAATATAAAGAATTAACAACCGTCCAGAAACAAAGGGAAGAGATGAAAGCAATTGAAGAAAAAAAAGCAAACGAAACAGAAAGGCAGACTAAGGCAAAAAAAGAGGAAGATTTAAAATTGCCCGAACAGAAACCTACAATGCTTAAAGAAAAGACCGGCAATATGGTTGATTTTACAGCCTGATAATAACAAACATTATTTATTTTTCTCGTTTTCTTTTTTCTTTTTCGCTTTTCTTTTTTCTTTTAAAGTTTTCTGGGGGGGTTTTTTAGATTCTTTTTTCCCCTTATTCTTTTCACCCATTAATTTCTCCTTTTAAAATATTATTTTAAAATAATGTAATACTATTTTTTAAAAAAAGCAAACGATTTCTTTTTTACTTTCTCATGGCGAGTATTACGCCTTCCTCTATTGATAAAAAGAGGGCCTCAAAGATATTTTCCCTTGACAGCTCCTCGTTGAAGAGCCTTATGAGCCTTGCACCTTTTTTCTCCTCTGCAAGACCGAAAAAGAAATTATCGGTGAATAAAATACCTCCTTTTATAATTCTTTTTTTCAAAAGGTCGAGATACTCACGATAATTCCTCTTTTGGGCATCAAGGATAACCAGGTCAAAAACATCTTTGCAATTCTTGAGATATTCCATTGCGTCACAATTAAAGATGGAGACAGAAGGATTGTCCCCGAAGAGCTTTTTAGCCTTATGAAACCTTTTCATATCCCTTTCAATCGTCGTTATTCTGGCGGCCGGACCAGCTCCTCTGATGATCCACAAAGTGGAATAGCCACTCCCTGTCCCGATCTCAAGGATATTGGAAGGTTTGGCTATCATTGTAATAAGATAAAGAAGTCTGGCGGAAATCGGCCTCAATACAGGGATATTCTCATTCACGGCTTCTTCATACAGCTCTTCCCATTCCGGTATATCCATGAATCCGTTTAGAAAGGAAGTGTAATCATCCCTTCCAATCAGGACTTTATCCAGCACCTTATCAATAATCTGAAAAGATCCTGTATAGACATTCAGTAATCCGTTTTCATGTGCAGCAACCGGTATGCCGCTCGAATATTCTGCACGGTCGAGAATTGATATCAAATCGAATAATGGTTTTCCGCCGCTCAACCTCGGTGATGGAAAGTCAAAAACAATGATCCTTTCGAACAAATCAGCATATTCTATAATCTTTCCGGCAATCAGCCTTATTTCCTTGTCGGATAAAATTCCTATATAAAGCCTTACTCGTTCAGGTCTGAAATAGTCCCTTATTGTCTTAAAGAGGCTTTCCAGAGAACTGTCGTTATGAGCCACGTCTATCAGATAATCTCCCCGTTTTTCCATTCTGAAAGGTATTCGAATCCTCGCCGCGCTCCTGATCCCTTCTTCCGTGAAAACTAGACCTGCAGCAGTAAGTCCAAGCAAAGAAAGCAGGAAATTTTCGATAAAAACATCCCCCTGTTCTGATATATAAACATTTTCTAAGCAGTATTCCGTATCATGAAAGTGCAGGATGAAATTGAAAATTCCTCCCCGCTGATTTCTTTCCATAATTTCATAACTTATGGTTTCCGGGAAGTAATAGAAAGGGGAATTTTTTAAAACAACCTCTTCTTTAATTCTTTCAAGAGCCTCACCTGGCAATAATGAAGCTACTGACGGTATCTTTTCTTTTATTATGCCAGCTTTTTCACCTGCGATCTCTTTAAGAGTGTTGCCAAGAACGGCTGTATGATCGAAGCTTATCGATGTTATTATCGAGACTTCCGGTAAACAAAAATTTGTTGAATCAAGCCTACCTCCAAGCCCGGTTTCAAGTACTGCATAATCGCAGGTATTGCAGATAAAATATGTTATTGCCAGGAATGTCAGGATATCGAAATAAGTCGGTTTTTCAGTTTCCCCATATTTCATTATATAATCAGAGTATTTTTCAATTAGTAGAATGAATTCCCGATCGCTTATCTCTTCACTGTTTATTTTTATCCTCTCGTTGATTTTAAGAACATGGGGGGAGGTATAAAGGCCGACTTTAATATTTCCGAGAGATTCAAGAAGAGAGCTAGCATAATGTGCAGTACTGCCCTTACCCTTCGTGCCAGCAATGTGAACTATCTTGAGGCCTTTTGTATCTATACCGGCTCCGGCCAGCATTTTTTTTACCCTATCAGGGACATACCTTCCAGGTTCATATTTCCTTGGTGTTTTTTCATGGTTTATGAAGGAATCCAGAAATTCAATGGCAGTATCCATGGTCATTTTAATCTCCATTCATTAATTATTAATTGAATAGATATAATAAAAGGCTGTAAGGGTTTTATCAAACGATAGAATCAGTAAATTTGCTTTATTTTTTATGAAAAATATGTTATACTGCAATTGTTTTGGATCGGGTGCGGCAAGGGGGAGGAGGAAAGTATGAAAAAGGCCATCTTTTTTGGCGTTTTGTTCCTGCCTATTGCTCTATTATTATACTGTAGCATCACAAACGACAGTTCTAAAATCGAGGGTAATTGGTGGCAAAATAATCTGGCAGGTCCTAATGGGACTTATTCTGCCGATTCGAAGGACAGCTCATCTAACCAGGTTTCTTATAACCCTGACAGAACTTACGTTTCAATAAATCCCTTCACTGGTGAACAGCAGACAGGAGTATGGACCTTGGATACAAAGATGCGTATAATAACTGTTTACCTGAACCCGGTTGCAGGAAGCAGCAATTCGAACAATCTGATAATTTCTAACAAATATGATATGCCGGATGGCATGACGTTAAAACTTTTCAATCCCAGTAATTTTTCCTATTTTACTTTGTTAAAACGTGACTGATCCCTCAGAAACCAAGACGCTTAAATTGTTTTTCTATATCATGCTTTGAAATACTGAAAACAACAGGTCTTCCATGGGGGCAGGAATAACGGTTTGGTGTAACTTCCCAATCCCCAATGAGCATCAGTGCTTCTTCTTTGGAAAGTGATTCATGAGCTCGGATCGATCTTTTGCAGGCCATCTGCTTTATTGCCCTGTCTGCGAAATCGAGAGGTTTCGCGCCAGGATTTTCCTCCAGGGTCTCTATGAATCCAGTAAGAGCCTCAGCCGCATCCCTGAAATCAATGAAAAGCGGAGCACCGCTGATTATAAAACCTGTCCCTCCGAAGTGCTCAACTGAGAAGCCCATTGATTTTAAAAAAGGAAGATTCTCTATCATGTCGTCAACGATTCCAGCCGGGACCTCAATACTGATGGGGTTATGAAATTCCTGAGTTTCAAGAAATTTTTTTTCATAACCATCCTTTAATTTTTCATAATTGATTCTCTCATGTGCTGCATGCTGATCGACCATTATCATTGAGTCTTCATTTTCAAAGAGGAGGTATGTCATAAAAACAGTTCCAATATAACGACATTCGGAAATTTTTATCATATTGTCTTGTTTAAACAGGCTGCCACCTGGTGAGTCTTTATTTATCATGAATGAAGTAATAGCAGTGCCTATTCGCTCTTCAAAAGGCGTGAAGGAGACCTTTCCTTCGTCGCTTTCACTAATACCCGTATTGGATTCAACAGATCTTTTTATTGCTTCAACAGCGGCCTTTGTTATCAGAGCCTCATCCCTGAAGCGAACCTCTTTTTTCATCGGGTGAACATTCACATCGACATATGAAGGGTTGATTGTAAGGAATAGAAAAACTGCAGGATTGTATCCCTTCGGGATAAGATTACCATAAGAATTATTAATAATGAAATAGAAATTTTTCCACTCAACGGCTCTTCTGTTGACGAAGAGGACCTGGTACATTCTATTGGGACGCAGGAAAACAGGCTTTGTAACAAAACCCGACATGCTGAAATTTTCACCCATGCCCTCGACCGGGATAAGGTATTCTGTGGTGTCGGAATAAAAATCTGCTATTCTCTCAAGGCTGGTTGACTTTTTTGGTGAAATAAATTTTCTTTTTCCCTCAGTGATGAATTCAAAGCTTATCTCAGGAAAAGCCAGTGCTTTTTTCACTATTTCTCTTTCAAGCTGTTTTTGTTCTGCCTGAGCGCCGGATAGAAACTTTTCTCTGGCCGGAAGATTATAAAACAGGTCCTTAACTATAACGGTTGTTCCAACATTCATACCCGTCTCAGTTACTTTAAGCCTCTCGCCGTTCCTGATCTCAGACAGGAACCCTTCAGGCGATCCTTTCTGCCTGGAGAGTATAACCATCTGTGAAACTTCAGCTATGCTTGAAAGGGCTTCTCCCCTGAAGCCTAGAGTCTTTAGAATATCAATATCCTTGAAACTCGATATTTTACTTGTTGCGTGATTTTTTGTACATATAACAAGATCATCCTTATCCATACCCATGCCGTTATCCTGGACTTCGATGTAGGTTTTACCCCCATTTGAGATTCCGACAGAAATCCGGTCAGCTCCGGCATCTATCGAATTATCGAGGAGTTCCCTGACAACCGAAGCAGGCCTTTCAATTACTTCACCTGCAGCTATTTTTACGATGGTATCATAATCAAGTTCATGGATCAGGCCCACAGGTCATTCCTTTTGTTTAGCTTTAGAGAATAGTAGATTCCTGCTGCCCCGATAAGAATCATCGGGATGCATAGAACCATTCCCATAGTGAGCCAGCTTCCGGCAAGGTATCCTAGCTGGACATCCGGCTCCCTGAAAAATTCAACAAAAGATCTTAAAATGCCGTACCCTGCAAAAAAGGATGAAATGATAAGACCTCTGGGTTTATGCTTGAGGCTGGCTAAAAGCAAAAGGATAATGAAAAGAAGGAGACCCTCAAGTGCCATTTCATATATCTGTGAAGGGTGCCTCGGGAGATTCCCAGGGGCGTTCCGGAACAGCATACCCCATGGAACATTTGTCGGCCTGCCCCACAATTCGCCGTTTACAAAATTCCCCCACCGACCCATCATAAGACAGAAGGGGATAGGGATGCAGAAAACATCAAGATAATTCACATAATTCTTTTTTAACACTGAGATGTAGATCCATTCGGAGATGATCACGCCTATCAATGCTCCATGGAAGGAAAGCCCTCCCTCCCAGATTTTAATAATGTCTACAGGGTTCTGCATATAATAACCTAAATTGTAAAACAGAATATAACCGAGCCTTCCACCGATTATTAAACCGAGAAAAGCGTAGAAAATTATATCTGAAAGTTCAGTTTCTGTAACCTTTATTTTACCCTTTTTTATCAGAATATAAATAAAAAAGTAAGAGAAGAGGAAACCCAATACATACATCAGACTGTACCAGCGTATGGCAAAAGGTCCCCATATCTGAAGTATAAGGGGGTTGATATCGGGATGGATTAAAAAAGCCTCTACCGGATTCATAGCTTTCTCCTAGTATTATTAAATTACTGATCTAATTTTAATTAATATCCAGTTATAAAGTCAAAATTTGTTGGCTTGTAATTATTCGATATTACCGGTGAATCTTTATTTTTCTTCTCATATATGCTAACATAATATGCAGGTGGTTTAATGAATAAAGTTATATCTATCATATTTATATTTGTATGTTTTTCGTTTTCATGCGCACAGAGCTTTATGGATGTTTCAGATGTCAAGCCAGGAATGAGAGGCTACGGTCTTTCGGTATTCAAAGGCTGGGAACCTGAAAAATTCGGTGTCGAAATAATAGATGTCATCAGAAATACGAATCCAAAAGGTGATATCATTCTTGCACGTCTATCAGGTCCAGATATTGAAAAGAGCGGCGTCATTGCTGGAATGAGCGGCAGCCCTGTTTATATCGATGACAAGCTTTTAGGCGCCGTAGCTTACACCTGGACATATACGAAAGAGCCTATCTGCGGTATTACCCCCATAAAACAGATAGTGGCTGAAAAGGACAACTCCGGTGGTTTGAACTCTAAAAAGGTATCCTCAGGGCCCTTGAATTTTAAAAAAATCGGGACCCCGGTTCTTTTAAACGGTTTTTCAGCGGATGGTGAAGCAAATGTCAGAAAGGTTCTGGATGACGGCACAGGTGACAGGTTTCTCGTTATGAATTCAGGAGATTCAATCAAAAGCCCTGATGGCGCACAGTACAGCAACTTAAAAGCCGGTGATTCAGTTGCAGTGAACCTTGTCGACGGTGATTATCATGTCGAGGGGATCGGGACAGTGACATATGTTTCAAACGACGATATTTATATATTTGGACATCCGATGGACCTTGCAGGAAGAGTATCCATTCCTATATCACGTTCGTATATTTACACTGTTGTGCCTTCAAACTATTTTTCCTTTAAAATCGGCACTTCCACTGCCCCGATTGGAGCGGTCGTTTATGACGGACAAAACGGGGTTTATTGCCGAAAAGGCGCCGAACTTGGCATGGTACCTGTCAGTGTGGATATCAGTAATAACGGGGATGTTCATCATTATGATTTCCGTGTTGCTGACAACCGGTTTTACTTCCCATCACTATGTTCAGGTGCGGTTTCCTCATCTCTTCTAAATCATGCAGGTTACCTTGATGATAAAACCATAACCCTGAGTTATGCTATTGATATAAATTACAATGAGAAACATTATCTGGCGCAAAATGTCTTTAATTATGCATTCAATCCTTCTTATTTAAGTATTTACGGATTGATATCTGATCTGAATATTCTTTTTGCCTCATTTTATGATAATAATATCGGGGGAATAAAGCTTTCCAGGATTACTATTGGAATTGATATAAGGAAGGGTTTAGATTATTATATAATGGATAATTTGACAGTGGACAGAAGCAGCTATTATCCAGGAGATATTATCCGCTGCAGCGTGCTCTTAAAGAAATACGGGTCTAAATATGAACAGAGAGATTTTGAGCTGAAGATACCGCAAAATGCAAAGGCCGGGCAGTACTGGCTTCTTGCAGGAAGCGAGCCTTTTTTCTACAGCGAAGCCGCAAAATTATTCCCGAAATATTATACTATCAACAACATCGAGGATCTGATAAGCGATGCAGGTCAGAAGCAGGATATAACCCGCCTTGTTGCCGGGATCACTTTTGCACATCAGGGAGTTATGGTCAACGATAAAAAAATGGAGAAGTTCCCGGAGAATTATCAGTTCTTATTCGGGTTTAATAAGCCCTGGGACAAGACAAATCCGATGCTTTTTCCAGGCTGGATAAAAGTCGAAATGCCAGTTGAAAAAGCAGTGTTCGGCATATTCAAAATCAATATCAATGTTGCAGAAAAACAATCAACAAATCCGGAGTAATTTATGCCAGATAAAGAAATTGTTTACAGTGATAAGTTCTGGACAATCCCGAATGTACTTACTATAATCCGCATAATCCTCGTTGTTCCGATTGTCGATCAGATGCGAATCAATACACCTGAAGCGAATTTTATTGCATTTATCCTGTTCATCATTGCTTACCTGACAGATTTTCTGGATGGTTTCCTGGCCAGGGCAATGAAATCTATGAGCAAGATCGGCCAGATTATTGATCCTATGGGCGATAAGATCCTGACCATAACTGTTTCAGCTCTTCTCTATTTCAGCCACAAGACAGGAATTTATTTTTTCCTGCTGATCCTGATGAGAGACCTGGTTATATCAATGGGCGCTATATATGCGTTGAATTCCAGAAAAAAACTTGTCCAGCCATTGCTCAGTGGTAAAATAACAACAATGGTTCTCGGTTTTGTCCTGGCAATGTACCTGTTGAAAGATTCTCTTGTCCCGATGCTGGTAGATTTCCATCAAACTCTTTGTTTGATTGTGAAGTACGGCACTTATTTAGCATCCCTGATGCTGATCATTTCAGGCCTGCATTACTCGGTCGATTACTATCGGGGATTTCTTATGCAGAAATCAGCTTCCAAATGATTTTTTAAGGCTTTTTATGAAATTTGTTGTGTTTTTGATTGATGGAATGGCCGATTACCCTCTCTCTGAGCTGGGTAATAAAACTCCGCTCGAGGCAGCGAAAACGCCTAATATCGACAAAATGGCGAAAAAAGCCGTTTTCGGGACATTTTTATCACTTCCAGATAAATTTCCAACTTCTTCCGATGTTGCAAATATGTCCATCCTTGGATGGGATGTCGAGAAATGTTACACTGGGAGAGGTGCGATAGAGAGCTATGGAATGGGAATACCTCTCGGGCCTGATACTGTGGCATTCAGACTTAACCTGATCACAGTTCAAAATGGAATTCTGATCGATTACTCGGCCGGCCATATTGAAACCAGCGAATCAGAGGAAATAATCGCCGGTCTGGAAAAAGAATTCGGCTGCGAAAAAATCGAGTTCAGGAGCGGTGTAAGCTACCGTAATCTTCTGTATCTCAAAGGGAAGGAATTCAGTACTGAGGTTGTTTATGAAAAACCGGATTCTTCATACGGCAAGTCCTGGGAGAATCTGCTGCCCAGACCCAGGACAAAATCAGGAGAAATAACCTCCAAGGCCCTTGTAGACCTTATCTACACAACCCGGAGTTATCTTGAGAGCCACAGGGTGAACATCAGAAGGATCGGAGAAGGGAAAAATCCTGCAAACATGATATGGCCATGGTCGGGCGGGAAAAAGCCGAACATGCCGTCATTTAAAGAATTATATGGACTTGATGGAGGGATTATTTCCGCTGTTGATGTTGTACTCGGCGTGGGAAGACTCGGAAAAATGGAGGCTGTAAGGCCGGAGGGAGCAACGGGGTATATTGATACTAATTATGAGAACAAGGCTAAGGCAGCAGTCGATATTCTAAAAAATAATGATTTTGTCTACATCCATGTTGAAGCGGCGGATGAATGTTCTCACCTCGGAGATCTTGCAAACAAGATAAAGGTCATCGAGGACTGCGACAGGAGGCTTATCGGGACTTTTATTAAAGAATTCGAAAGGAGGATTGGCGGTGATATCCGGTTCGCAGTTATACCGGACCATCCAGTTCCTATAAGTCTTCGCGATCATACAAGGGATGAAGTTCCATTCATTATATCCGGTACCGGAGTTTCATCAGATAAAAAAATATTCAAGTATAGTGAAAGGACCTGTCTTGAGGGTAAATATACCCATCTAAAGGGGAGGGAGTTCATGGACCTTCTGTTTAAGGATAAAGTAGGTTAGGAGAATATTAATGAGGAATTTACATAAATTTCTTGATTTTGCATTTCTATGCGCTTTGAAGGCAGGTAATATAATTAAAAAGGGGTTTTATGCTGAAAAGAATATATTTTTTAAGAGTTTCGCGAATCCTGTTACTCAGTTCGATAGAGCATCAGAAGAATTAATAGTGGGGATGATACGGGAAAAATTCCCCACGCATTCCATACTCACAGAGGAAAATCTCTCAATGCAGAGAGATTCCTCAATCAAGTGGATTATCGATCCTCTGGACGGAACGGTCAATTTCACACACCGTATTCCATTTGTCAGCGTATCCATCGGGCTCGAAATTGAAAATGAAATCGTTCTTGGGGTTGTTTATAACCCTATGCTTGATGAATGGTTCTGGGCCGCAAAAAACAGCGGAGCTTTTTTCAACAGAAAGAGGATACATGTTTCGGATGTCAGGGAAGTATCTAAAGCCCTGGTTGTAACAGGCTTTCCCTATGAATCCATCGGAAGGGTTGAATTTCTAATGAAGCCTCTGTCACGGATCAGTCATAATTTCACCGGTTTCAGAAGGTTTGGATCGGCCTCCATAGATATGTGTTATGTAGCCCGAGGAAGTTTCGAGGCCTTCTATGAGGAAAACCTGAAACCATGGGACACAGCCGCGGGCAAGATCATTGTAGCTGAAGCAGGAGGAACTATGTCGGATTATTCCGGAGGAATCTACAATATCTACAAGAATACAATCATAGCGGACAATGGCCTGATCCATAATTCAATTCTTGACATACTCAAAGATATTCCTGTTCCTTAGCATCATTTAAGCTTGAAATTATATCAAATTTGATATATTATAATTGATTACATTGAATTTTTTTTGCTTATTCTGCCTTGTCGCAATTGATAACTTCTTTCAATAATCAGTGGTATGAAATTTGCTTAAATAATATAAAATGGAGCTTATATGAATGGCATCGGTAATCAATTTGCAGAATCTTTTAAAATCATTCTGACCGTGCTTGGAATAATAAGCGCATATCCTGTCGTGTCCAGTGATAATTTTTTTGTTTACAGGAACCTTAAAGATCCTACGATTATTAACGGTCAATTCCGCTGCGGAAATCTGATAAACAGTTCTCTTCAGGGCATTATTGACAGCGGAATACCGGTCTATATCGTTTATGACTTGAAATCTGACGCCAATAGAAGGGAAATTTATAAGATGTCCATTATTAAAAATATTCATTATGACGGTACTAATTATTTTTTAAACAGCGCCGGTCCTTATACCTTCAATATTATGACGAACATTCTCTCGGTTCAGGAATTTGTTTTTCTGACAAACGCTGATCTCTATGCCGGCATTGATATTGAAACTGAGGTTAAAATCCTTATCAGCTGCGATATGGCACCTGAGATAGTGAATCTATGGGGCAATAAGCCAAAGGTTGTCCTGAATTATAATTTCGGTTCATCAGAAAAAAAGGAAGGAAAATGAGAGTACGCTTTATTATTATTTTCATATCGGCGTTGATTTTTATTCTTTTGACATCCCTTCTGGCAAGCTATACCATTATTTCAAACACCCAAAAGGAATTTGAGAATGAACTGGTCAATATAACGAAATCTTCTGCTCAAAGCCCGGAGGTATCGCAGAAAGTTTCCATATTCAGGGCTTTTTCCAAACAGAGGGTCGTTGAG
>Ga0187770_10000730_pt1 | contig 16387 bp, 4 predicted proteins | sample 0116_SJ02_MP02_2_FD_133154 | JGI IMG/M metagenome (GOLD analysis project Ga0187770, IMG submission 133154) | Tropical peat soil microbial communities from peatlands in Department of Meta, Colombia - 0116_SJ02_MP02_20_MG | ecosystem: Environmental > Terrestrial > Soil > Wetlands > Peat | place...
GATGGCCGTCTGTTGAACCAGTTGGCGGTGTGGGCGCCTGATCCGGGGGTGCGCAAGAAGATTCTTGTAGAGAATCCAGCGCGGCTTTATGAGTTTTGAGTAGTGGGGAGTCGCCGTGGAGGGGGAAGCAAGTTGCGAATATCCATGCCGAAGCGAGTGTGTATGCGGTCGATGGTCCCCGGCTGTATCTGAGACACGACGTTCGATGCTTAGTTTCAATCCATAATCCTCAATTCTTAAATGAGGTCCCCAGTAATGGCTTGCAGGTGACATCTCCATCAGAAGTAGGGTTCCGGAGAGTTGCTTTCCAAACTTGACCTGATTACCCTCCTCTTTGATTTCTCTTTCGGGTCGGGTATCCACACTCATGCCTTCTTGCCTTCCATCTCTACCGGAAGGGTAAATAGTAAGTTGATCCTCCCGGCGAAGGGTATCCCCATTTTCGGGGGTCATTCTGTTGATTACGGTGCGAAGTCAGTCTGCGGGGACGAATTAGACCTCCTCGGAATTGGGTCGCTGGGAGAATCATCTCATTGATTATGGAAAGAAGTCGTTCGGTTTTCAGCAACCGGTGCATAAGCACAAGACCAGCATGGCCGTCTGTCGGGACGAAATTGGCGGCTTCCGTCCGAGGATTGCTCAACGAACCATCTTTCTGACCAAGTATCCATGATTTGAATTGGTAATCATTAGCTTCCTTCTTCTCGCCGAGTTGAAGATCAACTTTATACAAGACAATTTTCACGAGCCTATTGGCAATTGACAAGCGGAGGAGTTTATGATAACTAAATTAACATTACATTCCTCGGTTAGTCTGCATAAGAGCAATTTAACCACGCAACCTCAACCTTTTGGAGTTAGAAATGAAATGGGAAGTCCAAAAGGTGCCCTGACGCAGCCTCTAAGGAGGGTATGCCTCTTTAGTGGACTTCCAATCTGATTCTCAGTGAGCCAACCCTTTCTCGACGCGGGACTTAACCCTCCGCATCCGCTTAGCATCTGCAATTGGAAGTGTTTTTTACCGCGGCTTATGACGTAGAAAGGAGCATAAAATGAAAAAGCTACTTATGGTGGTTTTTGTGCTGGTTTTTGCGGTAATTACTGTTTCAACCCTTCAAACTTCCGCTCAGACAATTTACGCGTGCTACAATAAGACCAGTGGAGTTATGCGGTATGTCACTGGTTCGGGCATGTGCAAGAAAACTGAAACCCAAATTTCCTGGAGCACGGCAGGACCTCAAGGGCCAACGGGGCCAGTTGGGGCTATAGGGGCCACAGGAGCAACTGGACCAACAGGTCCTCAAGGTCCTACCGGGGAAGGGGCTCCTGAAGCAAATAGCGGAGAAGTGATGGGGACCGTACAGTGTAATAATACAGCTGTTCCTTTAGGGGGTGTATGGGTTTATATTCCCGGAGAGTCTTTTTCGGCTCTCACAGACGAAAATGGTAATTTTCTATTAAGTTATGTGCCTGCAGGATCTTTCAAGTTAAATATATCGTGGCCCAAGGTAGAAGTTCAGAAAGATATTCAAGTACAAAGTAAATTGACTACGAACCTCGGTACAATATTTGTTACCTGCGAGGGATGCACCGGAAATCCTGATGGCACACCCTGCGATGATGGCAATCCTTGCACGACGGATGATAAGTGTATAAATGGTTCCTGCGTAGGAACACCGATTCTTAGCGGAGCGGCCCCGGCCTGTTCACCTACAGGAGACTCCTGTTTGAACGGCGCTTGTTCGTGTGGGGGCGGCGCTGCCTGCTCCGCGACTTCATCAACCTGTGTATCGGGAGCCTGCCAATGCCAAGTCGGATTTACAGACTGTAATGGCACCTGTACAAACCTAAATATCGATAAGAACAACTGCGGCGCGTGCGGCCACATGTGTGCCTCTGGTCAAGCCTGTGTCTCGGGCAAGTGTTATTCAACGTATTAAGTGGCGCGGCAGGAGAACCTAAGAAAAACCTTAGCCAAATGACACTGAAATGAGGCGACCAACCTCAACCTTTTGGAGTTAGAAATGAAATGGAGTATTCAGAAGGTGCCCTGACACAGCCTCTAAGGAGGATATGCCTCTTCGGAGGTCTTCCATTGTGATTCTCAGTGAGCCAAAGCATTACGTGAGTGGGGACCAAAACTTTTGCACTGTCTCTACTGTGGCATCTTCGGATGTCTGTTATTACGTCTTACCAGGCCGAAAGGAGAATGAAAATGAAAGAATTGATTGTCGCCATTGTGCTTGTTTTCGCGGTATTTATTTTTTCAATTCCACAAACTTCAGCCCAGACAGTCTACGCATGCGTAAGCAAGAGTGGGTCTATGCGGTATGTAACTGCTTCGGGTATGTGCAAGAAAACTGAAACCCAAATATCCTGGAACACGGCAGGACCTCAAGGACCAACGGGGCCACAGGGACCAACCGGATCTCAAGGAGCAACGGGACCAGTTGGGGCTACAGGGGCCATAGGAGCAATTGGACCAACAGGTCCTCAAGGTCCTGCCGGGGAAGGAGCTCCATCCCGATTCCCAGTACTGGTGAAGTGGGATGCCTCGGGTCACGGCCAGGCGTATACCGATATCTATATCGTCAACTTGGGAAATACTCCGGTTACCGTGGACCTTAATCTTTATGGCAGTGATGGAACCTTCTCAAACTGTGGAGTGATAGCTCCTTTCATCATCCCGGCCAACGGTACCCATCATATTCCGCCGGCAGGATGCTTTGCGATTGCAATAGGGGTTGCCCTTAATTTTGACGGTAGCGGACAAATCAATGCCTCTTCAAATTCCATCAGCATTTACTGGCGCATTTATGATCAAACCGTATCACCCCCCGAACTGATCGATCTCGGCACTGCTAGTGGGTTCATCACCACCCTGGGGGATGCTCCTTAATGCAGTTCTGAGGCAGTCAGAAACGAACGCTAACAGGCCCCGCGCCTGGGAGTTGGAATTTTAACCTTTTCATCTACTGCGGAGGTTCTTCGTCCCGGAGCCTCTGGGGGATGACTATTGCCACAAGGGAGCGCTGGCTTCTGCCCTGATAAATTATCAAGTTCCTTGAAGCTGCAATCAATCCTCTTTTTTAGAGTCCTAAAAATGTTCCAATTCTATTCTCATATATTGAACCCGCACGCATGATTTCAACCGTAAATCTTCAGATCATATAGAAAGCCCATCTACAACCTTTGTAGGTGGAGTCGCCAAAAGTACCCTTCGCGGTCGCCGCAATTTCAGATGGCAAGTCTTCCTTCTGTAACTTTCTCTTCCCTAATTTGAGAAATGGAAGTATATTACAACTATAAATGGACTATTGGAAGGAAACAGTGATCCGGATAGGGATGTCAAGAAGGGGACAGGAATACTGGAGGTGAACAGTGGAGGAAAGAACAATAGCCTTAGCTGAATTCAAACGGCCAAGACCACAGACTGTTGGAATTCTCATCTTGCTCATCATCATCCTTATTGTTGTTTGGGGGACCTTTGTCATCGTCCCGGCTGGCCATAGGGGGGTTGTCCTCTGGTGGGGGAGTGTGGAGAAGAGAATCATGGGAGAGGGGCTCAACTTCAAGGTGCCCTTTGCCGAAAGAGTCATCAAGGTGGATGTCAAGGTTCAACCCCATCCGTTCAAAGAGATCGATGCGTCTTCAAAAGAATACCAGATGGTGAAAATGACGGGAATGATGAACTTTCATATCGATCCATCCTTTGTCAATGACCTTTACCAGAAAGTGGGCCTCGATTTTGCTGACAAGGTGATCGACCCGGCTTTCAACGACTTCGTCAAGGAAGTGGTGCCGACCTACCCGATCGGGGAGATCCTTCCCAAAAGGGAGGAGATCCGGAAGAGGGCGATGACAAAGCTGGGAGATAACCTGTCGAGGTATCACATCATCGTCGATGACATCTACTTTGCCAGCATCCGGTTTTCTCCTGAATATGAAGGGGCCATCGAGGCTAAGCAAGTGGCCCAGCAACAGGTGGAGACGCAGAAACAGGTTTTGGCCCAGCGCGAGATCGAAGCTCAGCAAAAGGTTGCCACCGCCAAAGGAGAGGCTGAATCCATTCTCGTCGTAGCTCAGGGACAGGCAAAAGCCAACGACGCCCTATCACGGTCAATCAGTCCGATCCTCGTGCAGTATAGAAGCATCGAAAGGTGGAATGGGATTTTACCTCAAGTTTCTGGTGGAGCCATTCCTTTCATCGATTTGAGCAAGATGGGTGGTTTGTCGAGCGGAACGGAAGGAAGCAGGAGATAAGTTAAGAGTTCAGAGTCGTAAGTCCACCGAAAAGACTAATGGCCATGCATTTCACCAGTATTAATTGTAAACATTCGTTCCTGAAAAAATGATTTTTTAAAATACTCCTTCCACGCAAGGTTTCACCCCGTAATCGATAAATCAAGAATTATTTTCTTCTTGAAATGAGATTTGAATGGTGTAGAATCTAACAAAAGAAAATGGATCAGCTTTACATTTTTAATTTTAACATCACTAACTGGAATTATAAACCACAGGTCTTGGCTGTTTTGCAAAGGATGATAGAAGTTTGAAGGGGTTATGAAGAATAAAATCGGAGGGATTGGAGAAGATGGTCGCTTGGATGAGATGTTCAGGAGGATTCCTCAAAGCAGCAAGAAAACGTAGTTGAAAAATATTGCATCCTCCTGTTTTCGTTTGCTTTTCTCCTGGGAGGTAGAATTTGACCGGGGAATGGGAAGATCTCTGGGAAATTGCCGTACAGGGAAGCAAAGATGAAGGAATGAGTAACACCGACTGGAATTGACATTACAAAGGAAGGAGGAGCAGAAGATGATCTGGAATGAATATGCTGAGAGATTGAGGGAGGTTTTGAAACTCGAAGGAAACCCTATTGCCATCACTTATTCAATGACCCCTGCCAAGGGAGGAAGAAAAGGTAAGCATTGGGTCTGTGGGGCCTTGCAGGAGGCAAGGGATGGGGTCATTGTCAATTTGAATAAGGAGAATTCAGCCTGCCATGGAGGCACGTGGCATTTGGGACTCGGACCAAGACCCACCGGTAAGGAAGATAAAGTATTGAAGAGATTTTTAGTTGAAGGAGAGAAATTGTTCTGCTCGATTGCGACCTTCCATCGGGCGGAGACCCTGACCGCCCAGCCTCCCCTTGGGCTGGCCGATTATGTTGTTATTTCTCCTTTGGGGAAAGCCCCATTTAGGCCAGACCTCGTTCTTTTCCTCTGTAACGCCGAGCAGGCATGCCGTCTGCTTACTCTAGCCACTTATGACAGCGGAGTTTCACCCAAGACACAACTCGTCGGATCGGCCTGCCATATGGCCATCACCTATCCTCTCGTATCCGGGGAGATGAATGTGAGCTTCATGGATTATACGGCAAGAAAGATGAAAGGATATAAACTGGATGAACTCTTTGTATCCGTTCCCTACCATCGGATGGCTGGGATCATGGAGAGCATCCCTTTCTGTACGGCAGGAACGGCCAAGACAGAATATCCACCCGAATTCAGGCACTTAGTGGAAGGCTCGTTGGAAGCCAAATCTCCATAGGGACAGGGTCAAGAAATTGGGGTGGGGTCTTTAATTTTGACATTTTGTATTGTTCCGATAATCAACCTGCTCATAGTAATAGTAGCTCTGGATTCTTGTCCCCACGCTTGCGCGCCGTACCGCTCCTCTGCACAAGCACAGGAATGACACCCTATAAGCTTGGACGCGATCAAAGGAATTTCAATTCTTGCCCTTATCATGGGGAACCATGATCGCAACCTTCCCTTGACCCTTATTCCCAGAAGTATCTGTCCCTGTAATTGTAATTGTGTAGATGCGTCCCTTTCCCCCACCCGACCTCTCGGACCGAAGCTGCAATCTGATAATCCCCTTGACCTGATCAATGGTCGGCTCCGTCCAATCCGGGCCTATATCCCCATCTCCTAAACCGTCCTGGGGCTCATTACTGGTCACCACAGCTTCGAGTCTCACCGGACAGCGGGTATTATCTGACGCATGAGCCCATATGGTAACATTAACCATCTGATGATTCGGAGGCCATAGAATCGTCTTATCAGAAACAGGAGCCAAGACCGGCGGCGTTGTGTCAATGATCTGAACGCTCACATCGCTTGTTACTGGAAGATTGACACCATCACTGACCCACAAAGTGATGACATGGGTTCCAAGACTCAGATAAAAAATCTGGTCTGGAAGATTTACATGATTTCCTCCAGGAACTGTTCCGACCTCCCCCCTGAACAGGACCCGTCCTCCCTCCAGCCATTCGTAAGTCAAAAGATCCCCATCAAAATCAGAGACCTTCCCTCCCAAGATGACGGGTGTGCCGAATTCATAAATCCCGCTACCCGTCGGGGTCAAACGGGGGGCTGTATTCGGAATGATTGTTCCAGACCGCACAGGCAGAACAAAAGCGGAGGCGTTCTTTCTGCTCCCGGCCATCTCGTCGGAGGCCAGATCAATCGACCAGGCGGTGTCTGGACAAACGGCAGAGGTCGTAGAAGACCAGTATTCGGCGGGCTCTGCATTTGAAAAGCCCTGCCCATTCAGCCAGGTCGCTGTATTCTCCTCCCCATAGTGAGCCAGGCTTCTCAACTCTTTTCTGTTTGGAAGGCGCCAGTCATTGTGCCCAAGGTGATTGTTCGTATTGAGGCAGGCAATGTAGTCTAATGCACCCTGCCAGGTCTTTGCGCCTCCGACACACGATCCAATAGTTGGAGTTGTAGCATCTGACAACCACACAAGACCCGTCAGCCTGTCTGTGAGCGTTGTATCGGCATTCGTCGTAAACCTTGGCAGCGGCCATGCAGCACCTTCCGTCAAGTCACCGTCATCACCAATGGCGTAGCTTACTGTCTGACCCGTCCTCCACAGAAGGGCTGGGCCCGATGTCGTTCCACGAACCGGCCAAACATAGGCTTTGGAGTTTTTTGAATCGTATGTTACATCACCTTGGTGAAGACAAACAACCCAGGCTTCATTGGAAGAATGTACTAACGCAGTAGAGGACCAATACACGTTCATCTTCACATTGCTGAACCCCTGAAATCTGAGCCATGCAGAACTATCTGACTGCCCCGCATGGATTAGGCTTTCGAGTTCGTGCAGATTGGGCATGCGCCAATCATTATGCCCCAGGTAATGTTTGGTATTGAGACAGGTTACATAATCGAGAGCCCCCTGCCAGGTCTTTGCGCCCCCGACACAAGATCCAAGAGTTGGCGTTCCGGCATTTGCTGCCCATACGAGGCCTGTCAGATGATCGGTCACCGTTGCATCATCACTATCCGTAAACCTCGGACTTGGCCATTGGATCCCCGCCCGAATACAGCCATCGTCCCCTTGGGCATATTTTGTGACCTGACCGGTTCTCGGAAGGTCAAGGGTGCGGATCTCCGGTGCAAAGCTTGCCTCTATGGTGTGATCGGTAGTTACATTTGAAAGCGTGTAAGTTATCACAGGCCCTACAGATTTCCCATCAACCAGCACGTCCGCCACATCATACCCTTCGCTGGGTGTGATGGTGAAGGTCTGGCCTCCACCATAGCCCACCGCGACTGATCCTGATGGAGAGATACTGCCATTGGCCTCAGCCGTTGCAGTAATCGTGTATTGGTTGACCGCAAAGCTCGCTTCAATGGTGTGATCACAGGTCACCTTGCTGAAGGTATAGGAAGAAACTGTGCCTACCGATCCTCCATCCACTTTTACGTCCGATATGCGATTGCCTGTATTCGGAGTGATGGTAAATGTCTGACTCCCGCCATAATTCACTGTCACTGATCCTGACGGAGAGATAGAGCCGTTTTGCCCCGCGATACCGGTAAGGGTGTATTGATTAATTGCAAAGCTTGCCTCTATCGTATGATTGGAGGTGATATTACTAAAGCTATAGTCAGCCAATGCACCTACGGATGCCCCGTCCACTTTCACAATCACGACATGATAACCTTCGTTCGGTATGATCCTAAATGTCTGGCTCCAGCCATAATTCACCGTGATAGCCCCCGATGGAAGGATGGTGCCACCCGAACCTGCTGTGGCACTGACGGTATAGGTATTGATGGCAAAGTTTGCAGTAATACTCTTGCTGGTATCCATGCTTACAGTGACGGGATTATCTTGGGTATTGATATCACCTGTCCAGTTGAAAAATCCATAACTCTCAGACGGTGCTGCGGTGATTTGGATTGATGCTACGGAGGTTGAGAAATTCTCCGTGCAATCCCCAGGGCAATCAACGCCCGTACCTGTGACTTTACCTCCGCCACCAGGATTGATCGATACATTCAAGGTCGTTATGCCAGTTCCAGCCAGCGACAGATAAAGTGCAGGCGTGTCAATCGCATTGGAAGGAATGGAGAGGGAAGCAGACTTCGCCCCCAAGGAAGTGGGAGAGAAGACAATATCGAGCGTGCATGTTCCTGATGGAGAGATGGTTCTGCTGAAACAGTTGTCATTCTGTATCCTGAATTCTCCCTGGTTGGTCCCTGACAATGCGATCGTTCCTATCACTAAATCCGCATTGCCTGTACTTGAAAGTGTAACGACCTGAGCCGATGTGCAGCCGAGATTGATGCTGCCAAAGTCAAGATAGGCAAGTGAAGCAAAGATTTTGGGTTTGGGCATGAACCTCAAGGCATAGGTGAAATTTATCTCTTTTGTGCTCTTCAATCCCCCAGCGGTTAAAGTCGCCTTAAGGGTGTGAGGACCCGGGGTGATGTTTTGAAGTTCAGTCGTATAGCTCATAAATCCATCAAGTGAAATCGATTCGCTCTTTACCACATTTCCATCCAACTCAAGATCGAGATTGGCATCCACTGAACCAGACAGGCTCCCTGTGACGATCACCGGCTCTCTATTGGTGGGGTAGTCTCTCTTGTCCGTTGTTATGCCCAGAAGCACCGCGTCTCCCACATCAAAGACCTCACTTCCTGAGGCAAGCAAGAGGTCACCGGAGGCATAGATCCCATAGACGAGACGGTGTATCCCTGCTATCGCAGTGATGAGTGAAGAGTGATGACTTAAAAGCAAATTCTCTAAAGAGGAGAGATTAATGCTTTGGTCTTCAACGCTGTAGTATTGGCCTTTTGGATCAACGATCCAAGCCTTGAGAATGGCTGGTATTGTTCTGTTGCTTGAGATGGTGAAGCTCGTGGTAATGGTATCAGAAGAAGCATATTTGTCCTTGTCGTTTTTGCACTCGAGGATCTTTACTTGAATGCCCGCCACATCGAAGGGATGCGTCACAGTGATGAGTTCGCCGTGACCTTGATCCTGGGTCTGAGTTGTGAGTTGGACATTGATAAAGTAAGTGCCTGCAGTCATTGTCGATGGTAAAAGAAAATTCTTTGTGGCCTGATCTGAGAACGCAAAAGTTTCAGTATAACCGCCTGGAGCCGAAATGGTCATGTTGCCAGTGGAGCTTCCAATCACGGATACGGAAACTGTCTCACCAGGGTTATAGACCTGTTTGTCCGTTGTGATCGTCAGAACATCCCCTGCCTTATAGATGTAGATAGAGTTTAGATGGATCGAACGGCCTGACTCATGGTAGATCCCATAGAAGAGTTTCTCACCCGTAATCTTGGGTAGAGGAACATCGAATATAAGAACTTGGCTGCCATTCAATATGAATGTCTGTTGGGGTTCATATCCGGCATAGTTTATTCTCGCAAAGAGGTTTTGGGGATTGGGATTTGAAGATTGGATATTGATCGTCAGATGGGCTGTCTCTCCCTCGTTATAATAGGGTTTATCAAGGAATGCGTTGACATTGAGACTGACTCCGACCAGGTGATACTTGATTTGCCCCTTGGCGACCCCGGCGACAGCTGAAGCCTTTAATTCGTAGTCTGCAAAGTAGTCCTTCTCCTCCAGGTCTTCTGGCAGCATGAATCCAAATGTGATGGTCTTCTCTTCGTTCGGCTTGAGCCATTCCCTTTGGGTTGAATCGATCAGGTCATAGGCCTTGAGCCTTAGATCAAATGAACCTTCTTGGTTGCCGGTGTTTTTGGCTTTGAATATGAATGTTGCCTCCTGGGCAGGGTAGAAGGTCTGGTACCCTGGAATTTGAGTGATCTGAAAGACCGGGCCCTGTATGGATACAGAAGAGCTTCGGAGCGCTAAGGATTGGCCGCTGTTGTCGAGAAGTTCGATTCTTAGACCATAGTCGCCTGGTTGAATGGCTGAAGGGTCGATATTGAACGTTATGACCTGAGAGTTTTGTGGTGCGAGCTGAGAAAAAACCTCTTCCCCATTCCATGCCGTCCGGCCTGAGCCTGTCGAAGGGCTGACGCTGACATTTACACTGCCACTGATTTCATTGTAGCCAAGGTTACTAAGATTGACAGTGACAGGAATCAGGCCATTGTTCTGTGTGCCTAAAGAGGCTGTCAACTCGACCTCGTTCTCTTTCTTGACCGTGAAGCTGGCCTGAGAGGAGGCAGCGGGTAACTGGCTATTTGCAGTGATCTGGTAGTCTCCTTCATTGAGGTTGAAGTAAAGGGTGTCTGTTGTGCTCCCCCCTTTTGGCAAATAGTAAGTTTTTCCGATCGCTGCGGCCTGTGAGTTTAGAGTTGTAAGTTGATAGGCTACCTGGGTAGTTTCATCCAACTGCCCTGTATTAGTAATGGTGACTGGTACAGCAACACTCCCCTCAGGGAATACTCCCAAGCCCGAACTTCCGGTCCCGAATTGTATAGATGCTCCAAGGCCATAAGCAACTGTCTTCGTGGTAGTCTCTTCGTAATCTCCTGCAAAGGTGAAGGTGTAACCCATGGTCTGTCTAATTTGTTGAAGGTACTGAATTAGTTTATCCTCTCCCTCCGGTATCGTCATAGACTGTGAGTCTCCGAACTCTGAGCTCTGAACTCTTAACTGAATTGTGGCACCTACTTCGCCCGTGTTCTTTATCTCCACATTAATGCTGAATGGCTCATTTCCTACGACATCTGGCGCGGTCACGGACGCAGACACGTTAGGTTTTGCAACCTCATACTGGTCTGCAATTTCGACGAGAGTGGAGTTATTCTGTGTCACTCTCCCGGTTAAGGTCACTGTCCCTTCAGTTCCTGCTGTGGTTGTAATGGTAAAAGGATGAGTTCCCCCAGCCGGAATATTGAAGGTCTCTGTAAAAACGAGTTCGGAGTTCTGAGTATTGAGTGTTGAGTTAAGAGAAAAGGCTAAATTTACTGCCTCAATTGCTGCACGGTTTTCTATTTGCCCGGTAATGACCACCGGATCACCTGGCTTATAGATTTTTTTGTCCATATCGAATAAGAGAACTGTATTCCCTTCAATGATATAAAAGGAATAACTGGCTTGTGCGAGGGTCTCCCCCAGGTTATTCTTGAGTGTGCCGTGAAGATAAAGCTTACCTGTTGCATTTAATGTTCCGATATTACTTGTATAATCCTGTCCGGCGCTGGGTGGTTGATTCATAGGAAAGGTGATATTGAAGAGCGTTTGACTTACGTTGCCGTTGCCAGCAGCCATTTTCTGGATTTGCCCACCCCCTGAATCCACAACATAGACCGAGCCATCCGCACCGACGGCCATACCCTCAGGGTAGCTAAACTCTCCATCTCCGCTGCCTTCATTCTCCCACTTTGTAATGAAGTTGCCACTACTGTCGAATTTCTGGATCCGATGATTCCTGCTATCGCTCACATAGACTGAGCCATCCACGCCTACGGCAATACCTTCAGGGGAGCTAAACTCTCCATCTCCAGTGCCATAACTTCCCCAACCCGTGATGAAGTTCCCGTTGCTGTCAAATTTCTTGATGGAGCTGTTGCCTGCATCCGCGACATAGATACTTCCATCAGGGCCTACAGCAACACCTTTTGGATAATTAAATTCAACATTTCCGGTTTCCCCTGAACTATTTAACTCACGATTTGTCAGACCCTGGGCTATATTCATTGCCCCAAGTAGTACACTTGGGACCCCCCACTTTGTGATGAATGTCCCATTACTGTCGAACTTCTGGATGCGACTGTTCCCTGAATCTGCTACATATACGGAGCCGTCCGGTCCCACTGCAATCCCTAACGGAGAATAAAGTTCTCCGTCTTCGCTCCCTGGACAGCCCCATTTGGTAACGAAGTTGCCATCCTTGTCAAATTTCTGAATGCGGTTGTTATTCGTATCTGCCACATAAACGAATCCATCTGCGGCTACGCCTACGCCTACTGGAATGTCAAACTCTCCATCTCTGCTCCCTATATCGCCCCATTTGGCAACGAAGCTACCATCTCTGTCAAATTTCTGGATACGGCTATTCCAAGTATCTGCCACATACAGCGATCCATCGGACCATGCGGCAATTCCTTCAGGATAGGTAAACTCCCCATCCGCATTGCCGAAGCTTCCCCATTTAGCAAGGAAGTTACCCTCCATGCTAAATTTTTGAATGCGATAATTTCCGCTATCAGCGACATAGATCGAGCCATCAGACGCCACAGCAATTCCGATCGGATATAAAAACTGCCCATTACCATTGCCGAAGCTCCCCCACTTCAAAATGAAATTGCCGCTGCTGTCAAATTTTTGAATGCGATTGTTATTACAATCCCCCACATAAACAGAGCCGTCAGGGCCTACGCCGATGCCTTCCGGAGTGTCAAACTTTCCATCTCCATCGCCATAACCTCCCCATCGGACGGCAAGATTTCCACTGCTGTCAAATTTCTCGATAAGGTTATTTCCACTATCCGCCACATAGACCAAACCATCGGACCCTACGGCGATCCCCCATGGGCAGTTAAAAGGACGCCCTGGCCCCGCAGATATCCATTTCGCAACAAAGGTTCCATTGCTGCTAAATTTCTGAATGCAATTGTTCCGACTGTCCGCTACATAAACCGAACCATCGGGCCCTGCAGCAATTGCTGCGGCGAAGCCAAACTGTCCGTCTCCGTTCCCTTGGCTTCCCCATTGAATGATGAAATTTCCATCCCTGTCAAATTTCTGGATGCGATTGTTTCCGGAATCGGCCACGTACACCGAACTATCTGGACCTACGGCGATACCTCCCGGAATGTCAAATTCTCCTTCTCCGGGGCCATAATTTCCCCATCTATTAATGAAGTTTCGATTGCTGTCAAATTTCTGGATACGATGGTTGTACGTATCTGCCACATAGATTGACCCATCCGGACCTATAGCAACTGTGTAAGGGTCAGTAAAAGACCACCATCCATTCTTTGGTAAAAAATGAGAAAACTCCCCTGTTGTTGGAACACCACCCTTCGTCACAATGAGCTTCAAGTTTCCTCCTTCAATTCCAAGCTCGCCATTCAAAATATCCGAAATACCTTTTATTGATTCAGTATTAAGGTATATATTCTTATCGGTCCTGGTTCGCAAAGTGGCAGTAAGTCCCCTGATTTCAATTCGTTTGTTGTAATCCAGCGTATTCCCCGTCCTACCATCGTTCATCTGGATATTGAGATGAGCTAGACCACTCATAGTCTGAGGGGGTATCTGCATATCGACAAGAGTCTTTTTCTCTCCAGAAAGAATTGGCCCCGTCGCACTTCCATTATAGATTTCAACTCCCTGCTTATCAGTGATTGACAATTTTGCTGTGGTGTAGGTTGTATCCACCCCACCTGAATTCTCAATCGTCAGATTTATCGTATCCCCTGCTGAAAGAGTGGTGGCCCCCGAATAACCAATAACCAATTTTGACTCCGGCACAGTAATGGTTGTGCTTTTCACAAAACTAGCCCCTGAAGAAAGGGTAACCGTAACATTCACACTGTGCTGGCCCGCTGTAATTGTCTCCGGAATGGGAATTGTAAAATTGAGTGACGTAGTATTCGGGTTTAGCCCCACTGAAATAGTCCTCGTATCAATGTAACCTGCATCTGCCGCTGAGACCGTTACGGATGCATTCTCTATACTGAATTTGCCCGTATTGTTTAAATCCACGATCAGGTTAGCTGTCTCCCTTATCTTATAGGAGATTTTGTCAAAGGTAAGGTTCGTTACCTCAAGAGAATTGGGTATGGTAATACTTGAAGGTTTTCCTGTACGCGTCTCATCAGATTGGCTGTATGTCAGGGTATAATTACCAAATTTTAGCGGTGGAATAGATATGGGAACATCCATTGTTTTAGCTTCCCCAACAGCAAGGCCAAACAGCTGGCTTCCAGAATACACCATACTCCCATCCGGATCTTTGAGGCTCAAATCGAGGATACCAGAAGGTACATTTATCCTACCCGCGTTTTTAATGACAAGCGGAACATCGTTGGCGCCAACAGTGAGAGCAGAGGAAAGATTCGGTGTAACTAATATCTGGCTTTGCGGTAGCTCAATAATTTTAGATGTTGATGAGACAAGACGGGTCCTAAACCATGCTTCTACCTTTATGATATAAGTGCCCATTTTTGAGGTCAGCGGGAAACTAAAATTTGTTGTAGTCAAAACAGCTTCATTGGCAGAAAGAATAACTGTCCTCATGTCTTCAAACACCTTTAGGTTCTCAGAATCTATGATGATTGTTTTTAGGTCTGTCTCCCAACTGCTGGATATACTATTTTTAATGATAGTATTTATTTCGACCCTTTCACCCTTTACATAGTAACTCTTACTGGTCGCCGGGGTGAGAGTCACAGATGGATATATTATCCATATACCCTTCGATGCAGAACCAAGAAACTTGCCTGATGCGTCATTACCGGCAACCAATAGCCATCCCTGGGATATTACCCCGGGAAAAACGACATTAAATGAAGCTGTCCCTTTTGCAGGTATGCTAAGGTCACAAGATGCCTCTCCGTAATCATTAATTGGATAAAGATGTGCATGGGAATACGTCACATGTATCGATGCGTCACGCTCGGTATTATTCCATACAATCACTTTAAATGTTACAGTGGAACCATAAATATAGTATTCAGTATCGCTCTGTATCGAGAAATTAAAATCCTGCCTCCTGTATGAATCACTCGAAGGGTTGCTCACCACAAAGCGGCCTGAATCGGTTTCAGCCTGGGGCTGAATAATTGTCCCGGAAGAATCGTAAAGGGTATAATCGATGTGATAAATCCCTAATGAAGCGGTGCTGAGTGTTGAATATTGGGTTGCGAGCTGGATTGAGGAACCGGCTGGAGTGGGTGTATTCACAGTCTGCTCAGAAAGTAGAATAGACCTGTCGGCACTGTAGATAGAAAGCTTCACTGACGATGCATCGCTTATGGTATCATTCTTTGCTGACAGCGATACCGAAATCGTTTGACCCGGCTTTATTTCAGGAAGTTGATCAGGCTTCTTTGCCCAGTTAATCATGTCCCTTATAAGAGCGATCTCATCAGGTGATATCTGATTCTGCTTAAAGGCAAAGTCTGAGTACATGGAGGTCACAATGACCCTGCCTTGTCCGTACTCATAGATGAGCAGGGCAGGTTGACCGTTTGCTGTTCTTCTCAAAAGAACGGCGGCGTTCGAAGGATAGCTTGTAAAGTATCCGTCCATGTGAAAGTTTGGTGAAGTTTTACTCTGGCCAGCCAGAATCTGATGCCATGTATCTATATAGGCAGCCCCGTAAAAACAGGATTGATCCTCGGACCAACCATACCCGCTTATTTTCCTGAATGTTCCCTCTGTTTCTTGAGGAACGGGCAAGGCTGAAAATTCATACCCATGCTGCTGCCCAAACGCGATCAGAGTACCACCCTGTCTTACATACATATCAAGTTTCACCTTGAAAATGTCCGAATTCTCAAGCCCCATCAGTCCACCTGATGGAATTACAAAGATAGGATAGTCCTTGAGGGCATCGGGAGAAAAATCGTCAACCGTAAATCTCCTAATCGGCTCGTTTAATTTACTTTGGAGCAGATCGGACATGGACAGTGCGAAACCTCTCCCCAAAATGGATACATCTGGGGTTGTTACATAGTCATCATAAAAAAGTCCCGATACATCATCGGCAGTAAGTCCATAGCTTGATGAAAACCTTTGGTATGTTTCTTCGTCAATATTCCCCTGATAAAATTCTCCGAGAAGGTATTCTTGCACCCAATACCAGATGAGAGATTTCTTGTTCTTCTTTGTAGCAAGCCTATCCCATGCCTGCTCAAGGAGATCATCAGAGGTGGATGGGGTGGAGAGAGTTGATACGCTGAAAGTGTCGTCAGGCGTATCACCCCCTGGCGGCGGACATTTTTCATCCCCACAATCCCCGCATCCCGCCGCCGGTTCCTCTGGACAATCCGAGGGGTATTCGATGCCTTCTAAAGCATCAGCCCATACTTTTTTAATGACGCCCAAGGCGTCTTTCACTTGCTCCGGTCCCATACCTCTAAAAAAATTTATGTTAATGTTGGTATACGTTTCATAATCTTTAATCATGGCAAGAAAA
>Ga0187770_10000732_pt1 | contig 16383 bp, 11 predicted proteins | sample 0116_SJ02_MP02_2_FD_133154 | JGI IMG/M metagenome (GOLD analysis project Ga0187770, IMG submission 133154) | Tropical peat soil microbial communities from peatlands in Department of Meta, Colombia - 0116_SJ02_MP02_20_MG | ecosystem: Environmental > Terrestrial > Soil > Wetlands > Peat | place...
ATTATCCATGAGTTGGTTCATGTTAGACAGTTTATGGAGGGGAAAGAACTGTTTGACAGTGACTACGCTTACATTGAGAGGCCCACCGAGGTTGAGGCTTATCGCCATGCGGTTAAGGAGGCCAAGAGGCTGGGGATGGATGATGACAGGATCTGCGAGTATCTCAAGACTGAGTGGATGAGTGATGACGATCTGCAGCGACTTGCGAGAACCGTCGGCGTCAAGCTTCGCCCAGGTGCCGAGGGTCCATGAGAACTGTTCGTGTCGAATTTTGCCAGGAAGAGGCAAAAGCGAGATATAGTCAACTTACATTTGGCTTTGTTCATGGCAAGAAAAATCGTTGTCATAGGCATGGGTTATGTCGGAATTCCAGTGGCCACGCTGTTCGCCGACGTGGAGGGCTTCAGCGTCGTTGGTGTGCAGCGTAAGTCGAAGCGTTCGGGCTGGAAGATTGACTGGCTGAACGAGGGGAGGAACCCTATTGGAGGGGATGAGCCGGACCTGACTGAACTGATAGCACGTGTCGTCAGGAAGGGTACCTTCAGGGTTGTGGAGGACGTGTCCGTGTGCAAGGATGCGGATGCGATTCTGATAGATGTTCAGACTCCTGTCGATGCGGATAAGGTTCCAAATTACGAGTCTCTTGAAGAGGTCAGTAGAAACGTTGGGAAGTGTATGCGGCGTGGGGCGCTTGTTGTGGTCGAGTCGACCGTCGCTCCCGGCACGACGGAAAATGTTGTGAAGCCTCTTCTGGAGGAGTGTTCAGGCATGAAGGCTGGGAACGACTTCTTCTTGGCGTTTTGCTACGAACGGGTGATGGTTGGACGTTTGATCAGGAACATAGTGGATCTTCCGAGGGTGGTAGGAGGAATCGATGAGGAGAGCACTGCTCGAGCAATGGAGTTGTATAGTCACGTCGTGAAGGCAAAGCTCTGCCCCACCGATGCGCTTACTGCGGAGGTGGCGAAGGTTGTGGAAAACACGTATAGGGACGTGAACGTGGCCTTCGCGAACGAGGTGGGGCTCATATGCGAGAGCCTTGGGGTTGACGCGTTCAAGGTGCGTGAATTGGTAAACACTTTGCCCAACGATCCTAAGAACCCAGCGTCAAACCCTGTTAGGAACATGCATTATCCGGGCGCGGGCGTCGGGGGACACTGCTTGCCGAAGGATCCTTGGCTGTTGAAACACGGTCTAGATGAGTACGGCAGATCCAAGTTTTTGCCTAAGGTCATAGTTTCCAGCCGTGAACGCAACGATTCGATGCCCCGGCATACTGTTGACTTGGTTGAGGAGGCGTTGGCGGAGCACGGTAAGAAGATGAAAGGGGCGGAGGTGGCGATTCTGGGTGTGGCTTTCATCGAAAACTCTGATGACACGCGGGACACGCCGTCAGCCACTCTGTACACTGAGCTGGAGAAGAGAGGAGCAAAGCCGATTCTCCATGATCCCATAGTGCGCAGTTTTGACCTACCCTTCACAAACGACCTGGACAAGGCACTGACAGGTGCAGACGCAGTGATTCTGGCAACGAAGCACAAAGAGTACCTGAAACTGGATCTCGACAAGTTGAAGAGGAAACTGGCAACGCCGGTTCTGGTTGACGGAAGAAACGCTTTCACCGAAGAAGCGGCGACAAAAGCGGGACTCACGTACAGGGGCGTAGGAAAAGGCAGGAGCAAACCGAGCTCACACTAGAATCTCACACCGCCCTCTCTTTTGGCAAGGCAAGACGCGCATTGTTTGACAATGAGTTTTGAAGTGTCCCCCCGGTCTACGATGACCATGTCCCTTGTAATGTTGGGTTGTAATGTTGGGTTGTAATGTTGGGACGTAAAAGACGATGTTGAAAACAGGGTTGGCAACCTTCAAAAATCAACCTCCATTTTGTTTTGATTTTGGCCCAGGCTCTCTTTGTTTAAGTCGGACATTATTTTGGAGTACAAGATCACAATTTTGCATTTTAGAGAAGCATCATGGGTGAGATGAGCGTAAAGATTGGGGCGGTGGCACCTGATTGAGCAGCACGCTTGCGCGCTTTGGTCATTTGTTGGAGAATCGCGCTGATTGTGCTCCTAGGTTTCAGGCGGTCTAGGGTGACTTTGGAAAATGATTGGGTGGTTTGGATGTTAGCTATTTTCTTCTGCTGAACATGAAAGTTCCAATGGTGATCATGGCAACGTCGAAGGCGCAGACTATCAGGATGTTGAAGTATAGTGGGTAGAGTGGTATCCAGGCTTTGCCATCGATGATTGTCCTCAACGCGTCCACGCCGTAGGTTAAGGGGTCGAATCGTGAGGCGATTTGCAGCCATCTAGGAACTCCAGAACCGCTGAGAGGGATAATTGCCCCGCTCAGGAAGAACAGTGGTAGGTTTATGAAGCTCTGTATTACGCCGAAGCTTTCAAGGCTCTCTATAAAGCTGGCAACTGTGAGCCCAACACCTACTAGTCCAAACGTGATAAGAATCATGATTGGCAGAGACTCCAAAAAAACAAAGAGGTTGAGATTAATCTTCAGAAACGACGACAAGACTGCGCCTAGGACAAAAACCATTGTTCCTTGAATCAGGGCGTCTGTGCTATCACCCAGCATTTTGCCCAAAAAGACCGAAAATTGCGAAATCGGAGCCACCATTATCTCCTTCAGAAAGCCAAATTCTCTGTCCCAGATCACGGAGATGCCCATGAACATTGAAGTGAACAGAAGCGTCTGTCCGACTATGCCTGGAAAAATGTACTGCGTATACGTCAGATTGCCCAGCTGAACTCCCCTTGCAAGAGAACTGAGGCCCTCGCCGAATATGGCTAGCCAAAGCAAGGGCTGAACGAAGCTGCTCACGATTCTAGCTCTGTCGCGGAGGTAGCGTTTGACCTCTCGCAACCAGAGGGTGTAGATTCCCCTTGTCTCCGTCATTTGATTTGCCTCCTCCTGATGGCTGCCATGCCGTGAAGTTCATCGCCGCCCTCTGCCCTGATCGCCCTGCCAGTGTAGTGTAGGAAAACATCTGCGAGGTTCGGCTCACGGAGAGAGACGGATTCGATGAAGATGCCGTTTTTCGCTGCCGTTTCAACTATTCTGGGCAGGAGAGCCTTCCCCCCGCGGACGGTGATGTCAAGTCCCTCGTTCACCGTGTTGATTTTGAGAACGCCTTCAGTTCCGGCAACGATGGAAGAAAGTTTAGCGGCGTCCTTGGTTTTGATGGTTATGACATCGCCTTCAAGAGTGTCCTTCAGTTTGGCAGGTGTGTCTGAGGCCACAATCTTGCCGTAGTCCATTATAGCTATTCGGTCTGAGAGCCGGTCTGCCTCGTCCATATAGTGTGTCGTCAAAATCATGCTGACTTCGTGAGCCTTCCTCAAATCTTCAATATACGTCCAAATGTGCTCCCGTGTCTGGGGGTCAAGCCCGATAGTGGGTTCATCCAAGAATAGGACTTTCGGATAGTGTATCAGCCCTCGGGCAATTTCTAAGCGTCGCCTCATCCCGCCGCTGTAGGTTCGCATCAGATCATCAGCCCTTGCGTCAAGCTCAACGAGTTTCAAAACCCTGTCAATGCGCGGCTTCTGCTCGCCTGGGGGCACTCCGTAGAGGTTGGCGTGCATGTAAAGGTTCTCCCTCCCCGTGAGCCTGTCATCGATGCTCGGATCCTGAAAAACTATGCCGATCGACTTTCGCACTTGCGTATCTTGCTTGACGATGTCGAAACCGTTGACCTTTGCCCAGCCAAAACTGGGCTTCAATATGGTGCAGAGCATTGAAATCGTCGTCGTCTTCCCCGCACCGTTAGGTCCAAGCAGGCCGAAAACCTCCCCCTGCTCGACCGAAATGTTGACCCTGTCGACTGCCACGAGGCCGTTAAAACGCTTCGTAAGCTCACTTGTTTCTATGGCATTTCCCAACAGTGTCACTTTCGCTTAATCATCACACTTAGCCAAAGCAAAGAATGGAGCTACAAGAAAAGGTTTACGGAAACCAAACCCGATTCAGTAGGACGTAGGACATTGCCCGCTGGGTTCGCAAAACAAATATACGGTTGCAGAGTTTGGATTAGAACGGGCGTGGTGGAGATTAGAAGCAAGGTCAGCCGCATCGGATACATTAATAGGATTAGAGAAAACCTGCTCGATGTCAGGAAGAGAGAGTTGGCTTCCCTGTATGAAGACTTGAAGTCAGCGGACTGTGTCGTTTGCGGGGGATCTGGGCGATCGCTGTATTCGTTGAACGCGGCCATGAGTCAGATAGCCATCAGTCACATAGGCTGGAGAAACAAGGTTGTACTGACTCCTGACGACCCCGGTTTTCCTGGGAAGAACATGTATGACGCCGCAGCCGAGCTTGAAAGACGTTACAACAAAATCTTTTTTTTGATAAACTCTGGAAGCGGCGTATCGGGCGATCCGCTGGTTCTAGCACAGGACCTTTCAAAATACATCGGAGAAAAGAAATCGTCAAAGTTCTCTATGGGACTCTTAACCTCCAACCTGAACTCGCCGCTGGCAGAGATTGCTTGCAAATGTGGGCACGTTGTCGAGTTGACGGGTCGTGGCAGATCGAAACCCTCGCTTGACTACAGCGAGACGGGCATAATGGGCGACATCTTCGAGCTGGGAAGCCTCCTTCTTCTTTGCATGTTGACGGAGGCCATGTTCAGAAACCTTGAGCCGCACGAAGTGCTTCAGCTCTGTGAAGAAGAGTTCGCCATGCTTGGACCAATGATCGATTCTATAACAGAATCTGAAACGTACTCAAGGCTCGTAGACATTCTGGAAAAGAGGACCGACATCTTTCTCGGCGGAAAAGGTACAGCAAACGAAATAGTCAAGATGGCAGCCATAAGGCTGTTCCACATAAAGAGCACGCTCGGAGAAAACGTCTACATCACTAGGGGCGTGAACACTCCACCGCCGAGACCTGGCGACCTAGAAATTCTGGTTTCATACTCTGGCGAAACAAAACCCGTCATAGCCTGGTGTGACATCCTGAAGAAGATGAACGGAACAGTTTTGTCGATCACGGGGACAAAAAAATCAACTTTAAAAGAAAAATCAGACCTTCAAATAACTTTGTTAGAAGAAGTTAAGCCGGGGCAGCCTAGGAGGTTTTACATGAGGGCAGCGTACGTTTTAAGCCCGTTGCCCGTGAGACTGGTTGAAAGACTAGGCGAGAGAGGGCTCAGGCTCCCCGAATACATAATCAATTGGCATCATTCGCTCACCGAATAGGACATTCTACCGCTCGTGCCCGTGCAGAATCCTATTTTAGAAGAAGTATTCAGAATCTTAACTCAGAATTAAGACCAGTGCTTCATAAGCTTCATAATTGTTCTTCAACACCTAGCAAAATTCCTCTAGCCAAGACAGCGGGCAACAAAGCCATGATGACTCAAATCCAATCCCTCCTCATTTCATTGGCCATCATAGTTGTAAGCATAGCTTTCCTAGCTCCGCGGATAGCATTTCCCACAAAACCAATCACCCTTCTGAACCAAACAATCGTTCTCCCCGACGATGTCACCAATGCACAGTACACTCTCGCGCTCAACCAGAGCGATCAATTGAACATTCAGCTTACCGGCAACGGCGACCTCGTGAATTTGCTAATAGCGCAGTCTAGTAATCCATCAAACGCACTAGTAGATCAAGAAGATCAAACAACCTTCACCTTCACTTGGACGGTCCCTCAAACAGGGTCCTACATTTTCACTGTCAACACCCCCGACGACGGCGCAACCGCCAACTTAATAGTGTCAAAAACGTGACCGCCCATTTCACTCATGTCATAGGCTTCTCAGAGTGGGTTGCTTAAAGCGATTAAAGAGAACGCTAGATTTGTCTTCTGTTGGAAATATCGTAATGTGCGCGCAAAACTAAAATAGCGGATTCCCATAACGCTGCAAATTCTATATCGCTGGAGTGACCCTGTCTGGACATGCCATCTGGTTTTTCTCAGAATGAGGAAGTTGTGAAGTTCGTCTCGGATAATAACATCAAGATTGCAAATCTGTGTCACATTCCGGAAGACGGCAGGCTGAAGACACTGAGCTTTTCGACAGCAGATAAAAAGCAATTGTTGGAAATGTTGGATTTCGGAGAGAGAGTAGATGGTTCGAGCCTGTTTTCTTTCATCGAGCCTGGTCGAAGCGACATATACATAAAACCGAGGATTGGCAGGGTTTTCATTAATCCCTTTGCGACGGTTCCGACGTTGAATGTTCTGTGCGACTATCTGGATGAGAAAGGAACCCCGTTGGATATCGCTCCTGTAAACGTTTTGAAACGCGCTGAGAAAAAGCTCCACTCTTCAGCCGGCTTCGAATTGAAAGCTATGTGTGAACTGGAGTTCTACATCATGTCTAGACCGGAGACCGAGATGCTTTTCGCGGGGATGGCAGACAAGAATTATCAAGACTCTGCACCCTTCGCCAGATTTGAAGATGTTAGAAATGAAATCATAGTCGCCTTGGCTAACGTTGGCATTGCAACGAAATACGGGCACAGTGAAGCTGGGCGAATCTGGACTGAGGATAACATGCTGCTTGAGCAGCATGAAATTGAATTAATCCCCAAAGACATGACCGAAATGGCTGAGACTGTGACTGTCGCAAAGTGGGTTATCCGAAACGTCTGTTCGAACCACGGGGTATCAGCCTCTTTTTCATCGAAGATCGCAATGAACCATGCGGGATCAGGGATGCACATCCACATGTGCGGAACAAGAGATAATGAGAATGTGCTTGCAGGCAAGGATGGAGCCCTCAGCCATTGTGCGTTGGAAATGATTGGTGGGATCCTAAGGCTTGCACCAAGCCTTGCAGCTTTTGGAAACACCGCTCCTGTTTCATACCTACGTTTCGTTTCAACTAAAGAATCGCCCATGAGCATTTGCTGGGGCGCCAGAAACCGGTTAGCTCTAATACGCATCCCATTATGGTGGGACTATAGAATTGGGCCTCAAAAGAATGGCGACTGTCGGAGAACTTTCGAGTACAGAGCCGCAGATGCCTTCGCGAATACCTATCTTATCCTTGCTTCGCTAGCGATTGCTGCTGACTATGGTGTGCAGAATCCGAAAGGTGCGTTGAAAATTGCTCAAGATTCGAGTGCAGATGCCAAGAACAGTGATCAAAAGAGGTTCAAAGCTTTACCGTCTTCGTGCAGCGAATCGGCAGACAATCTCGAGGAAGACAGACGGTTCTATGTGACAGACGATGTTTTCCCGAAGAGACTTGTGGACAAGACCATCGAGAAGCTTAAAGCATACGACGACCGTGAATTATGGAAAGGACTTATTGGAAAGCCACACGAAGTGGATGCAATACTGAAACAGTATCTGCATTATGGCTAGTCCCGCGTACTAATGCGCACACTGAGATGACGACATGGAAAGCGTTGAGCTTATATGACTCCGAACTGCGATTTGAATGCGAGGTGCTTCTGATGAAAACCCTTTACGAAAGATACCACATAGCAGTGAAAGAAGCACCGCCAAAAATCAAATTGCCCCCGAAATTCCTAGTCAAACGCTACAACAACTGCACGAACGCCCAAGAATGCACACAAGCCTGCATATATAGTGTGCATGAAACGAAAGAGGACGGCAAGATAGCGGAACCCAACGAAGAGTTGTGCAGGGGCTGTTACATGTGCGTCTTGAAATGCCCCAAAGCCGCAATCTCAATCGGAATCAACCCTGAATTTGAAAAACTAGGAAATTCCTATTTCTCTCCAGACAGAATGAAAACGATCTATTTCGAAGCGGAAACAGGTAGGGTTCCTGTTTCTGGCGCGGGGTATACCGGTCCCTTTGCGGGACAGGGTTTTGACAGCATCTGGTTCGATTTTTCAGAGATAGTCAGACCGACGAGGGATGGAATTCATGGCAGAGAGTATATCTCGACATCAGTAGATTTGGGAAGAAGACTTCAATCCCTCAAATTTGATGAGAATAAAAAACTGGTGTCCAATGTTCCAAAAACAATAGAGATCCCAATACCCATTATTCTTGATGCTCCGCTCAATTGTGGAACGAGTCGGAACCTCCAGTTGGCTTTGGCCAGAGCCGCCGCTGAGCTCAAGACTTTTGCCATAGTAGATGCGAGGGAATATTCGTCCGGTCTGGCCCGTTACAGGGCAAGTCTGATACCCAGAATCAACTCTGGCGAAATAAATGAATTTGAGCATTTGGTCAAAAAATCGCAAATTGTTGAAGTCGAGTTCAAAGATAGCGACGTTGAAGATCAACTGATGAAAGTTAAAGCAATTAATCCTTCAGCGCTGGTCTCTTGTCGGTTCATTTATGATGAAGAGGCCCCTGAGAGAGCGAATGAACTGGCAGAGTTAGGGGGCGATATCGTTCATTTTCACGTTGATGATGGAGTTGTTGCGCGAGATCCAGAATCAATCAAAAACGCCATCCTCTCTGTTCACTCATACCTTGTTGACAAGCACAATCGAGACAAGATAACCTTGATCTTCAGCGGGGGAATAGCCGAGGCAGCCCACGTTCCCAAATCCATAATCCTCGGAGCCAATGCGGTGGCAGTGGGAGTGGCCTATCAAATCGCGCTCGGATGCAATGTTTGCCAGGAAAACATGCACAGTCAGGGCTGCCCGATAAATCTGGAAGATGGAGACGAAAAACTGGCAACTCAGAGAATCATTAACCTGATCGGCGCTTGGAGAGACCAACTGTTGGAAGTGCTCGGTGGAATGGGCCTGCGGGAAGTAAGAAGGCAAGCAGGTGAAACAGGAAGAGCGATGTTCTACGAGGATCTTGAAGCCAGAATTTTCGGTGACAAAGAATGATGCATACCGAACTTTTCCAGAAGCCAGAAGTAAAACCCGCTCCCACTCAATATCCAGCCTCGATAGAGAAATATGAAGTGATTATCGAAAGGTCTAAATGTTCAATGTGTGGGAAATGTGCGGAAGTCTGCCCCACCTGCATAGGGGCTTCATCTATCGATTATGAAGCCTATCAAAAGCCGAACGGATACCTTCGCGTAGCAGTCCCAAAGATTTCTTGTACAGGCCTATCGTGCCAACGATGCGTGCAGGAGTGCCCGGATAATGCTTTGTCCGTCAAAGTCAGCTCTCAGTACCTTGCCCTCGGCGACGTGCGATGGACTGCCGATTTAATCATGTCAACTTGGGAGCAGGCTGAAGTTGGAAGAGTTTCAGAAAAGTACGAGTACAGAGTTGGGGATTCTGGAGGAGGTTTCGACAAGCTACGATTTGATTTTGAATTAGATGACAAAGAAATCCGCGGCGAGGATCCATATGAAGACGAGGACCGCGATACTTCAATAGTTCTGAACAAGAGAAATGACGGACGACCAGAGACGAGGATCCCTATTCCAGTCTACAGCGCGGACATGTCATACGGTTCGATAAGCTTGAACGTCATGCTTGCAAGAGCCAAAGCCGCCGAGGCTTGGAACACGTTCACCAGCACTGGTGAAGGAGGCTACCCCGACGAGCTAATTCAATACAAGGATCACGTTATAACGCAAGTCGCAACTGGCCACTTTGGGGTGAACGCTGAGACAGTCAAGAGGTCAAAGATCATAGTTTTGAAATACGCGCAGGGCGCGAAACCCGGCTTAGGAGGACATCTGCTTGCTGACAAGGTCACTCCCGACGTTGCAAAGATACGGGAGGTAGTTCCCTACATAAGCTTGTTTTCTCCATTTCCCTTTCACAACGTCTACTCTGTTGAAGACCACTACAGACACGTTCAATTGATGGAAGACGTAAATCCCCACGCATTAATCTCCGTGAAAGTTTCAACTCCTGTGGATGTTGATATGGTGGCGATTGGAAGCTACTACGCAGGAACCCATATTCTACAAATAGACGGTGGGTATGGCGGAACAGGAGCAGCGCCAGACATTGCTAAGAAAAACATTGCAATGCCAATCGAATATGCCTTACCAATCGTTCACAATTACCTGGTCAGAGAAGGAGTCAGAGATCAGATAACGATAATGGCCAGCGGCGGACTAAGAACAGCATTCGACGTTGCCAAGGCCATTGCTCTGGGAGCCGATGGGGCAGTGATTGGAACAGCAGAACTGGTGGCGATCGGATGTAAACGATGTGAAAACTGCGAAAGAGGAAAAGGATGCCCAAGCGGAATAGCCACGACAGATCCGGCACTCAAGTATTTTATCGATGTAGACTGGGGTTCTCAGAGGTTAATCAATTTGTACAGCTCATGGAAGAGACAATGGACCTATGTTCTGAAGAAACTCGGTCTTGAGAACATCAGAGAGCTTCGACCCGATGATGAAGTGAAGTTCAAGAAAGGCAGATTCAATCACATGGTGCATCTAGATCATTTGAAGTGATTACTATGGACCAGAATACTCAAAGTCCACTGGTTTTAGTCAAACGTCCTGTATCCACCGACGTTAACAGCTCGATCCGGGAGAACGTGGCTGAAGGCGGATGCGGCGTTCTTGGAATAGCCAGTTCTATCCCAATACGAGGAAGATACTTACTGCAACCACTTATCCAGATGCACAACAGAGGAAACGGAAAAGGGGGTGGCATTGCGGCTGTAGGTCTCTCTGCGAAGCAGCTGGGCGTTTCAGAGAGAGTCTTGGAAGAAGACTACATAATGCAGGTAGCCTACATCGATCCGAAGTCGAGAGTGGAAGTTGAATCCCAATTCATAAACTCCAACCTCAATGTTGAGCGTACAGAAAAGATCCGAGTGATTGAGGACTACAGAAGCCTAGGTCTAGAAGTCAAACCTCCAGAAGTTTGGAGATATTTTGTGAGAGCGAAAGAGGAAAAACTTCGGCATTTTATTGAAAAGAATGGATACGAAGGGCTCAAACCTGAAGCCGCTGAGGATGAGTTCATTTACAGAAACAGTTTTGCTCTGAACAAGAAATATTATGCCTCTTTAGGCGACAAGAAAGCCTTCGTTGCATCTCACGGGAAAAACATCATCGTTTTCAAGATTGTGGGATACGCTGAGCAAGTTCTACGCTACTATCAGCTTGAAGACATTGAAGCCCACGTTTGGATTGGACATCAGAGATATCCGACGAAAGGAAAAATCTGGCACCCTGGAGGGTCACACCCGTTCATAGGCTTGCACGATGCTTTGGTTCACAATGGTGATTTTGCTAATTATCATTCTATAACAGAATACCTGAGGCAAAGAGACATCTCTCCCCTATTCCTGACGGACACCGAGGTCGCTGCATTATACTGGGATCTCTTGACGAGGACGTATGAGTACCCGCTGGAATACGCGATTGAAGCGATTGCCCCAACGACAGAAAGAGATTTCGCCATGCTTCCAGAAGACAAGAAGAATATCTATAAGGCAGTCCAAGCAACACACATCCATTGTTCTCCTGACGGACCCTGGTTCTTCATCATCGCCAGAAACAATCCGTACAGAAAAGAGTTTCAGCTAATCGGCATAACCGACACTTCGATGCTGAGGCCGCAAGTCTTTTCCCTACAAGAAGGAGAGGCCAAAATAGGTTTCATAGCTTCCGAGAAGCAGGCAATAGACACGATGATACAGAACTTGGCGAATGAGGATTCAAGATTCTATCCAAAGAGCGACCTGTACTGGTATGCCAGAGGAGGCAGCTACACTGACGGCGGTGCATTTGTTTTCACCGTTGACGAATCCAAGAACCTTCATTGCACGGATAAATTTGGAAAACCAATCTCTACATCAAATCACCATCAGCATTACAAGAGAATAAACAGTCACAATTCTCCTCAATTTCCAAGCATAAGCGAAAAACTGAGAGATAGACCGAGAGGCGTCGATCTGTTCGCATACGCTACGAAGAACATTGGAGGCTGGAGTTTTGACGACGTATGTTCATTCGCAGAAAAAATGAGAGAATACGCTGACAAGGGTGATGAAGAGAAGTCTGTCGTTGTCGAGACGCTTACCCTGCTTATAGACAGAAGGTATGATACGGGCAGAAAAAGAAGAAGCGATATCGTCTCCTTGTTTGAAGAAAAACTCTTCGATGTTTTCAACTCAACGAGCCCCATAGAATCAGACACAAACGGAAAATATCGTTTAATCAAATTCGAGGAGAGAAACAGACTGAAAGGCCCAACGTACTCAACCCAGACCCTTGTCATGGACGTTTCCGCATTCGCCCCCGAGGGAGGGGAAGGCACGTGCCAGTTGCTTGAAAGGGCCTGCAAACTGGGTTGGAAGAACATTATTGCTTACAACTTCAGAGGGCAGAGAGATTTTGGGGCCGGTTTGATTGCAAGAGACAGAGTTAGAATCGACGTCTATGGAAGAGCCGGCGACTGCCTCGCTGCCTTTGCAGACGGCCCCGAATTCTACGTGCATGAAAGCGCCCAAGACTCAGTGGCTTACTGCTTCAGATCAGGAAAGCTAGTGATCTTCGGAGACGCGGGAAAAGCATTCGAGTACGGAGCAAAGGGGGGAGTAACGTTCATTCTGGGAGATTTGATCGACAGGCCGTTGATAAATTCCGTTGGAAGTGCAACAGCCGTCGTCAACGGTTCATGCAAGGATTACATGGGTGAATCTTGCATGGCAGCAAGAGGATTTACAATTTTAAACGGAGTAGCATTCGATGACCTCGGAAAAATGGTTGAGCAAGTGACCCCCTATCCTGGCGGAAACCTGTTCCCTCTCGCCGCAGCCAGCGCCGTCTACTTGAGAGATCCCAGAGAAACAGTCGGTGAGGATCAGCTTAACGGTGGCAAGATAGGCACAATTTGCAAAGAAGACTGGGAAAGAATCTTGCCGTTGCTGGAAGAAAACGAAAAACTGTTCGGCATAAGAGTTGAAGACCTCTTGGGCGTCGATGGTGTGACAAGAAGACCAGAGCGTGTGTACAGAAAAGTTGTCCCCGTTGAAGTAGCTGCCTTGGCAAAATACGAAAGCGGCATTTGAGCGCACAAAGCTTCGGAAAAACCATCAGAATTCCGTCCTGTCAGACTTGCATTCGTCGAATACGGGACCTCGCGAAGGACACGCGCGCGCCCCGTACAGCTACTCACATGCGAGGGTTGAGCCGTCTCAGGCGCAGGGCATCGTTATCGCTGCGGATAGCATTGAGTCAAGATTAAAAAAATGGGGGCAAACTCTCCAAAAACGCAAACTTCACGTGCTTGCGGAAAAGTTATAGCTGACCTAGGGAGACTGTCGTTCATGGGCGTTTGTGATGGTTGACATTAGAGACCTCCTTGCATACAACGATGTGGAGAGGCGTGCTTTTTTCAAGGCGTTTGCAAAGCTCTCGTGGGAGGAATTCATCAAGAATAGAGAAGCCAGTTTCCTTTCGATCAGAAACATCTTCATCCACACATTAAACGCGACGGATTACTGGCTGGATTTTCTTCAAAACGACAACCAACGTTCAAAGAGGAAATTCGAGGAATACACGACTTTCAAAGAAATAGGGGCTTACATGCAACACGTGGAGAAGCGTATGCACGACTACCTTGAGATGTTGTCTCCTGAAAACCTAAGGAAGAAGTATGAGGTTAGTGGGAGTGGGAAACCTGAAACGGTGACTGCTGAAGACATTTTGGTTCATGTTTTCGAAGAGGAAGTTCACCATCGAGGTGAATTGATAGCGTTGTTCTGGCAGATGGGCATTGAACCACCTGTCATAGGATACCCGCCATAGAACAAACATTCGTCTAATAGGAACAGGGGAGTAAAGTTTTGTCCCAAACCCATTTTTTCTCACTTACTCTCTCCGCTAACTGAAACAAACAGATGGGCATAGCACGTTGGTTTTGAGTGTCGATTCATTTTCTGAGTTCATAATGTGTATAAGCTATGGAACGAACTAACTGTGAAGGGTTGCACGTTGGCTGAAACTGTAAATAACGAGAAGATTGCAGTATCGCTTGAAACAACTTCTCCCGGTGAAAGCATCGCGAAGAAGAAGACGATAGTCTATGAGACCCGTGTAGATACCACCGTGGTGAAGTTGGCTGCGGAGAAGCTTAAGGACCAGCTGTTCACTAGATTTGGATTCCTGAAACCTAAGCCCACCGATGTTCAGTTCGTTTCCATCGAAAAATACTACGAACCGTATTCGATGATAAGCGGAAGGTACTTTGTCGATTATTATCGCAAATGTGCTTACCACATCGAGGTTGACGAGGGAGTTTTAGAAGCTGTACTTCTGAACACCAAACTTGAGCCTGAAGAGTCAGCAGATTTCACTGCAAAGCGTCACAAAGTGATTAAACTGAAAGGAGAGGAGCGGTTGAAGTTCGAAGTCAAAGACTCCTTAGTCTTAGATCGTCTTGGACAACTCGTCACAACCGAAAAGCTTCCTTCCGCCCCCTCGGAAAGGAATCCTAAGAAGATATTGGCAGAGTTTGGCTTAGAGAAAATCGCTGAAGATTCGGACCTAGAAGCTATCCGATCTAAGATAGTTAAACGCCCAAAGGACATGAGTCGAATCGTCTGTGAGCTCTTTGAGGTTAATGAGCGAACAGTAATCTACACTCCAAGGTTCAGAGTTCTATGCAGAAACTTGAAGACAGGAGAGACAAAAACTGTCGAATTTGACGGAGTCACATCTGAAGTGATTCGGCAACCCAAGCACGAAGGCCCACACAACATCCCACCTGTTCCTCCTCCCCCACCTCCTCCAATACCAGAGCACACGATTCCCGTTGCACAGAAGCAGAACGCTGTAACCTAAGTATAGAACATTGTACTAGCACGCGCAAGGCGTTCTTTGCTAGGATTTTGTTATGGGTTGTTTTCAGCCCGTTTGGTTCTGTGTATTCTGCTTGGCCACCAGTTAAACTTCTGTGCGAGTCCCATCAGCGAGGGGACGAAGAAGGGAATCACGACAAGTACGTCTATGAGAATAGCGGCGGTGACTGTAAGGCTGATTTCTTGAAGAATCGCGATTCCAGTGATAAGAAGAGATGCGAACACAGTTGCTAACACAAGCCCGAGGCCGAGAATTGTTACCCAGACCTTGTCCACTGCCGTTTTGATCGCTTCATTGTCTGATTTGCCCTTCAAAACCTCTTCGCGAATTCTCGTAACGAAGAAAATGTCATAGTCTATCCCTACACCCAGCATAGTTACCACGACAAACAAAGGCGCAAAATCAAGAATTGGCAGGCCCAGCCAACTGTAGAACACCAGTGAAAGCAGAGCCAAGGACAAGACTACGCCGCACAAAATCGTAAAAATCAACCTCACAGGGGTAAAAGCTGATCTCAACTGGATAAACAATATCACGTATACCGCAGCAGCAAGAATCGCAACAACCTCGGGAAGCAAACCCGCAATGAAAGACTCACTGTCATAGGTTGACTGAGTACTCCCCCCATAATGAACCGTCACGCCGTCCAACAGCGAAACCTTGCCGACGTTATTCTCCAACTGCAACAGAGACGATACAGCATCGGGGCCCTCAGAAGAGCTTGAAAGGCCCACACTAATCAAAGCAGTTTTGTTATCGCTACCGATGGTCGAAAACATGCCGTCCTCATACTGAAGCATCAGCGGCTCAGCCATACTTCCGATTGCAGAGTAGTTGAAAAGAGAACCAAAAGGCCTCGTCGGACCCGAAACGCTCACGACCCCTTTGGAGCTGGCCGCGGCAAGACAAATCGTTTCAATCTGGTCGAGGAGAGTCAGGTTGAACTCGTTGTTTCCGTAAGTAATCATCGTGGGAGTCGTCACAACCACCTGCGTCGGGGATATGGTCCCACTTCCAAAACTGTTAGTAACCACAGTCAAGCCCTGATTGCTCTGAAAATTGGGAATCAACCTCAAAAAGTCCAAGCCAGTGGGAGTGCTGTACTCCACGTAGAAAGCGCTCAAAGCCACCAAACTGATGACGACAACAACCAACGCTTTCCTGTTCAACACATTCTCCGCCAACCCCCTCAGCATTTTCCTGCCGTCGCGATGTCTTCCCTCAGAACGTCTCAGCGAGGGCCAGAAAACCCTATCACCCAGGGCAATTTCGAGCGAAGGAAGCAAGGTAAGTGATACGGCCAATAGAATCGCAACGCCCAACGCAATGGAAGTTGCCACACTGCTGAAAATGGGCACGTTTGCTAAGGCCATGACGATGTAAGCCACGATCACTGTGACTCCAGCGGTAAGCACAGCTTGCCCCGCCCACCTCACCGAAACACCGACGCTCTCCTGAACCGTCTTGCCCAGCAATCTCTCCTCTCGAGTCCTCCTCAACTGCAAAACAGCATAATCCACGGACAAACCTAACATCAACAGAATCGTGAGAGTCGGAGTCAAGAACGTGATGTTGCCATGGCCCACATCTACGAGCGCAAAGTAAATGGCAGCAAGCGAAACCTCCGCTGAAACACCACCCATTAGAACCGGAAGCAAAGCAGCAAC
>Ga0187770_10000734_pt1 | contig 16366 bp, 13 predicted proteins | sample 0116_SJ02_MP02_2_FD_133154 | JGI IMG/M metagenome (GOLD analysis project Ga0187770, IMG submission 133154) | Tropical peat soil microbial communities from peatlands in Department of Meta, Colombia - 0116_SJ02_MP02_20_MG | ecosystem: Environmental > Terrestrial > Soil > Wetlands > Peat | place...
ATGCAGTTCATGGTGCAGGGAGCGTGGGGCGTGGTGCCAGCCTATCTCACCGAGCTATCGCCGGCTCCGGTGCGGGCCACGGCTCCGGGACTCGCTTACCAGTTGGGCGGCCTCATCACCTCGTGGAACGGCAAGGCGCAGGCCCTCATCGCCGAGCGCACCGGCAACTACCCGGCTGTGCTGGCTGGCACAGTGATTATAGTGGCGCTGACGCTGGCCGGCCTGGCGCTCGCGGGCCGCGAAGCCAAGGGCAAGGAAATGACGGCGGCGTGAGGATTGGGTTTGCTACCTACCGCTGAAACAAGCCAACTATCTTGCCACTTGCCAGAATGTGCCCCTTCATGGCGGCTTCGACCTGCGCTCGTGTTGCGCCCTGCGGCAAATTCAACTTCGCATCCAGCGCATAGAGCGTGAAGATGTAGTGATGCGGCGCGCCGGGCGGAGGACAGGGGCCTCCATAGCCGAGGTCGCCGAAATCGTTGCGGCCCTGTAATGAACCATCCGGAAGCTGACCCAACGCCGGCAATCCTTCAGGAAGCGCTCCCGTTCCAGCAGGCAGATCGTAAAGCACCCAGTGAACCCAGGTACCGCGGGGCGCGTCCGGGTCGGTGACCGTCAGCGCCAAGCTCACCGTCGCCGCCGGAGGCGCGCTCCAGGCTAGCTGCGGAGAGAGATTCGCTCCACTGCAGGTATACTTTGCCGGAATCCGGCTTCCATCTTGGAAACTGGTGCTGGATAGATTCATCGTCTGCCCCCTCGCTATAGAATCGCGGCAACCCGGCAACGACGCAACCAGGAGCAGAACTCCCGCCGCGACGCTACATGCCGCCTGCCGCAATCCCACGCTCATTTTCTGATGGTTGTTACTTGAAATCGTGCTCATATGCCGCTCCCTGCCTTGCATCATTGCCAACGAAACGGAATTGTAATCCGAAATCCGCAATAGTGGAAGAAGAATTATTCAGGCCGGATGAGTTCGAAGCCGTCGCGTGTGCGGACCCATGTATTACCGGCCATGCGGCCGACGGCGTCCAGGCCCGCGGGATCGACGCGGAAATTCTCCACCAAATCCTCGCGCAGGTGAAAACGGAGCACCTCGCCCAGTACGATGACGCCGCTTCCCGGCCCATGGCCGGTGTAGATGACCTGAAGCACTTTGCACTCCATCTGCGCGGGCGACTCGGCGACGCGCGGCGGGCGGACCACTACGCTTGCGACAGGCGTCAGCCCGGAGAGCACGAACTCATCAACCTTTGGCGGCGCCGTGGCTGCGGAGGCGTTAGCGGCAGCTGAGATGGTTTCGCTGACCACGTTAATGACGAACTCGCCCGTCTCCTCGACGTTGCGCAGCGTGTCCTTTGGCTCCACGGTTCCAGCCGTAGCGCCGGGGCGCAGCGACGGGCAAAACAGCACGCTGGGCGGGTTCGAGCCAACTCCGCAGAAAAAGCTGAAGGGCGCCAGATTGGCCACTCCTTGTTTGTCCATCGTCGAGACCAGCGCCACCGGGCGCGGCACAATCATGCCGGTGAGCAATTTGTACATCTGCCGGGGTTGGCACTCGGCCGGGTTGAAGCAGAGCATTGGGGGTACGGAAGAGCGAGTGGCATCCATGCAGATAGCCTAGACCATTGCGCCGCCGGGCGTAACGATGAAGGAGCGCATCCTACTTTTCTGGCTGTTCCACCAGCCCAACCTCGGCCGGCGGCGCCAGCGTGTGGGTCTTCCACCACTGTTCCAACACCTGATTCCATCGGTCGCAGCGGCCGATCCACAGCTGCGCGGCGCTGTCGTAGCGAGCCTGGTTGTTCTCCAGCCAATAAGGCCGGTTGTCGCGCAGCCAGGCTTGCCGGTAGAGCGCTCCGAGCAGCGTGTAACCATCGCGCATGTCTTCCAGCAGCCCATTGTTTGCGCCGATGGCATACAGCTTTGCCTCAACCTCGTCCCTGCGGCTTTTGTCGGCGGCAATGGCTCGCGCCTGCCTGTAGAGAATAATGGATTCGTCAGCCGCCTGAAATTTGAGGCCCACAAAATCGATGCGGCGCGCGCCCAGCTCCATCGCGTCCAGCGCTTCAGGATTTTCGAGAACGCGATTCTCCTGCTTAGCTACGTTCCGGGCTTCGGCTACGAGCGTTATGGCGCGCTCGGCGTGCAGGCGCAAATCGCTCAGGTAGGGTCGCAACTTGGCTGCCACGCGCTCACCCTCCGGCGAGAAAGAATCAATCCAGAAATAAACGTCCCGGGCATCGTGCAGGTCGGCGTCTTTGAACGCGGCATGGGCGGCCATCAGTTCGCGCTGCGCCTGGTTGATTTTGCCTGTGGGATCGCCATGGAACGCCTGGCCAAAAGAAGCAACAAAATCATCCGCCGAGCTTTCGCCCGGCTGCCATCCTGCCGCCGCGCCAAAGAGCACGCCAAACCAGTTCTCGTCGAAGATGCCCTCGCCGTCGTCGTTCCACACGGTGTTCAGCACGCCCGTCGCGCCCAGCGCCTGGCCGTCGCGCACAAATACACGAATATTGGCCAGCGCCTCATTGTTGTTGGGGTAAAGCCGGCTCCAGTTGTTTACTCCCGGCGCAACCCAGGTCTCCAGACCCGCCTTGGTAAACGGCTCGATGATCGGCTTGAAGTCCGGCCGATCGCGATACTCCCACGGCACGGCGATCATGTCCTTGGGCAAGGTGCCCACCAGATCCGGCGATTTGACCGCGATATCGCCCCAGAAGAGCAACCGTTTGTGGTTGGGCTCCAGAGTCGCGTGAATCTTCTTGAGGAAGTCGATGTATACCGCGTCCAGCCCCTGCTGCTCCACCTGCTCGCGCGTCTTGCCCAGGCCCAGCTCCAAGGTTTCATCGGCGCCGATATGCGCGTACGGTGCAGGAAAGACTTTGGCTAGCTCGCCAAACCAACTGCTGATCAGCGGCAGAGTGACAACTTCGCCGGGAGCAAGCACGGAGCCGTGGGGCGTCTCGCCCAGGGAAGAGAACTGCTCGAACTTGAGCAGATGATGGAGATGGCCGAAGGACTCCTGCTCGGGGATGACGGTGATATGGTACTGGGCGGCATAGGCCACCAGCTCGCGGGCCTCATCCGGGGTCATCGCGCCGCCGGGGAAGGCCGCGACTGGAGAGGACTCATAGGCGAAGGTGTGCTCAAAGTAGGGCGAGAAGATGTTGATCTTGTAGGCCGCCAGGGTACGAATCTCGCGTTTCAAAAAATCCATATTGGGCAGCGGGCCCCGCGACCAGTCGTCGGAGAGCCCGCGAAAAGCCATTGCCGGCCAGTCGCGCAGCGTGGGCACGAGCAACACAGCGTCCTCGCCGCTGCCGCGGATCAGCTGCTTCACCGTTTGCGCGCCGTAGAAGATGCCGGCGGAGGTTTCGGCGATTACAGCCAGGCCGCCCTGCCCGTCAGGCACAATGATGTAGCCTTCGTCGTGCATCGCAGCATCAAAGCTCAGGTGGTTCGCGGCCAGCAGGGCCTGGGCCGAATCGCTCTGCGCCCGCTCCAGCCGGATGAAAGGAGCATCGCTGCGCACGATTCTCTTTCCCAGACGCTCTTCGATCAGATCCTCGACGGTAAACTGATCTTCCGCGTTCTTCTTCGACGTGACGAAGAAACCGATGTTCCCGATGGGAACCGTCTGAACGGCGGTACACTCCCGCGGCGCGGGTACCAGGTGCAGATCAGCGCAGGAGGGGATGGCTGGAGAGGTTTGGGCAAACGCGCCGGCTAAGGCGCATAAAAAAAGCAAGGTGAAAACTGCAAAAGAACGGCGCATCAGGGCAGCCTCGACGATCGGGTTTCGTCTACAAGGCTAACGTATCAACGCTTGCATTGTGAAACGGATGAGACGGTGCCTGTGTTCTGGTTGACTTTATCCCGCCTGTAGGTGGGTATTCATTATGGATTAAATACCTGGACGCAACTGGGAATTGCCATTATCTCCTTGCAAGCTGCCGTATTCAGTAACAAATGTGTAATGAAAATCGACTGGCTTAACAAAACGGGATGTTTGTTTCACCATGCAGGACACATCGCCGAAATGTGACCCTAGGCACAGGCTAAATGTGAGTAGCGGTACGACAATATACCTATAAAGCCTGACAGCCATACGCTGCGCGGGCAGGGAGAGAATATCAGTGAGCGAACTTCCCCCTCTGGCTGAATCCGTAACCGCTGACCCGCTGGTCGGGCACCCTGCCGATTACCACGTCTTTCACAATTTTATCGAGCGTTGCAAGAATCTGCCGGCGATCGCAACGGCGGTCTGCTGGCCGATGTCGGACGTGGCGCTCAAAGGCACGGTTGAAGCGGCGAATGAAAAGCTCATCAAGCCTACGCTGATCGGCAAGAAGGCCAAAATCAAGGCTCTGGCCTCCAAGCTCGGCCTCGATATCTCCTCATTCCCCATCGTTGATGCCAACACTGAGGTTAAGGCCGCCGAGTTAAGCGTGGCTATGTGCCGCAGCGGCAATGCTCAGGCCATGATGAAGGGAAGCCTGCACACCGATGAGTTGATGAAGATGGTCATGGCCCGCGACACCGGGTTGCGCGCCGGCCGCCGCATTTCGCACGTCTTTGTAATGGACACGCCGGCCTATGCGCGCACCCTGCTGATCACCGACGCGGCCATCAACATCGAGCCGGAACTGGAAGACAAAATTCACATCGTGCAGAATGCCATCGACCTGGCCCATGCCCTGGGCATTTCTGAACCCAAGGTGGCGTTGTTATCGGCCGTCGAGACAGTCAGCACCAAGATCAAGTCCACGCTGGACGCCGCGGCGCTAAGCAAAATGGCCGATCGCAACCAGATCACCGGCGGCATTCTCGACGGTCCGCTGTCCTTCGACACCGCAGTCAGCGTCAAGGCCGCTGCCATCAAGAAGCTGGTCTCGCCGGTCGCCGGGCAAGCCGACATCCTGGTTGTTCCTGATCTGGAGAGCGGCAATATGCTGGCCAAGCAACTTGAATACCTGGGCGGGGCGCAACTGGCCGGTATTGTGCTCGGCGCGCGCGTGCCTATCATCCTTACCAGCCGAGCCGATTCGGCCGAAACTCGTCTTACCAGTTGCGCGGTGGCCGTGCTGCTGCACTATGCCGAGCATCCGTTGGACAAGACTTAAATTTACCTCCCTTTCGCTGAAGTAAACCGGGCCCAACCCTGATAACCTCAGGCTGGAACTCACCGAGAGTATGTTGGTGGATAATCTCGACAAGGTCATCGCCAAGATGACCGAACTCAAGTCACAATGCTGGAGGATGCCACCAGCGGAACCATTGCGCAAACCATTCTTTCGCTGGGCCGGGCCATGGGCATATCGGTCATCGCCGAGGGCGTGGAAACTGATGAGCAGCGCGGCTACCTCGCCGGTCTTGGCTGTCATGCTTTTCAGGGGTTCCTGTTCAGCCTCCCGCTGCCGGTGGAGAAGTTCGAGGCTTTTGTGCGGGGCTTCGCCGGTCTAAGCGGCGCGTGTTAAGCCAGTTGCGTTTGCACGCCATCTCAGTTAGACTAGTTGACCTGTCAAGGGATCATCATTCAGTGATCATGAATGACTAAATCATGGTCTCTGTGATGACCTGAATTATTGCTGATTTTGCGGGAGAAGCCATGAAGAAAACTCTGCTATTCATTCTTCTAATTGGCCTTGTCATTTTCTGCGGATTTTCAGCTGTGGGCCAGAACAGCTTGGATGAGCAACTTTATCGTGCGGCAAGTGAAGGCCGATTGGACGCGATTCAAACGCTTCTGAAAAAAGGAGCCAATATCGAGGCCAGGTGCGCCGATGGAGTAGTACTGCCGTATGCAACGGACGACACCAAGCGGACGCCGCTGATGGCGGCGGCCAGGAACGGCAAAATCGATGTGCTGCATTTGTTGTTAAAGAAGGGAGCCAACATTGAGGCTAGGGATGATAACAACAACACCGTGCTGATTGCCGCTGCTACCGCAGGTCAGACTGAGGCGGTTAGGCAGTTGCTAAAAAATGGAGCTAATATCAACGCCGAAGGCGCGATGGGCGAAACGGCGCTGGCTGCGGCTGCCGAAGAGGGAAAGATCGACGTGGTGCAACTGCTGCTCGATAAAGGAGCGGACATCGAGGTCACGGGAAATATCGCCAACGGGACGGCGTTGGTTCTGGCTGCCAAGAACGGACATGCGGATATTGTGCAATTGCTGCTGTCCAAGGGCGCCAGGATTGAACCGGGAGGCTCTTCCGGCTCCGAGACGGCGCTGACCCGGGCCGCTAGTAATGGTTATACAGATGTTGTGCGGCTCCTGCTGGTGAAGGGTGCCAACATAGAGGCTAGAAACAGTCTCGGGCAGACGGCGTTGATTGAAGCCGCCGCATCCGGCAAAACCGCTGCTACCAGTTTGTTGCTGGAAAAAGGCGCCAACATCGAGGCCAGGAGCAACGATGGCGGGACGGCCCTGCTGTGGGCCGCTTTTCTTCACCACACGTACATTGCGCAATTGCTGCTGGACAAGGGCGCCAACCTCGAGGCCAGAACCAACGATGGCGAAACGCCGCTGATTGCGGCAACCTGCTTCGAAGCTGAAACCGACAGTGAAGGAACAGAGAAAGTCAATCTGGTGAAGTTGTTGCTGGATATGGGCGCTGATCTTGATGCGGCAAACAAGGACGCTATGACTCCCCTGAACTGTCCCAATCGGATGAATCCGTCCGCGGTGGCCGATCTGCTAGAACAAGCAAGTCAACAAAGGAAAAAACTCGACGAGGCGCTGTCCTATGATCGCCAGTCAGCGTTTAATACATATCTGAGTCTTTTTAATCAGAATCCTCGCAATGAATACATGCGCAGAAGAATCATCGGACTTGTCACAACACTCCCCCATCAGCCTCCCCTTCCCGAGGAAGCGCAGCGGTTATACGTTCTCGCCACAACGCAGATTAAGCAGGACAGCTCGCCACAAGCTCTGGTGCAACCCATTGGATTGTTGCGTCATGTCCTGGTGATCGCTCCCTGGTGGGGCAACGCCTACCTCAGTCTTTCAGGCGCGCTGGAGAAGAGCGGCCAATATGACGATGCCATACAGCAACTCAAGTACTACCTCGATCTCAAACCATCGGAGGGGGAGTCCAGCGAGGCGCGCGCCCACATTGCCGTCATTAGGGCAGAGAAGGACGCCGCCACAAAACCGTAATAGGCTACACCAATGCCGGCAGGGGACGTACAAGATTCAGTGGGTGCAGCGGCTGCAAGCCGCTCTTTATCATCGAAGACATGTGTTTAGGAGAATACAAATGATTCCATTGGGCAACTCCAGGTCGTTGATAGCAGCGCTTGCCGTGATGTTGCTGTTTGCCGGCGTGTCCGGATTGGGCGCCCAAAGCGGCGCAACGAACAGGAATGATCTGCACGCGGTTGTCGATTCCAATAACCAGTTTGCCATCGATCTCTATCGGAAGATCAATGCGCAGGATGCGGGGAAGAACATCTTTATCTCGCCCTTCAGCATCTCTACTGCACTGGCGATGACCTTTGAGGGCAGCAGCGGCAACACGCGCAAACAGATGGCAGACGTCCTGCGTCTCGGGATGCCCGATGCCGAGCGGCAGACGGGATTTGCCGCGCTGCTGGCCGACACAAAGGCAGGACCCGGCAAACACTACAAGCTGAATGTTGCGAATGCGCTATGGGGGCAGAAAGGCTACACCTTCGAAGCGCCATTCCTCAACGCCACCGGTAAATATTATGGCGGCGCATTAAAACCTGTGGATTTTGCCGGCAATCCGGATGCGGCCCGCCAGGAGATCAACACGTGGGTTGAAGACCATACAGGAAAGATGATCCGCAACCTGATTCCGCAAGGGGCAATCAGCGCGGATACGCCGCTGGTGCTGACTAACGCCATCTACTTCAAAGGAACCTGGGCATCGCAGTTCAAACCTGAGGCAACTGCAGTCGAGCCTTTCAACGTCAGCAAAACCGTCAAAGTGCAAACGCCTATGATGCAGCAAACAGGGCGCTTCCGCTTCGTAAGAGAGAACGGGGTTGCGGCCATCGAGCTGCCCTATGCGGACAACGACCTGTCCATGATCGCCATCCTTCCCGATGGCGATATCGACAAGGTGGGCGAAAGTCTTTCCCTCGATAAGATTAAGCAGCTCTGCGTTGATATGTTCCCGTTGAGGGTGGAGGTGATAATTCCGCGCTTCAAGATGGAGGCTGGCTACGGACTCGGAGGCATGCTTTCGGAGATGGGCATGCCCGATGCGTTCAACAGGCAGCAGGCGGATTTTTCCGCCATGACCAAAGAGCACAAGCTGTGGATCGGCAAGGTTCTCCACAAGGCGCGCATTGAGGTGAACGAAGAGGGCAGCGAAGCGGCGGCGGCAACCTCCGTCGGCATGGTAGAAATGGCCATGCAGAGGGAAGTGAATGAGGTCTTCCGCGCCGACCGGCCTTTCATCTTCATGATCGTTCACAATTCGACCGGCGCCATTCTCTTCATGGGGCGCCTATCTAATCCTTCGCAGTAGAGCGGATTAACATCTCACTTCTATGTAAAGAGGCCTCGCTGGATGCGAGGCCTCTCTGCTCATGTCCCGGAATTTGCTAGTTCAGCGTGATCTCCGCGCTCAACGGAGTGTTCTCGCTGGAATCGCCGACATGAATGACAAATTTGCCGGGATCGATGGTCCATTTGTGGGCCGTCGAGTCCCAATAACTGAATGCGCGGGCGTCTAAATTCAGAACCACATGCTTTGTCTCGCCGGGAGCCAGCCGCACCTTCTCAAAGCCCTTCAGCTCGCGCTCCGGGCGCTTGATTGTCGAGGATGGATCGGAGACGTAAAGTTGCGCCACCTCCGCACCGGCAACGCTGCCTGTGTTGGTCACTTCAAAGCTGACCGTCACCGTCGAGCCTGCGGAAGCCGTCGCCGGAACTTGCAGGTTTGTGAAGCTGAAGGTGGTGTAGCTCAGCCCAAAGCCAAACGTGAAGAGCGGGTGCTTGCCGGTGGTGGTCCAGTAACGGTAACCCACCATCAGGCCATCCTCGTACTTTACATGGGGGATAACGTAATCCACCGGCGGGCGGCCCTCTTCGACCACGTGCAGTGAAGTATCCGCGCCCTTGATCGGATAGTAGTACGGAGCTGAGGGATTCTCCTCCCAGCTGTGGTCGAAAGTGACCGGCAACTTGCCCTCGGGATTGTGTTTGCCGAAGAGAACTTCTGCGACGGCCGTGCCGCCCTCCTGGCCGGGATACCAGGTGTGCAGCAGCGCGGGAACCTTGTCCAGCCAGCGCCGCATGTCAACTCCGCCGCCAGCGGTGAGCGTGACGATGGTGCGCGGGTTGGCCGCGGCGATGGTTTCAATCAGCGCGTCCTGTCCCCAGGGCAACGCGAAGGTGCGGTCATGGCCCTCGCTCTCAGTGGCGGGCGTGTAGCCGACAGACACCACAGCCACGTCGGCCTTGGCGGCTATCGCACGAGTCTCGGCGGAGATCAGGTCAGGCAGATAGGCAATGCCCAAGCCAAAACGCGGCGTTGCGCTGCGAGGCTGAAGCTCGGCGACCACGGTGGCGGTCTCTCCGGCAGCCAGCTCAACGGTGGCTGACTGGGGACTCTGGCCTTCGGCGCGCTCCTGGTGGAGTACCTCTTTGCCGTTCACCAGCACCTTGAATCCATTCCCGCCCCAGCCCGACGCGGCAGCCAGAACCAGATACTTTCCGCTGTTTTCCGCCTTGTAGTGAGCGGTGTAACGGATGGAATGCGGTGTCGGGGCCTCTGGTTCCCAGCCAGTATCTCGCCAACCGGCGATGCCCCGCTCGGTACTGCTCTTCGGCGTTCCGGTAAAATCCCTGCTGGGATAATCATCGACCTGAACAGAACCCTCCCAGCGTGTCCGCCAAGAGATCTCTCCAAGATCCGGCAATCCACGGGCGTAGAGTACGCTGACATTGGGTCCGGCCAGGTTGGCGATGCCAGTAAGGATGCTGACCGGTTCAAAGGCCTGAGCCTCGGAGGAGCCGCCGCCGCCAGTCACCGCCGGATAAGCATCAGGGCCGATCACGGCGATGATCTTGATCTTGCTCGCGTCGAGAGGCAGCAGATGGCCTTCGTTCTTCAGCAACGTCAGACTCTCTCGAGCGCCGTCCAACGCAACCGCGCGATTGGCCACAGAGTAAGTCGAGTCAGCTGGATCGAACTGCGGGCGATCCAGGAAGCCATAGCGCAGCGCGGTCCTCAGCAGCCGCAGCACCTTGTCGTCAATGGTGGATTCCTTCACCGTGCCGGCTTTGACTGCCGCCAGCAGAACTTTGGCGTTCATGAAGCGCGCGTTGGGCATCTCCAGATCCAGGCCATTATTGGCTGCCGCCACGCCGTCATAGGTGGCGTCCCAGTCCGACATCAGAATCCCCTGGAAACCCCAATCGCCCTTGAGCACCTTCAAATTCAGGAACTCGTTCTGGGTAGTATGAGAGCCGTTTACAAGGTTGTAGGAGTTCATCACCGCGTCTACGTGAGCCTGCGTGACGGCGGCTTCGAAGGTTGGCAGGTAGATTTCGCGCATGGTACGTTCGTCTACCTCCACGCTCGTGTTGTGCCGGTTGTACTCCTGGTTGTTCAAAGCATAGTGCTTGACTGTGGCTACGACGCCCTGCGACTGGACACCCTCGATATATGGAACCACCATGGCCGCGTTCAGGAAAGGGTCCTCGGAGAGATATTCGAAGTTGCGGCCGTTCAACGGCGAGCGTGCGATGTTGACGCCAGGGCCAAGCAGGAAGTGGACACTGCGGGCGCGGGCATCGCGGCCCAGGCCCTCGCCCAGTCTGCGGGCAAAAGACCGATCCCAGGTGGCGGCCAGCGCGACTCCGCCCGCATAAGCGGTGGTCGGTCCCCAGGTGCGCACCCCCACGGAAGCATCCGACATCTTGAGACGCGGCAGGTCAATCGCTGGCACGGAGTGCGTGAACATGTGGTCGACGCCGCCCAGCAGATCGATCTTCTGCTCCAGAGTGAGTTTGGCCAGTAATGCGTGGGCTTTGGCCTCAATTTGCGGCGAATCCGGCGCGGGAGCCTGTGCCGCGGCGATCAGGCCGCAACTCAGGAGGATGGAGAAAAAGAATGCAATCTTCATCGAAACAGACGGTTGCGTGGCGTATTTCTTTGTATTTTTCATAATGCAAGAAGCCTATCGCATCTGCATACCGGTGTACAAATGCCGGACAACAACTATCTGCGGATCGTGCCCCGTGTAGTGCTGATGAATCGCTTGTGTATACATCTCTTGTGACCACAGTCACAGTGCGGAGTGAATGAGGTCACTGTATGTGTAGCTGCCGGGGGCGCAGACTTGGAGTCCAATAGGCGGTAAGCAAGCAGATCCTCGGAGGCAATCATGAGCTTTACACGCGGCTTGAAGACGATTGTCGTAGCCACTGACCTGAGCGGCCAGTCTGAAGCTGCGCTGGAATATGCACGCAAGCTAGCAACCTCCTATGGCGCGCGGATTGTGCTGGCCCACGGCATCGACCCAATGGAATATGCCAATGTGGATGCAGTTCCCAGCCAGTTTCTGTCCGGGCTGACCGATGAGGCGCGCGCTGTACTAGAGAAATTGTCTGGCGATCTGCTCAACGAAGGCATCCATAGCCACTCTGAAGTTCGCCAGGGCGAAGTCGCGAAGATGCTTCTGGACGTGGCCCGGCAATATGATGCCGGACTGATCGTGATCGGCACCAAGGGCATGGAGGGCGCAGGACCGGTGGTTGTGGTCGCCATCGCAGAACAACTGGTGCGGTTGTCGTTGTGCCCGGTTCTAGCAGTGGCGGCGGATTGGAATGCAGGCGCGTTTCGTCCCACTCCGGGTGGGCCGGTGTTGCTGGCCATGGAGCGCAACGAGGCTGCGACTGCCGCGGAGGCTGTGGCCTGCTCGCTGGCGGAGACCTTTCAACGCCCGCTGCTGGCGCTACATGCGCGCACCGCGGCCGAGGCCTCGGCTTTTCTGAACCCATGCGAAGCCACGATGGAGGAGTTTGGCATCAAGGCCAGCGGGAAATATCCGGTGCAATGCATTGTCAAGGACGGCAATCCAGTGGATGCCGTCGTCGAGGGAATTGCGGAAAACCATCCCTCCGTTTTGGTAATTGGCGTCAAACGCGTCAGCAATACGCCGGGGCCGCATGGCACGGCCTTTGCCTTGCTGGCCCGCTCCCGTGTGCCGGTTCTGTGCGTGCCGCCGGAGTTGGAACCAGAAGGAAACAATCCAATGGCTTGTGCATGCGCAGAGGTGCAATAGCCAGGGCCGCAAATGGAGGCGCTTCCGTGATTTTCATGTGAATGGACAGGCAACCAGAATAATCCCGGCTGCCCAGCCTTAATCTTCTGTTCTTGGATTTGTTGCTTTTTGGAGCGATGTGCCTTCTATGAAATTAGGCTTGCCGAAAACTCACACTATCAACCGCGCCCGCCCGCAAGCGGCTGACAGGCCGGTTGCATCTTCAGCTCATCGCAGGGCCGGAGCTCGAAAACAGACAGCGCGAGATATTGCCATGCTACGTGAGGCAAAGTACAGGCGCTTGGAAGCTGTCCGGGCGCATCCCGTGGCCGATCTGCTTGAGTGTCCTCCGGACATCGGGCTTTTGTTGAACCGCTCAGCCCAGTGCCTCAGTTTTGAGGCTGGGGAAGTTGTCTTCCGCCAGTCCGAGAACTGCCGGGGACTCTATCTGGTGGTAACGGGCCAGTTTTTACGACGGGCTGAGCGTCTGGAGACACGGTTGACGCTGGGACCGGCTCACGCTGGGGATCTGGTGGAGCTGGCTGCCGCACTGGGCGACAGGCATCACACCTACACGCTGGTCGCGCAAACCGCTGGAACAGTCCTGATGATGCCAATGGACGCGCTCAGCCAGGCGTTTCAAAGCTATCCACCCCTGCGGATGCGGCTGCTGGAGGAACTGGCCCGCGAGGTTTCCCGTGCCTATAACACCTGCTGCTTCAGCCGCATGGCCAGGCCCGGAAGGGTACGTTCCGCAGCCTAACAGGCCGTGGGGTAAAAATTTCACTTTCGCCTGCCTTCATGCCCAGGTCTTCATGGGCCTGAGGTCGAAAGGAAATCCCTGTTTTCCCGCTCCTGCAATCCGTCAAAATGCGCTATACTTCAATTGCACAACAGCGGAGCTATGGCATCCTATCATCCCCACCACCCTCCGGAAGATTGCGTTAACTGTGAACATCGTCATTTGCGAATGTTCTGCAATCTCACGCCCGAGGCGCTATCCGATTACGACGGCATTGGCATCATGATGAGCCATGCCCGCGGCGCCAAGCTGTTTTCCGAGGGCGACCAGGCGCGTAACGTCTTTGTTATCTGCTATGGACAGGTAAAAATCTCCTCCACTTCCCGCGACGGCAAGACCATGATCCTCAAGATAGCCGGCCCCGGCGACGTGATGGGCCTGAGCGCGGTGCTGGCCAATGTCCCTCATGAGGTTACTGCCGAGGCCATCGAACCCTGCCAGGTAAAGACCGTGCGCAAGCAGGAGTTTGTCGACTTTCTCTCGCGTCACGGAATCGCCAGCATGCATGCCGCGCAATCGCTCTCTGGCGAATACCTCACGGTTTTCCACGACGCCAAGCGGCTGGCGCTCTCAGGCTCGGCGGCGGGGCGGCTGGCGCGCCTCCTGCTGGATTGGGGCCGCGCCTCGGGCAACGGCAAAAACGAAATCCGCTTCACCATGGCCCTCACCCACGAGGAGATCGCCAACATGGCCGGCACTTCGCGCGAGACGGTCACCCGGCTGCTCAACCAATTCCGCCGCGACCATTGGATCACCATCAAGGGCTCCAGCCTGACCATCACCAAGCCTGAAGAACTCGAACGGCTAACCGCTTAACCCCCTCCTGAAATTTCCCTGAAATCATGTTTCCGATGACCACGGAGCTGTACACGCAGCCGAATCTTAACGAATTCTGAGAATTGCACGATAAAATGAGCAGCAACTCAGGATTGCCATCGGTGTACCAAAGGGAGAGCAGCGGATGAGGGCTCAGCTCGATGAGCAATGCGTGATCAAAGCCAATGCACAGTTTTGGGAGCAGATGCTGGCCATGACCCTGCATCCACTGGTTTCGCCGGGCGAATTTTGCGCGGGCTCCAGTCATCTACTGGGCCGCGTAACCCTGGAAGGTGTGTGGAAGGGACGCATTGAGGTGCGGATGAGCGAGGGGCTGGCTTATCAGGCGACAGCGGCGATGCTCATGCAGCCATTGGAGATTGTGGCCGAAGCCGATGCTCTGGATGCTACCAAGGAGATCGCCAACATCATCGCCGGGGTGATCAAGTCTTCGTTGCCCCAGCCCTGTACCATGACCGTGCCCGAGTCAGCCGTGGAGGTTGCGGGATTCAGCTTCGGGGCACAATCCTATGACTCGCTGGCGGTTGCTTTTCGCCACCCGAGCGGCGACCTGATGGTGCGCGTGTGGGAGCAGGAATGCATGTAGTCCCAATTTTCAGGTCTTGGATTCTAGCGGCTCAAGAGACAACCTTGCAGTAAGCACCACCAGAGCGGCCCAGAGCGTATCGGCAGCCAGAAGATGCGCCACCTGCACCCACACCGGAGCCAGTAACAGCACATCCAGCAATCCCAACGAGTAGACCGCGGCCAGCAGCAGGAGCACCAGCGCGGAGAGGCCGCGATTATCCCAGTGCCCGCCTTTCACATATGCCCGCCGCGCCGCGCAGACCAACAACCAGATGAGAAAGAAGCTTGCCGCAAAGGCAATGCCCGGATGCACCCAGCGCCAGCGCACCAGCCAGCCGCTTGCCGGAGAGAAATCCTGAGCCAGCGCCAAACCCAGCGAAGCGGCGGGGAAGAGCGTGTCGCCCAGTGCGGCCAGCGAGCCGGTGATGCCCACCATCATCACCACGAGGATGCCGGCAGCGGCAGCGAAGGGAGCTTTCAAATGGATGCTGCCGCGTAGAAAGCCGCGATTCCGGCTGAGTAGGTGCGCGGTTATGGTGAGCGCGGCCACCAACAGCAGAGTATTGGCCAGGTGCAGCGCTAGAAAGGCAGGACGCAGAGGCGACTGGCTCTGCGCCGTGTATCCCAGCTTGACCAGTAACGCGCCGAGAATGGCCTCTATCAGCGTGAAGGCGACAGAAGCTACAGCCGCCCAGCGCGCCAGGTGGCCACGAACGGTTCCGGCGAAGGTCCAGGCAAGTAAGCCGAGGACCGCAAAGAAGGAGAGGCCGCTGGTCAGGCGATGGGTGAACTCGATCATCGTGTTGACGCTGGCGGAGTGCTGAATCACGGCGCCGTTGCACAGCGGCCAATGGTTGCCGCATCCGGCTCCTGAGCCGGTGGCGCGAACCAATGCGCCCCACAGGATGACGGCGATGAAGTAAACCAGCACGCCCCAGGCAAAGCGGCGCAGGGCGGGCGAGGGCAGGCGTTGGGAATCGGCGGAAATGGCGGCGGAAGACATAATCGATGGCTCCGGATGGAACCCACCAGTGTAGAACAAGCGAGTGAATGTCACATCTATCGCTGCTCTGCCATCAGCCTTACAACATGGTTCACGATGATCAAATCCTCGGCGGGCGGGATGACGCGCACCGTGACGGGCGAGAATTCGCTGGAGATGACGGCTGCGCCGCGGATCTTATTGCGCTCAGGATCGAGGACAATGCCCAGAGAATCGAGGTTGGCGCAGATTTCGGCGCGTGCCTCGCAATCGTTTTCGCCGATGCCGCCGGTGAAGACGAGCATATCAAGCCCGTTCAGCTCCGCCACAAAACTGCCGATCCAGCGCGCGATGGTCCAGGTGAACTTGGCCACGGCGAGTTTTGCCTTGGCGTTGCCGGCTTTTATGGCCTCGCGCAGCTCGCGCATATCATTCGATAGCTCGCTCACGCCCAGCAGGCCCGACTTCTTGCTGACGATGGTCTCCAGCTTGTCAGCGGCTTCAAGCGCGTCAGGCGTCGATTTGGCGATCTTCTTAAGGATGAAAATCATGATGCCGGGATCGATGTCGCCCGTGCGCGAGCCGCTGATGAGGCCGCTGGTGGGGGTGAGGGCCATTGAAGTGTCCAGGCACACGCCGTCGCGAATGGCGGAGATCGACGAGCCATTGCCCAGGTGCGCGACGATGAGTTTTTTCGGCACCCTGGGCTGCAACTGGTAGACAATCGACTCATACGAGATTCCGTGATAGCCGTAGCGCCGCACGCCCATGGCCACGTATTCGGCGGGGATGGGCATGTGCGTGGCCACCTCGGGCAGAGTGCGGTGGAAGTAGGTGTCGAGCACGGCAAAGTTGGGGATGCCGGGAAAAAGCTTCAGCGCCTCACGCATGATGTAGACGGCAATGGGCGTGTGCAGCGGCGCCAG
>Ga0187770_10000735_pt1 | contig 16364 bp, 7 predicted proteins | sample 0116_SJ02_MP02_2_FD_133154 | JGI IMG/M metagenome (GOLD analysis project Ga0187770, IMG submission 133154) | Tropical peat soil microbial communities from peatlands in Department of Meta, Colombia - 0116_SJ02_MP02_20_MG | ecosystem: Environmental > Terrestrial > Soil > Wetlands > Peat | place...
CTGGACACGACGCGGGCCGACAGCCTAGCCTGCTATGGATGCAAAGACATCGAGACTCCAACGATCGACACCTTCGCCGCCCGCGGCGTTCGGTTCGAGAGGTGCTACGCCCAGGCGCCCTTGACGCTCCCCTCCCACACGACGCTGTTCACCGGAACGCTGCCGCCGTTCCACGGCGTCCGGGACAACGGCGGGTTTTCCGTACCACAGAAGCTTGTCACCATGGCCGAGCTCTCCAAGTCGCAGGGCTACGAGACCGGGGCCTTTATCGGGGCTTGGATCCTCGATGTCCACTGCGGCCTGAACCAGGGTTTTGACACGTATTCTGGAGATCTCGAGCTGAGCAAATTCCATACGAGGTGGATGGGCGAGGTGCAGCGTCTGGCCAACGAGGTCATGGACCAGACCCTTCCCTGGCTCGAGGCGCGGAAAGGCAAGAGGTTTTTCGCCTGGATCCACCTCTACGATCCCCACTTCCCTTACGAGCCACCGTCGCCCTACGACAAGCTGTACGCGGCCCACCCCTACCTCGGGGAGATCGCCTTCGCCGACTCCCAGCTCCATCGCCTCTGGCAGTTCCTCGAAACGAACGGTCTGCTCGCGAAAACCTTCATCATCTTCGCCGGCGACCACGGCGAGAGCCTGGGCGAGCACGGCGAGCAATTGCACGGCTTCTTCATCTATCAGGCGACCGTCCACGTTCCGCTGATCATCGTCACGCCCTTCAAGAAATTCCAGGGGGTCGTCTCACCCGAGGTCGTCGGCCTCGTGGACGTTCTGCCGACGGTCTGCGAGATGGCCGGGCTGCCGGTCCCCGGCGAGGTCCAGGGGAAGAGCCTCGTCCCGGCCTTTTCCGGCCGGCCGGTCCGGAAATCCGGCGTAGCCTATAGCGAAACGTATTATCCGCAGCTCCACTTCGGCTGGTCGGATCTCAGGTGCATCGTGAACGAGCGGTACAAGCTGATCCTGGCGCCGGTGCCGGAGCTCTACGACGTCGTCGCAGACCCCCGGGAGGAAACGAACCTCGTCTACGTCCAGAAGAATGTCTACGAGAAGATGGATGCCGAGGCCGAAGCGCTCATCAAGAAGGCCGGCCAGAACGCTTACGAGATGAATACGCCGACGGTCGACGAGGCGACTCGGGAGAGGCTCTCCGCCCTCGGCTACGTCGGCTCGTTCACGGATCCTGGCAAGATCCGAGGCAAGAAGCTGGCTGACCCCAAGGACAAGATCGCTGTCTACGAAGAGCTCTCGCAGGCTCGAGAATTTATCTCGGAGGGACGTGCGGATGATGCCATCCGGACCGTCCAGGGCCTCGTCGCGAGCGATCCGAATGCCACGGCCGCCGCCTACGAGATCCTCGGTGAGAGTTATATTGCAAAGCAAGACTGGCAGCGGGCCGAAGAGAGCATCCGGAAAGCGCTCGCGCTGGCTCCCCGGATCATGGACGTCCATTACAGGATGGGATTTGTCGCCGAAAAACAGGGCCGCCTCAGCGAGGCGGAGGGCGAGTACCTGGAGGACCTCGCGGTCGCTCCCGATCACTTCGAAGCCCTCTTCGGCCTGGCCCGCATCTACCATGCGACCCCCGACTCCGCGAAGGAATTGGCGACCCTGCAGAAATGCCTCCAGGCCGACCCGAGCTTCCCCGCAACCTACTTGATTCTCGCTCAGATTTATCTCTCTCGCGGCGAACGCTATGCCGAAGCCGTCGATCTCGTCCGGAAGGGCATCGACCTCAAGCCCGAACGGCCCATGCTGCCCGTCGCGTATTCCCTGCTCGCCCAGCTCTACCATCGCCTGGGCGATGACGCCAAGGCCCGGGAGTGCGCGCAGCGAGCCCAAGCCCTGGCGGCCGAGATCAAGACGATAAAATAGGCGGAGGGCCGGGCGACAAGCTTCGGCCGGGACACGGTCAAATCGGCCCGATCCGACCCCAAGATTGATAAAGCCCCTGGATTCGGGCCCCGAAAGGGACGGCGTTTCGGGGGCAAACAAAGCGCGTCCCAAGAGGGATTGCGTTTGAAGAACAAAAGCGCCTCTCAAGACTTGGTTCGTAGTTCTTAACCCCATTATCCCCCTCTGTAATTAGTGGGGGCCCGTGGCACGAGGACTTTTCGAAGAACCCCGAAATGCTCCAAGAATTGACCTAAATGATATTAATCCCCCCCTGCCCCCCTTGCACAATCAAGGGGGGATTCGGATAAGGATGACATTTCGGGGAGCTAAGGAATGGCGGGGCCGACGAGACTCGAACTCGCGACCTCCGGCGTGACAGGTCAGTGTGACCCCCCTAGCTCTTCAGCCCGGCGAATCCATTATGCTCAAAATTGTGCTCAACGGATCCCTGAATGGTTTAAATTGGAGGCTTTGGAGGCCTGACAGTAGCGCTTCAACATGGAGTCCATGAGTTCCCCCCGGTAAGATTTTGGTAAGATTTTAGATGGCGCGATTCGGGGGAATTGACAAACCCCGTTAGCAATTGATAAACTTGCCCTGTTAGCCGAGGGCCGATGGGGATGGAGTGCCCCCATTGCGGGGAGGTCAATCCTTCGGGGTCGTCCGTCTGTTTGAAGTGTGCCTCGAGCCTCGGCATTCTCGAGCAAACCCTTCCTGTTGCCGGCCAGCCGCCGGACCTGACGCCGGAGCCCAGACCAGGCCCGATATTTGTCGGGAAATATGAGATCCTGGAGAAGCTCGGCCAAGGGGGGATGGGAGTCGTTTTCAAGGCAAGAGACACGAAGCTCAACCGCTTTGTGGCGCTCAAGTTCCTATCGCGCGAGGTGACCGCGCGCCAAGAATTCAAGCAACGGTTCATCCATGAGGCGCAGGCGGCCTCGGCGACGGAACATCTCAATATCTGCACGATCTATGAGATCGATGAGACGGCCGCCGGGCAGATCTATATCGGCATGGCCTTCTATCAGGGGGAGACGGTCAGGGACAAAATTCAGAGGACACCGTTGCCGCTCGAGGAGGCCCTCGACATCTTCACCCAGCTGATCCGAGGACTTTCCCAGGCTCATCACCAGGCCGTCATCCATCGCGACATCAAGCCGGCGAACATCATGGTCACGAGCGACGGGGTGGTCAAGATCCTCGACTTCGGCTTGGCTAAGTTCAGTGGCCCGTCGGAACTCACGAGAGTCGACCAGGTCGTGGGCACCGTGTTCTACATGTCCCCTGAACAGGCCCGGGGCGAGGATGTCGACCATCGGACCGACCTATGGTCCGCCGGGATGGTCTTCTACCAGATGTTGACCGGGCGCCTCCCGTTCAAGGGAGACCGCGCGGGCACCTACGTCCATTCCCTGCTCCACGACCCACCGATTCCGCCCTCAGCATTCAGGGACGATATTCCCGACGAGGCGGAGGACCTTATCCTCAAATGCCTGGAAAAGTCTCCCGAAGGGCGCTACGTGTCGGCGGATGCGCTGTTGACCGATCTCGCCAAGCTCAAGTCGGCCCTTGACCGGCGGGCGGCCCAGATGGCGATCGGACAACCCTCAAGGCCCGAGCGCACAAGGGAGACGGAACGACGCCTGGCCACAATCATGTTCGCAGAGATCACAGGATATGCCGAGATGGTCAGGTCGCTGGACGTCGAAGAGGCGCCCCGGGTCATCAGCCGCTGCCTGGCCATGCTGAACTCGAGCTGCCGGAAGTACGACGGACGGGTCGACAAGGTCTCGGAGAATATCCTAATGGTCGTGTTCGGCGTCCCCCAATCGGTCGAAGATGCTCCGAAGAAGGCCATCAACGCGGCCATCGAGATGCGGGAAAGCCTGGCCCGGCTTAATCAGGAGGAGGGCCTGAAACGGTCCTTGGGCATCCGGATCGGCATCGACACGGGAATGGTGATCGCCAGCCCCCTGGGCCCCGGCGACACGAAGGGATACTCGACCATGGGAGAACCCGTAGAGCTGGCTTCCCAGCTGAAAGACGCCTCCCCCGTGGGGGAGATAGCGGCTGGCGCTCTGACTTACAGGTATACACGCAACGAGTTCGAGTATCAGGAACTCCAGCCCCTGGCCCAGAAGGAAAAACGAGAGCCCAGCCCCGTCTACCGGCTGCTCTCGGTTGAAGCGAAGCCCTACCGGGCCAGGCTGGGAGCCGAACGGATGATCTTCTCTGAGATGGTCGGACGCAACCGCGAACTCGACCGGCTCAAGCTCCACGTCCTGAAGGCCATCAACGGGGAAGGGTCGATCGTCTGCATCATCGGGGAAGCCGGGATCGGGAAGTCCCGGCTGATCACGGAACTGACCCAGCAGGAAGAAACGGGGAGGGTCAATTTCCTCCTGGGCCGGGCCCTGTCCTTCGGGCAGACTCTGAGTTTCCATCCCGTCATCGACATCCTCAAGAGCTGGGCGGGTATCACGGACGCCGACACGGCCCTGAGCTCCTCCCTGAAGCTGGAGCGCGCCATCCGGGCCGTCGATCCGGAAGGCGTGGCGGAGGTCTACCCGTTCATCGCCACGCTCATGGGGATCAAGCTTTCGAGGGAGCACGCGGCGCGGATCGAGACCGTCATCGGGGAGTCGCTGGAAAAGCTGATCATGAAGAGCCTCCGCGAGCTCCTCATTCATGCTGCCGCGGTTCGCCCGATGGTCCTCGTCATCGAGGACCTGCACTGGGCCGACTTGAGCTCGATCGAGCTGCTCGGGTCGCTCTATCGCCTGGCCGAGAACCACCCGATCCTCTTCATTAATATCTTCCGCCCCAACTATGAAGAGACGAGCGAGCGCCTGATGAAGACCATCCGAACGCGGTATCCCAAGCTGGCCACCGAGATCTACCTGGAACCGCTAAACGGGAGCCAAAGCGAGACCTTGGTCGAGAACCTGCTGCACACCAAGGACCTCCCTGACCATGTCATGGGGCTGATTTCCAGGCGAGCCGAGGGCAATCCGTTCTTTATCGAGGAGGTCGCCCGCTCGTTCATCGACGACGGCGTTGTCGAGAGGAAGAACGGCCAATTCCGGATCACGGACAAGATCGATTCCGTCATCATCCCGGAAACCGTCCACGACGTCATCATGGCCCGCGTCGACAAGCTGGACGAGCAGACCAAGAGCCTGCTCAAGATCGCCTCGGTCATCGGCCGCTATTTCTTTTACCGTATCCTGGCCGCCGTCGCCACCTCGGTCCGGGAGATCAACGACAAGCTCGAGTACCTGAAAGAGATCCAGCTCATCCGCGAACGGCACCGACGCGCCGAGGTCGAGTACCTCTTCAAGCACGCTCTAGCCCGGGAGTCCGTCTACTCTTCCATCCCGCTCAAGAAGAGGAAAGAACTGTACCTCAGCGTGGCCCGGACGATCGAAGACATCTTCCGCGACCGGCTGAACGAATTCTACGGCATGCTGGCCCTCCACTACAGCCAGGGGGAGGACCTGGAGAAGGCTGAGGAGTACTTGATCAAAGCCGGCGAGGAAGCCCTGAAGGCGGCGGCCTCGAGCGAGGCCATCCACTTTTATCAGGAGGCCTTGAGGGTCTATCTCCACACCCACGGCGGCCGCGCCGATCCGCGGAAGATCGCAGTCCTGGAAAAGAACATCGGCCTGGCCTTCCTGAATAAGGGGCGCCATATGGATGCCGTGGTGCACTTGGACAAGGCGCTGGACATCTGGGGGTGGAAGAGGCCCCGGTTCAAGCTCCAGGCCATCCTGCTCTTTGTTTACAACATGGCGTATCTCCTGAAGGCCGTCTATTTCCCCAAGGGACGCTCCAAGAAAGAAGCGCCGGAGATCTACAGCGAGATTTTCGCCCTCCTGGTCAAGCGGGCAACGGCGGTCGTACTCTACGATCCCCTCCGGTTCGTGATGGACTCCGTGGCGACGGTCAAGGAGTTGCTCGAGTTCGACTACACGAAGATCAAGAACGGGATCGCCCACGCCTATTCGAGCAGCGCCATTTTCGCCATCACCGGGATCTCGGTCAAGCTAAGCCGAAAGATCAATGAATGTTTCTACTACACACCGATCGATGAGGACGCGAAGACCATCCTGATCCTGAGTTATTACAAGATCCTCAACGATTTCCTGTCGGGATGCTGGGCGGCGGTTCCGGCCTATGATGAGGACATGATCGACCAGAACCTGAGGATCGGCGAGTTCTTCCTGGCTACGGGCTACCACGTCTTCCGGGGGCTCCTGTTGACCGAAAAGGGCGATTTTCGCGGCGCGGATTTCTGCGCCGAGAAGATGGGCCGGATCGGCGAGGACTACGAGAACGATTACTCCCGGTCGAGGCGGAACTTCATCAGGGCCCAGCTGCTTTTTAAGCAGAGGAAGTTCCGGGAGACGCTGAAAGCGATCGAGGAGGAACAGGCCCTGCAAAAGACGGCCGGGCGCTATCCCCTCGTGATCCTCTACATGCTGGGCATCAAAGCCCAAGTCCAGCTCCTCAAGAACGACCTGCCGGGGGCTCGAGAGACGCTCAAGGCCGCCGAGGAGATCACCCTCCATCAGAAGCACATCTATCCCTACTTCCTCAGCAAGTTTGCAGTCGCGCAATTCCTCTTTGACCTGCGCTCCCTGGAGGAGGCCGCCCGGTCCGGCCAGCGTCCAAGGCTGGCCGCCTGCCGGAAACGGGCCCGCCGGAGCGGCCGGGCGGCCCTCAAGAATTGCACCAACTATTCAGCAGAACAGACGGAAACCTATCGCTCTATGGGGACCCTTTTCTGGCTCTCGGGGAAACCCAAGAAAGCCCTGGAGTGGTGGGGACGGAGCGTCCGGACCGGCACGGCGCTGGGGGCACGGCCCGAGCTGGGCCGGACGTATTTCGAGATCGGCAAGCGGCTGTCCGAGGAAGGGAGCCGCGTCAAGGAGTTCGACGGCCTGAACCCGGAGGCCTGCTTTTCGAAGGCCGAAAACTTGTTCCTAGAGTTGGACCTCGCGAGGGACCTTGAGGAGCTGGATCAAATGAGACGGGCAGCTCGCTGAATGGCCCGGGAGACTACCCCCTGAACGCCAGAGGTTCCTTGCGGCACGGACTCCGTGAGAAGGGATCCCAGTGAACATCCTGCTCATCTCCCCGAGCGGCAGCGAGATAAGGGCCCGGAAGAGCATGATCTTGCCGCAGCTGGCACTCTTCATCCTGGCGGGCCTCACCCCACCGGGACATTCCGTCACCATCATCGAGGAAGAGATCGAGCCGGTTCCTCTGGACCTGGATTGTGACCTCGTGGGACTGAGCTGCATGACCTCGAACGCGCCCCGGGCCTACGCCCTGGCCGAGGAATTCCGGAAAAGGGGAAGGACGGTCGTCCTTGGCGGGATCCACCCCACTGTCCTGCCCGACGAGGGTCTCCGGCATGCCGACGCGGTGGTTGTCGGTGAGGCAGAAGGCGTCTGGGAGCGGCTTCTCGACGATTTAGGCAGGGGGCGGCTCCAAAGGATCTATCGCGATCCCTGCCCGCCCCTCGAAAGATATATCCCCATCCGGCATTACAAGGGGCTGGAGAAGGGGTTCTTTCGCATCATCCCGGTCATGACGACGCGCGGGTGCCCCTACGATTGTGATTTTTGTTGTGTTCACGATATCTTCGGCCCCAAGATCAGGCATGTCCCCGTCGAGAACGTAGTCCGCTACTTGGGCGAATCAGGCGGGAAGAGGTTCATGTTCCTCGATGACAATATCGTCGGCGACCCCCGTTACGCGAGGGACCTGTTCAGGGCCATCCAGCCTCTCCGAATCAGGTGGGTCGGTCAGGCCTCCCTGTCCTTCGCCTTGGATAAGGAATTGCTCAGGCTTGCCGCCGACAGCGGGTGCGGGGGTCTGTTCTTCGGTCTGGAGAGCGTCTCCGAATCGCGGCTGGCCACGATGCGCAAGTCCCTCAAGAGGATCGGAGAGCTCGAAAAGGCAATCCAGGAAATCATGAGCTTCGGGATCATCCTTATGGCCTCCGTGATCTTCGGCTTCGATGATGACACGGCCGAAACGTTCGGTGAGACCCTCGAGTTCCTGAATAGGAACAGGGTCGGCTCAGCCGCATTCAATATCCTGACCCCCTATCCGGGCACCCGGACGTACCGGCAACTCAAAGGTGAGAACCGGCTATTAACCGAGGACTGGAGACGCTACGACCACTCCACTGTTGTCTTTGAGCCCGCCGGCATGACTCCGACACAACTCGCTCTGGGCAGGTTGTGGACGAGGAAGGAGTTCACGAGAACCTCCAACATCATCAGGAGACTGCCCCACAACCTGGCCCATCCTTTATTTTACCTGGCACTCAATATCCTCTCCCATCAAACCTGCAAGGCTGAAATCAGGGACTACCGCCGATCGGCTGCTGGCGGTGTCGATGGCCAGAAGGGGCAACTTGCACAGGGTCCCGAAAATTGAGATTCTCGTTTAACGAGCGAAGGGGCGAGAGCGTCTGAAGCTTCAGTCGCCTATGACGGCCGATCTCGCATGACGCTTGGCGCTCAGAGAATTTATCTCTGAGTCCCCCTTGAGAGGCATGGTAAGCGCGTCTCCTGGGCCTCCCTGAAGGCAAGACGCCTATGACCAGTCAGGCAGGACATGCATCCCAAAACTGAATTCAAGAATAGTGAGGCTTTCTTCGTGCTTATGGCTTAGGCAAAGCAGGCAAGGCTGGGCACAAGCCAATTTGCTTTTCCAAAAGCTAGGCTTATGGACTCAAAGTCCCCGGCAACTTAGCGAACAACCTTGTTTCTTCGATCTGCCGAATCCCACAGATATACCGCGTGAGTCTTTCAATTCCTATGCCGAATCCGGCAGAAGGGAAAAGCCCTTTTTCGGCAAATTGAAGGTAAATCTCATAAGCGTTCAGATCAATTCCCTTGTGCTCTATTCTCTTCTTGATCTTCTCATATTGATATTCCCGCTCGCCTCCCGACAACGCTTCGCCGAAACCCTCCGGATAAATCAAGTCCATGTCCTTGAGAATTCCCGGCCGCTCGGGATATTCACGGTCGTAAAATTCTCTATTCTGTTCCCAAAAATCGACCAGCCAGATGGGTTCCTTGAGGCTTTCGGAGAGCTCATGCTCATAGTACGTCCCATACCTCTCTACGGCTTCGGCATACGTTACCTGCCTGAAGGGAATGTCTGGGACTTCCAGTTCTCTTTGAAAAAAGGCGAGCTCCGGGGCAAATGCGGCCTTTACTCGGCTTAAGATATAGACAAATAACTTTTCACCCAGGTCCAGCAGGTCTTGCCGGCTTGCCTCTTTTATCTCAAGATCGAGCTGGACGAATTCGATGAGATGCTTGCCGCTGAATCGGCGCTCGCTGGCCTCGATTCTCACGTTGGGAGAGAAAGCGAATAGGCGGGGAAGAGAATAAAGGGCTAACTGCTTGTGGAAAATCATGCTCTTGGTGATCTGATACCTGAAGCCATAACATTCGATCTCTGCCCTGACCCTGAAGTCAGCTAACGGATCTGTAAAGGGCGAGACGATCACAGGCAGAATCTCGACAAATCCTTCTTGCTTCAGGAATTCTCGCGCGAACTCGAGAATTCCGCTTTGGATATGAAGGGCGTGCCTCATTTTATCCGAAAGCCAAAGACTCAATGGTTTTTCGATGTCAAACACGATCATTCTCCTTCACAAGAAATGGGGAAAAAGAAAAGTGAGGCCTTCAGTAGATATGCGTCCCCTAGAAGGGGACGTTATTGTTGGCAAAGAGGCCGAACCAAATAGGGAGAGAGTCACTCAAGAATGGAGCACAAATCAACTCTTCTCTCACCATACCGGCCTTCTAAATCATATTTACAGCAAATTTTTGAAGATAGCAAGTCCTTTGTTATCATGCGGCCAATCGTAGGAGCGTGCGATCGATTCTCGGGCAAATCGTCGCTCGGTTTTATAATGGCGTGTTATTTCTTTTTGCCAGGAGAGAGTGACGTGGACGAAGATGAAGCGAAACCTCAGAGCAGGCCGGATATGTTCAGTCTGCTCCCCTGATAGCCTCCCCTTTTGGGGGGATAAGAGACGCATGATAATCACCCCCAAAATCATTCTTTAAAGTGATTGGCCGACGTAACTAGTTGAAATAGATATAATTCGATATGGACCGAGTGGAGAAACTTCGTATTCTAGATGATTGCGTTAAAGCGCCAAATGTGTCTGTAGGGTAGGAAGAGAGACAGAATTGGGAGCAAAGAGGAAATGAGTGAAGAAGGACAGCACTTGCCGGTTAAAATCTCCGATAAGAGAACATCCGAAATTCAATCCCAGAAAACAGGACGGCTTCCCCTGGAAAGCAAGGAGGCCTATGAATTTCTTTTGGACCATTCCAATGAGATGATTCTCGTCCTTAATAAAAGAGGTCGGATTGTTTTCGCCAATAAAAGCGCCTTGACGACTTTTGGCTACCCTAAGGAAGAAATCACCGGAAAATCAATCACCCAGTTCTTGACGAAGAATAGCATCAAAAAGGCTTTATTTGCCCTGGCTCAAGAATTTCTCGGCCACCCTCAGCCGGAACTGGAGGTTCAGGCACAAACGAAATCTGGCGAGATTAGATATCTCCGAGTGGCCGAAGGATCAGCGCCTATTCGTGATGACGGGAGATTGATTGGCGTCATGATCAGCGCGAGCGATATCACTGAACAAAGAAAGGCAAGGATGGAGTTGGAGGAGAGCGAGAAGCGCTTCCGCGATCTCTGGGAGAATGCACCCATTGCTTATCATACCGCGGATCTGGAAGGCAAGATCACAGACGTCAATCAAACCGAAGCCGCAATGCTCGGATACGATAAAGAAGAACTCGTCGGGAAATCCGTCTTTGAACTCATTCTGCCAGACCATAGGGAAGAAGCTGAAGATCGCTTTCGAAAAAAGATTATGGGGCAGAGCGTATCGAGACCGGACGACAGGATCTATGTGAAAAAAGATGGATCCAAGATCTATGTCGCGGCCAATGACACATTGGAACGGGACGAAGAAGGTAAAACAATCGGTCTGCGATCAACTCTTGTCGATATTACGAAATTGAGTGAATCGGAGGAGGCGTTAAAAAAATCCGAGGAACATTTCAAGGATTTGGTCGAAAGATCTGGCATTGCCATACTTATCGACGATAAGGAAGGGAATTTAAAATATTTTAACGACCGATACGCCGAGATTCTTGGGTATTCCGTGGAGGAGATGAAAAGACAGACGATCTGGTCAACCGTTCATCCAGATGAAGCCCAGAAACTCAGCGAATATCATCGGGGACGTCTTGAAGGCAAAAATGTTCCGTCTAGATATGAATTGAAGGCGCAAAAGAAAGACGGCTCTATCATTTATCTTGAGCTGGATGTCGCTGTTCTGAAGGAGAAGGAACAGCTCATAGGGACACGGACATATATGTGGGATATCACGGAGCGAAAACAGTCTGAACTCCTCCAGAATGCCGTATATCAAATTTCGCAAGCGGCGGACACATTGCCCAGCCTCGATCATCTTTATAAATCTGTGCATGAGATTATTAGCACTGTTATGCCGGCAAAAAATTTTTACATTTCGTTATATAATGACAAGAACGATACAATCAGCTTTCCATATTGGGTCGACGAGTTCGATCCTCCTCCACAGCCGGTGAAGTCTCGAAAAGGATTAACAGAGTACGTCCTACGGACGGGTAGATCACTGCTCTGCGATGAGGCGACTGATCAGCAATTGCGCCAGCGGGGCGATGTCATGCTTATCGGCACACCTTCGCCCATATGGCTCGGGGTGCCCCTCATTGTGAACAATAAGCCGATTGGCGTCATGGTCGTTCAACATTATTCTGACCCCGCAGCTTATGGTCAGCGCGAATTGCGCATGCTCGAATATGTTTCTTCCCAAGTTGCTAAATCTATCGAGCGTAAGCGAGCAGAAGAGGCGATCCGCAGGCAGGTGACCTTTGATAAGTTCATCAATAAGCTTCTGGCCCAATTTGCCAATGCCAGCGGCTCGGCTATTGATGATCATATCAGAGGCGCCCTAGGAGAGATCGGTCCGTTTATGGGGGCTGAAAATATATCCGTCATCCTTGCCTCATCAGACTCAGCCGGCTTTAGTGCGGTCTATAATTGGCATGCTCGGGGAAGTCCTGATTGGCTAGAAAAATGCCAGAATGTTCCTATCGGAACACGCCTCTGGGCAGAAAGACGATTGCTTGGCGGCCATCTGATTCAGATATCGGCACTCGACGATCTCCCTCCAGAGGCCGCTACCGATCGTCAGATATACGAGAGGGAGGGCCTGAAATCTCTATTAGAAATGCCCTTCAAGGGCCTTGGCGGTTTCGTCAACGGCTGGATCAGCCTCAGAGCTTATACTCACCAAGTCCACTGGTCACAGGATGATGTCCAATGGCTGGGGATCGTTAGCGATGCCATTGCCAATGTCCTTGAGCGCAAGCAAGCAGAAGAATCATTGAAAATTTCCGAAAAGAAATACCGGAACCTCGTGGAGAACGCCCTTGTGGGGATATACCAAACCAATGTCAAGGGCCAGCTGCTTTATGTCAATGAGGCTTTAGCGAAGATGTTGGAGTTTGAATCCTCCGAAGAGATGATGCAAAGAAGTGTCCTCGAAATATATAAAAACCTAAAAGATAGAGAGTTGTTGATTGCCAATCTCATGGAGAAGGGCAAAGTTGCAGCCTTGGAAATAGAGCTGCTGACCAAGACGGGAAAAACTCGAACAGTGCTCTTGAGCGGCACTTTTGAGGGAGATATTTTGTCGGGAATGATTAAAGATATCACGGAGCGAAAGCAGGCGGAGATCGAACTTCGGGAGAGTGAGACGCGATATCGAGAGTTATTCGATCATGTGCCCGTTGGGCTCTATCGCACTACTCCCGGCGGGGAAACTCTGGACGCCAACCCGGCCTTATTGAAAATGTTGGGCTACCCGGATCGAGAGTCGATGTTTAAGAGCAACACGGCGGCTGACTATGTTAATCCTATGGATCGCGATTCATGGAAAGCAGCCTTGGAAAAGAATGGCCTGCTGGAGGACTTTGAGAACAAGATCCTCCGCCAGGATGGCAAGGTCATTTGGGTCAAGGATAGTGCCAGGGTTGTTAAGGATAGTGAGGGTCATATTTTATATTACGAAGGAGGCCTTGTCGATAATACAGAGCGAAAAAGGGCAGAAGAAAAACTCAGCCATACGGTGGAAATGCTGCGGAAAAATTTGGGGGCAACCATACAAGTCGTAAACAGGCTCGTCGAGGCGAGGGATCCTTATACGGCGGGACATCAAAAACGAGTCTCCGATCTTGCTCGTGCGATAGCCAAGGAGATGGGTCTCTCCCAAGAACAAATTGATGGAATCCGCATAGCTGGATTGATTCATGATATAGGCAAGGTCTCTGTCCCAACCGAGATCCTCGGGAAACCCGGCCAGTTGACAGAACTAGAATTCCGTATGATTAAAATTCATCCCCAGTATGGCTATGAAATATTAAAACCGTTGGAATTCCCCGGCCCAGTCGCCCAAGCTATTCTCCAGCATCATGAAAGGATCGATGGATCTGGCTACCCCGCCGGGCTAAAAGACAAGGATATTCTTATTGAAGCTAAAATATTAGCCGTTGCGGATGTCTTTGAGGCCATGATCTCTCACCGGCCCTACCGCCCGGCACGTAGCGAAGATCAAGCTCTCGAGGAAATTACAAAAAATAAGGGCACGCTTTATGATCCAAAGGTCGTAGACGCCTTCCTGAGGCTGTTGACCGAAAAAATTTTTAATTTCCGAGAGGAGCAGTCTCTAAATATATTTCCTCATTGATGATGGAGCTTCGAACAGCCTCAATAAACCTCTAGATGAACGCTTTGAACCGAGAATCGATCGTGAATAAGAACGATCGAGGGCGGGTCCCTCTCCTGGATTTCTGGCCGTCGTGCTGCGAGCCCTGTGTCGAGCATTTTCCTATTTGGCAGCTCTACGGGGTTCTGCCTGAGCACCGGATGCAGTTCCCTCTTTATGTCGTGATCGATGCTAAACGGATTGTCCGAGTAGGCAGCAAAGACTTGGCCAAAGCCGAGAAGGTCCTCGAGGCACTCCTCCGCTGAAGATTCGGCCAGCCGCTCGGTTGCGCCTGGATTATAAGTGCCAGCGGCCAATAACTTTTGGCTTACAGGCCGCCGGCACGGCACTATCGGTTAAAAACCTCGCTTCAGAGGTCGTATCGTGAGCGGAGGCGGGTTAGAGATATCCGCTCGGCTCGCTTACTGGGTTACCTGACTCTCCGCCTTTGCCTTAAGGCTCTTCAACCAGACATCGAGCGACATCTCCAGGAAATGGGGTCTCAGATATTTGAGCATTGATATGAGCCAGCCTTCCATCGATTCTTCTGTTGTCACCTCAGTCCCATCCTGTTGCTGCTGAAAGGTCCAAAGATGCCTGGCGCGTGAACCGAAGGCCATGCCAGTCCAACCAATACAATGAAGAGATTCAATGATCTGTATTGTCGACGTGACCGAAAAGCCACCGGACCTCCATTGAAATATAGAACCAACCTCGAGGCCTCCATCCAGGTTTGAACGGCTAATATCCGGCTGCCATTCCCTCCACGCGTTGATATGGGTTTGGATGCTCCAGACAGTTTCCAGGGGAGCATGAATGAAGATCTTTTTTCGCGCGATGAGAGGAGCATATCGGTTGATTTCCATTAGGGTTGGACGGCCATCGGTCGCACTCGAGTAACCAGCTCATCCAGAAATCTATCGGCCATGCTCAGCGCGACGAAATGTCCTCCGCCCTCTATGAGCACAAATTCCTTATGTGGGGCAGTTATCTTCTCAAAATAACTTTTCGCCAATATGGCCTGTGTCCGCTCATCGTCCGCTCCCTGGATGATAAAAATGGGAATCCTGAAATCCAGACCAAGCATCGCAAGATCGGCCGACAGCATCTCGTTGTATACTTTAAAAGTGGGAACTTGCGCAAATCCCCTGAATAAATTGTAGATATCCCTCAATGTATAGTTCGGTGCCGTAAGAGCTCCTGCGGGGACATTCCGGTCCGATTCGCATTCATAATTGCGCAGGACTTGGAAAAACGCAGTGATCTTCTGCATGTTGTCAAAAGGTGGGGGGCCGATGCTCTTTAATTTCCCCAACGTCCAGCTGTCGTTTGCCGCCCGAGCTTTATCCAGGACATAGGCATAGCTCAGCTGCTGGGCCTTCGGCATGTTGGTCACCTGCCCGGTTCCCACGTAGGCATAGAACAGGTCGGGCTTCTGTTTTACCATGTGAATACCGAGTAAAGATCCCCAAGAAAATCCCAGGAGGATAATCTTGTCCTTGTGCAGATGATTCCTTAAAAACTCACTAACCTCGATTCCGTCCTGGGCCATACGATCGACGGACATCGTTTTAGCAACCGATCGTCCGGTGGCCTTCAAAGTCTTGCCCGTGCCGCGCTGATCCCACTGGACCACAGTGAACTCTTTTTCCCAGGGCAAGAAAACAGTGGTGTTTCCGAGCCAGGAGCCCCCAGGACCGCCATGAAGGCACAGGATGGCTGGATTCTCCCGGTCTCGCCCGCGGATCTGAATCCACTGGTCGATGCCGCCGATCTTGACGTACCTTGCCTCGTCTACGCTGTTCACCGTGTGTATGGCGATCGCTTTTGCGATGATATTTTGCCGATGAACGCGAAGGACAAGAAGCGCGACCACCGCAATTGCCAGGAGAGCCACCAAGGAGAAAAAGAAGAATTTGATAATCCTTAGTATTTTGCGCATGGTTATATATCTCGATCACGCAAAGATCGCTTTCCCTTTAGGATTGATATGAGTTGCGCGTAAGCCCTTAATAATGATATTTCCATCTATAGATTTATGTCAATCAGTACAGACCCAGGCCATTTCTGCCAAAATTCCCGCCTCTCCTTGCCTCTGTGCCTCAAACGCGGTCAGGAGTAGATAGGATTATCCAGGGCTTTTTCGCGTCGCAGAGGCCTAGCCATCGGGAGCTATGGGACCCTAGGGAATCGATCTTCGACTTGGGCAGGGAAAGGACGTCCAGGCACTCCCGCTAGTCTCGTCTCCCAAGAGGCATCCGGGCAAAGAACGGAGAGCTAGATTAGACTACACCGACCGCTTGAGGGCCTCCCATGCCGGCCGGCGACTTATTTAGCGTTAGAAAGCCGGGGAGCCTTAGTAAAATTGAGCAAAGCGGTGGGGCATGTCGGCGTCGCTTTTTATCGCTTCGATAAACATTTTCGGGCTAGTCACTCGTGTTCGGAATTCCGGATTGGCGACCTGCTCGACCGCCCGCTTGAAGTTCTCCGGAGTAATGAATTTTTCATTGACAGTCACGCCCTGGTATTGTGAGATGGGCTTCGTGAAAATATACCCGCCCGCAAAGAGTTTTAATTTGAATGGATTGTATCCCTCCTC
>Ga0187770_10000736_pt1 | contig 16363 bp, 19 predicted proteins | sample 0116_SJ02_MP02_2_FD_133154 | JGI IMG/M metagenome (GOLD analysis project Ga0187770, IMG submission 133154) | Tropical peat soil microbial communities from peatlands in Department of Meta, Colombia - 0116_SJ02_MP02_20_MG | ecosystem: Environmental > Terrestrial > Soil > Wetlands > Peat | place...
GTTGGAAAGTTAATTATCTGTTTATCCCTAACAAGTTTGACTAGGTGTTAACTATGTCTAGAATTGAGACGTTACTCCCATATTTGAAGGAAAAAAAGGAAAATGAACCTACAGTGATTGCCGACAGCCGTGAAGCTGGTTCAGCGCCTAAGGTAATTAAAGGTCTAGCTGAACTTGGCGCTCAAGTTAAAATAGATGTTCTCCAGAAAGGGGACTATATAATATCTGATCGGTGTGCTATTGAGAGGAAAACTGTAACTGACTTTGTTCATACTTTAACTAGGCGCTTTTTATTTGAACAACTTTTCACATTAAAGGAGGCATATTTGCAGCCCCTAGTTTTAATCGAAGGCTATATGCCTATTATCTACAAGTATAGTAAGATATCGCCCTTTGCAGTTTGGGGAGCTATGTTCGCGTTAGCGAAACAAGGAATTTCGATAGTTCACACGATGAATTCTAAGGAGACGGCAGATTTCATCTATACTGCAGCTAAACAAGAGCAAATAGTTGAGAAGAGAGTTCCGATGATACGCCCATTGAAGAAGACTGAAACATTGGCTGAATCTCAGTTATTTTTCGTGGCCGGACTCCCGAATATTGGACGTGAAAAGGCGGATGCACTGCTTAGGACATATGAAACGCCTATTGGTGCATTGTCAAAAGTTGACTGTTGGGCGGATGATGTGGCTGGTCTTGGACCGAAAATTACTGAAAAAGTTAAACAAGTCTTATGCACGCCGTATAAGGCTTAAGAGATCTGATATGTATCCCGTTACAATTTTATTATTTAATCTTTCTTAGTTTCTCGAGAGCCTCGAGCCATGTTGAAAGCAGGTTACCAAGTTTTTGCAGGCGGTCAGGATCTTTTTCAATTTTTATTTGAGCGATGGTTTCATGGATTTTATTCAGAATAACTTCGTCAATATTTGAAAGAATAATAGTTGTGGATTCCTTCGGAACCTCTTCCTCACTTTTCACTATGACCACTCGTTTGTTACATTTTGGGCACCAAACGTCTTCGTGAATTTTAAATAGCGGCGAATTGCATTCAGGGCATGACTCCGAAAGCATTGTGGCTCCTTTTCTCAGATAGTCCGCCATTCTCTTAATGTCCTCGCTCATGTTGAATTCTTCCTAGAGAAATCTTTTTGTAATAATAGGTAATTTGATTATCGCTTAAGGAGGCGGCTTATGGCTGCACGTAAAAAACGGTTGGAAGAATATGAAGAGAGGATTCGTCAAGCCCTCGCAATTCTAGGAAAGGTCTCTGAGGATACAACTACCCCTAGAAATATTAGGCGTGCAGCGAAAGAAGCTATGGACGCTCTTCAGTTGAAGGGAGTTACTCCAGCCGTTAGAGCTGCTAACGCTATAAGTATTCTTGACGAAATTTCACAGGACCCGAATATGCCCCCTTACACAAGAGTGGCAATATGGAATGCTGTAAGCATTATCGAGGCAATAAAAGACTAAGTTTTAATTAAAGTACTAATTTTGTTGAATAACTGGTTATTTCCAGCAGCAATGAATGACACCCTTGAGGTTGGAGTAAGGGGTGGATTTAATTTACATCCTTCGGGTGTAAGCATTATTCCACCAGATTCTTTTATTATTAAATAAGCTGCAGCTATATCTGTTACTCGAAGTAGTTTTCGTATATCGACAAAAGCATTGTATAGCCCGTTAGCAACATAGCATAATTCAAGTGCATTTGCGCCAAAGTGTCGAGGATGCCCCGCTATGTTAAGTAAGGTTGATAAACGCTGAAGCTGTTCTCTAGGCTCAATTTTGCTGAGATCAACTCCGATAATGGCTTTTTCAACATCTGATACTTGCGCAGGTCTGATTTTTTTCCCATTCTGCTTAGCGCCTCTTCCCTTTTCAGCTGAAAAAATTACGTTTTTGTAAATGTCCATCACGACGCCGGCTACAACGCCGTTAAGATATGGAGATGTAGAGATAGCTAAAGATGAGGCGAAGAAGGGGACGGCGTTTACAGCATTAGTTGTACCATCTATTGGATCTGCAACAAGATAAATTGAAGATTCCCTGCCGAATTCTTTAACACCCATTTCTTCGCTTACTAATGTGCATGAGATCTTCTTTTTTTCAATAATTTGTATAATGGCTGATTCCGCTACTCTATCTATCTTTTCGGTTAAATCTCCGCCCGCGCCTTTGCCAACTATTTTATGCTTACCGAAAAGAGGCATACTGCTAACTCTGACAGAGTTAGCCATTTCGTTTAGAAGCGGTATCCACCCCATACTTAGCACTTCGAACTATTTTTAAAAACGAATAAAATATAACATTTGATGAAGAAAAGCTTCATGCCTATAAAGCGGGGGTAGCCAAGTCTGGTCTAAGGCGCAGGGCTTAGGACCCTGTCCCATAGGGGTTCGTGGGTTCAAATCCCACCCCCCGCACATTAGTTTAACTAAATCCGTGCAAAGACAATCTTCCTCACTTCTGGCGAGACTTTCCGACATTTGCTCGGACGAAAAAGAGGTCAAGAGTGATGGCGTGCACTTTGGCTTCAAAGTGGACGACAAACTCGAATATGCGAAATGGAAACGCTCTTGGCAACAGTTAAGGGGTCTTCTTTTATCTAGGAACAGACTGTAGGAACTAAACTTCCGCGATTCCTATGTCCGACACCTTAAGTACGAAACCCAGTAGCTACTTTTTCGCACGTCTTGCCTTTACGGCGGACATGTTGGCTGCGACTGCCGCACAGATCAAGGCCTTGAAGGCCTTCTCATCAATCTCGTCTCCTTCATGAATATCTATGGCGCGCCTGACGTTGCTTTCAAGACTCGAGTTGAATAGACCTGTCGGATCCTTGAGAGAAGCGCCCTTGGAAAAGGTCAGTTTCACGACGTTCTTGTAGGTCTCGCCAGTGCAAATCAGCCCATCGTGGGACCACACAGGAATCCCAGGGTTCGTCGGCTTCATCCACTTCCACTCTTCGACGACGTCAGGGTCTGCTTCCCTGATGAGCTTCCGCATCCTGCTCAGGGTTTTCCCGCGCCAATCCCCGATCTCGGCAATTCTTTTCGTGATTAGTTCAGATGCCGACTCGCCATTTGTCGGAACTGACTTTTTCATGTTATCATCGTGGAAGTTCCAGATATATATCGTTTGCAAAACAGTTGAAGATCGTCATGTAAGACTTTGTCAGAGCAAATAATAATTCAGTTTTAAGAGACTTACATGTTGTATATATGTAGCTTATTTTGCTTCGATAATTTTTATTTGGTCTTCTAAGAGAATAATAGTTGGGAAGATTGCATGTTCGAAGATCGTGTAGAGGCTGGTCGAAAGCTCGCTAAGGAATTACTGAAATATAGAGGCCAAAAAATAGTTGTTTTAGCTATTCCTCGTGGAGGGGTTGTTGTTGGTTACGAGGTGGCAAAAGAACTGAATGCACCACTAGATATTATAGTGCCGCGTAAAATTGGTGCGCCTGACAATCCCGAGTTAGCTATTGGGGCTGTAACTCAGGATGGAACAGTTATATTGAATCCGCAATTGATGCAGTATTTAGGCGTGTCTGAAATTTATGTGCAAGAAGAAGTAAGAAATCAAGTAAATGAAATAGAAAGAAGAATAAAGAAGTATCGCGGAGAAAAGGCGTATCCTTCGCTAAAGGATAAGATAGTTATTCTTGTTGACGATGGGATTGCTACAGGTTATACCATGCGTGCAGCTATTGCTTCAATTAAGAAGCAAAAACCTTCAATTTTGATTGTAGCAGTACCTGTGGGGCCTCCAGATACAATACAGACTCTTAAAAGCGAAGCTGACAAAGTGGTTTGTTTGAGCACTCCTGAGATGTTCCAGGCTATTGGTCAATTCTACCGCAACTTTAGTCAAACAAGTGATGAAGAGGTAATTCATCTTCTACAGTTGTCCAAAAAAACGGATTAGCTACTCATTTGAAGTGCGTCGTGAACCATTGTTTTGCTAGTTCTGCTACTTCTTCCATCTTCCCTGGTTCCTCAAAGAGATGCGTCGCGCCTGGTATTATTTTGAGCTCTTTCTCGCATTGTAGCTCGTCGTAGGCTGCTTGGTTTAACGTTATTACTTCGAAGTCATTTCCGCCTACAATTAGCAATGTGGGGGATTTCACCTTTTTTAGTACTGGAATCACCATGTCGGGGCGTCCGCCTCGTGAAACAACGGCGCGTATTTTATTTGGGGTGACAATAGAGGCTTTTAAAGCGGCGGCGGCACCTGTGCTTGCTCCGAAGTACCCGATTTTAAGATTTTTAGTTTTGTTATTTTCCATTATCCAGTCTGTAGCGTGCAAAAGTCTTTGAGCCAGCAAATCTATATCAAAAACATTTGTTCGGTCTTCAGCTTCTTCATAAGTTAATAGATCAAAAAGTAGTGTGCCAATTCCAGAAACTCTCAAAATTTCGGCAACATACTGATTACGCTTGCTGTGCCGACTACTTCCACTGCCGTGGGCAAATAACACAATCCCCCTTGGACTTCTAGGAATTTCCAACATTCCTTCTAATCGCACAGAATCTGCTTTAATATCTATCAGCTCATGTTTTTCGGAAGAGGTCATTGATTTGGGCAACCTCACAACAATTGGGACAGGCGTATCTAGGAATTTTATGCCAGATCATCTTAATTTTATATACTATGTTATCCTATTAAAATCAGAAAAAATGCTGAGGAACTAATATGTGCGTTATTGGTAAAGATAAGCTGTTAGAATTGATTGAAAAATACAAGATAATTTACCCGTATAGCTTAGATTTACTTGATGGAGACAGCTATATTCTGACAGTTAAGGAGGAGGCAACTTTACAGTATCTTGAACATAGAAACTTAATTTCAAATGAAGTGGTGTTTACTCCGCCTAACTTTGTTGCGTATCTTACGGCCAAAAGCAAGTTTGGTAGAATGGGATTGTCATTTCTTAACGCGGCAAAAGTTCATAGCGGATTCGTAGGAAGATTAGCTTTAGAACTCGTAAATTTAAGCAACGAAAGAACGCCTATTACAATTAAGAAGGGCTATCCGATGATGCATATAGAGTTCATAACAAGAGAGGGAAAACCCTCGCCATACGTTGGCGAATACCAATTCCAATATATGAGTCAGGACGAAATTAAGATGTACATTCCCATACTCAAAGAGCTCTTCCCTGATTATGAAGAATTATCTAAAATATGGCTGAAAAATCAGCCACGGTTGCTTTCTATTTAATAGATTGCTACCATAGAAATTATTGTTTGGATGCATATCTTTGGAAAAAGAACTGTATGAATTTATTAAAATGATTAAGAATCCTGTTCTAAGGAATAAAACGCGTGAATTTCTAGAGAACCCTAGGGTTAGAGTTAAAGAGCTAAAAGGAAAAGTTGGAATTGCCTTCAACGAAAGCCCGGCAAGCACAACACATCATCATGCATATGAGAGAGGACTTGCCCAGCATACGATTGCAGTAACAAAACTAGCGCTTAACTTATGTGATATAATAGAGGATGTTTATGGCGGAAAACCTAACCGTGATGTTGTAATCGCCGGGGGCTTACTTCACGACATTATGAAGGCGCCTGTCTATGATGCAAGGGAATATGGAGGATACAGACTTTCTCCCCTAGGCGAAAGATTAGACCATTTAACCTTAACAATAGCTGAACTTTACAGAAGAAAATTCCCACTAGAAGTTATTCACGTAGTAGCAGCACATCACGGCGACCATGGGCCCATATCGCCTAAAACTCTCGAAGCATTAATCGTTCATTGGGCTGACTACGCTGATTCACAAATAAACTTCGAAATGCTGGACGCGGCGCGCTTCCTTATAAAAGATGCTACAGGTGAAGATGTGAGAAACATAACCTCAGAAAAAGCATTCAAAATAGTTTATGCCAAAGCTGAGAAAGGACGGGAAGGCGTAAGACAAGCATGGAAGAAGCTTAAACAAAAATAAATTGGTGCTTGATGCTTTTCGACATTACGATTGAGACAATGTGTTGCAGTTCATGGTGCAGAGAGTGAATGCATCTAGATGGTTAAGGACTGGAAGACTTCAGGCGGAAGAAACGTCTTATATCAATACATGCGTCCCGAATCGCGAAAAGAATTGAAGAACGCCAAAGAATACGTAGCTAAAATAAAATAGAAAAAGAAGACGCATTTTATTCTGAATAGGCTGAAGATTTCCCCAAAGCGCCGGGTAGGGGATTCGAACCCCTGTGTCCCGAAGGGACAACCGTTCACTCAGATCCTACTGAGAAATTCGAGACGGTCACCTTGGCCGCTTGGCTAACCCGGCGCATATGACTGAGGGGCTTACGATTGGATAAATACCTTTTGAGGCGAAGACGTTTATTTGTTATTTTAATTACAATCAGTGTTGTGGGAGTCTAGGTTTTGAGCTCTAAAAAGCGGTTTTTTTCTGCTGATCGGCCGGAAACTGTTGAGGGACGTCAATACCATATTGGTTGTAAGCGTGGTGATGTGGCTAGGTATGTTTTGTTACCTGGTGATCCTGGACGTGTTCCTAAGATAGGAAGGTTATGGGATGAGGCAGGAGAGGTTGCGTATAATCGGGAGTATAGGACTTGGACTGGTAAGGTTGGCGATGTTGGAATTTCTGCTTGTTCTAGTGGAATTGGTTGCCCTAGCGCCGTGATTGCTTTGGAGGAGTTGGCTAGAGTTGGAGCGGATACCTTTATTCGTGTTGGAAGTACGGGTGCAATCCAGCCGAATATTAAGGTCGGCGATTTAGTAATATCCGCTGGGGCGGTTAGATTTGAGGGGACTAGTAAACAATATGTTCCAGTTGAATATCCTGCAGTTGCTAGTTTTGATGTTGTTTGTGCTTTGATTAAGGCTGCTAAAAAGTTTGGTTATAGATATCATGTTGGGATAACTGCTACTACTGACAGTTTTTATCTCGGTCAAGGGAGGCCGGGTTTTCGGGGATATAGTCCCTCTTGGGTTAAGGATTTGATTCCTAATCTTCGTAAGGCGAATGTACTGAATTTCGAGATGGAGTCTTCCGCACTTCTTACTGTAGCATCGTTGTATGGACTTAGAATGGGTGTAATTTGTGCAGTTTTTGCGGAACGTGAAGCAAATAAGTTTGAGCCTATTGGCGAAGAAGAGAGTTGTAGAACTGCGGTTGAAGCTGTTAAGATTTTGAGTAAAGTGGATAAAGATAGGAGAATTTAAGTTAGTATAGGCTCATATCGAGTACTTTTGCACATTGACACTGTCTTTCTTTCGGTATTTTTGGAATTAGTTCATAAATCAGTTTGTTTACGTTAGCGACGTTTTCTTCCATACTTTTACGAACTCTTTCCGCATTGACTGGTAGTAGCCCATATACGTCAGTGTCTGTTATGAGCGCTATTGTTTCGTAGCACATTTCTACTTCTCTGCAGAGATAAGCTTCTGTAATCGCTGTCATTCCGACTACGCTATAACCGTGGTTTTTATAGACTAGACTTTCTGCTCGTGTGGAGAAACGTGGACCTTCTATGCATACGTAGGTGAATGATTTTTTCTGCGTTTCTTCTTCCGCCGTTGGGTGTACTGTGATTTTTGTTAGTGTTTCTCGTGCTGTGTCTATGATCACTCTTCTCAATTCAGGGCAAATTGGATCAGCAAATACTACATGCCCGACTACTCCGCCTTCATAGAATGATAGGTGTCGTCTAACTGTTGTTCTATCAAAAAATTGATCTATGACAACAAATTCGTATGGTTTTATGGTTTCAGGTTGAAGAGAACCTACAGCACATGGACTTATTACTCGTTTAATGCCTAATTCTTTGAATGCCCATATATTGGCTCTCCAGTTTACTTTGTAATTGGGTAGAATATGCCTTTTTCCGTGACGGGCTAAAAATGCTACTTTTCTATCCTTTACCCACCCGACGTATATGAAATCGCTTGGTGCTCCATATGGCGTGTAGACTTTGATTTCTTTTGAGTCTTTGAGCATCGTTGTATCGTAGTTAGCTGTACCGCCGAAGATTCCTATTTCTGCTGATTCTTGAGGTCTAATTCTTTGACTTGCCATAATTGGTCACTTTGGTAGATGAGTAGTTTGTCTATGCACTGAATTAATAATTTATGTGTCGACTATGTAATTATAGGTGATTTAATTCCCCATTTTGCCATGTTACTTTGAACCATTCTATCAATTTTCGCTTCTGTTAACAACTTTATTTGACTTGGTCTAAATGCCCCTATATCTGTAATTATCAGATTGATGAGTTTTGGAGGGGTTACGTCAAACGCTGGATTATATATTAGAACTTTGCCTTTAGTTGGCCTTTTTTCTCTGGAAATGACTTGTTCAGGCGGCCATTTTTTTAGACTCTTCCCTGAAATTATCCCTCTTTTCCTTAAATCCTCAGCTTCTAGGTTATAATAGTAAGTAATTTCTTCTGTTTTTCTTTCTTCGATCGGAATTTGTTCTCCTTTCTCCGTCATTAAGTCAATTGTGCTGTAAGATGTGGCGTAATAGAATGGTATACCATAAGGATAGGCGATCTGAGCTATGTCTAAAGAACCTATTTTATTCGCTACCGAACCGTCTTTGGCAACCCTGTCAACGCCTAGTATAATTTTTGACACTTGAAAATGTTTGAATGAAGATGTAATCATATTATCTGTAACTATTACAATGGGAACTCCTGCTCTGTTCAGTTCCCATACTGTCAATTTGTAGCCTTGGCTTCGAGGTCTAGTTTCTTTGGATATAACCATTAAGTCGGTTCCTTCAGCATAGGCTTCTTCAATCATTCCAAGAGCATGCCCACCGAAGGACGAAGATAGACTTCCACCGTTGCAGTGGGTCATTATTACATCGCCATCTTCAATGTGTTTCATGCCTTCTTGACGTAGGAACCAACTCATGACTAGGTCTGAAGCCAATACATAATCTGCAGCATCTTTAATCGCATCAATAACTATGTCGATGTTTTTGCTGTTTTCCGCGGCCTTGCGTGCCGCGTTCATTGTTAGATTTATAGCCCATATGAGCGGGTAAGCCGTTGGTCTTGTGCTTCTAAGAAATGCTGTTGCTTCTTCCATATTTTTCATAAAATCCTTTCCAGCATTGCGAAATGCGATGGCTGCGAGCAGGACCGAATAGCCTGTGGCACATCCAATGGCTTGGGACCCTCGTACAATCATTCCTTTTATCCCAGGATTTCCTGCTTTTTTCCAGTCATTAGTACGCCATGTCTTTATTTCATAGGGGAGTTTAGTTTGGTCGAGTAAAACTAGTTCATTTGTTTTTTCGTCATAGCATACGGTTAGCGGAATTTTCATTTTTTTATGTGAGTAAATTCCTATTTCGCTGTCAAAGACTAATCCAATTTTATTAAAGATTTTCTCGAGATTTACAGTCAAATTTTAGTCTCTCCTTTAAATAGCCCGTTAGTATTTATCTTAGCTAAATTGGTTTTACGTACAAAAACGTAGGGGTATTTCGTGGAGACAGAGAAATGATCCCGGTATTTAATGCTGCAAGCCATATTCCATTAAAGGAGGATAGACGGAGCCTCGACATTGATAAAGCACGTTCTGAGACAAGGTGGCTTGAAGAGCACGGAGCAAATAGTCTAGTTATATCAGTTCCTGCTGCCTCTCCTTACCTAACGCCAGACCAGATGATTGCATATATTAATGCAGCTAATGATGTGCGGAAAAATTTGAAGATTATTTGTGATGTTGGGGCTCGAGGGACTTTTGAGGCGATAGACTTAGCTCAAAAAGCTGTGGAAAATGGCGCAGAATTTATAATGATTTGTCCCCCTGTAATTTTTCCGATATCAAATATTTCAAAGAAAAGGTACTTCATGAAGATCGCTTCATCCATTCCGAATACAGAAGTGATTATCTATAATTTGCCTAAGTATACTTTAAACCCGATTGATTTGCCTCTGTTGAAAGAGTTGTTAAGAGACTTAACTAATGTGGGAGGGGTTAAGGAGACAATTGATAATTTAATTGAGTTCCGACAGGCTAAATCAATAATTGAAGAAATGAAGTTAACGAAGAAAGTCAGATTGGTCATTGGGGAAGATCTGATTATTTGGGATGCATTTCTCGTAGGACAAGAAATTGGAACTATTTCAACTTTCTGCAGCATGTGGTTGGAGCATGTGATGCAACTTCGTGAATATGCGAATCAAAATGATAACAGGAAAGGACAGGAACTTGGAAAGAAACTTGAAGCATTTAAAAGTGGAGTAGTAAGGAAGCTAGATTATTTGGTGGCACAGCAAGCTACAGCGACAATTAGACGTAATACTGGCGGTTATAATCCTGAGCCTTTTGCATCACCAACAAAATCAGATATTGATTTTGTTAAGAATAAAATTAATGAAATTGGCCTTTAACTAAATTCGGCGAATTTGAGATATTAATAGTGGGTTATTCGCCAATGAGAATGTATGAGAGAAATGTATTCGGGATTGTTCTTGCGGGTAAACCGGAGAGAAATTAAAATTTGAGCGAAGAAAGAGCTAAGAAGGCGCTGATAAGCGCAATAAGCGCTGGCTACCAGTTGGATAGAGATGCCCTTTCGTTCTTGGAAGTACTTCCTGAAACGTGTGAAACTGCGGATGTCGTTAAAAAAGCTGTTGAGAAGGCGAGTGGCCTCCCGCAAAAACCTATGTTTATTTCCCGTGACTTATTAGAGGAGGCAGCGGAGGAAATTTTACCTGTAAAAGAAACCGAGAAACCGTGCATTGTTGAAGGGATGACTGGAAAAGAGATTTTTCACCCATATGCAAAGGAAATAAGTGCAGAAATGAAAATAATCGCAGATCCGACATCAATGAACTCAACCGGATCCATAGATGACTTTCTTCAATGTTTCCGCGACCGTTTCAACAAAATTGAGAGGTTGTTAAGACAGAGGATGGATGTAAGGGGCGCCGTTTCAATTCAAGAAGCGTTGAATGCTAGACCAAATACAGAAGTAAAAACAATCGGTCTTGTTTATGATAGACGTGAAAGAAAGAGGACAATCATGTTACAAATAGAGGACTTGGAAAATTCAGCGACTGTGATGATTCCCCCATCAGCGTCACAGACCGTCTTCGAGAAAGCGCAGAAAATACTCCTCGATCAAGTAATTTGCGTTTGTGTAACTAGAAGTAGAGGCGACCTATTAATTGCAAGCGACATAATACTACCAGACATACCTGAAAGAAAACCAATGCATGCGAAGGAAAATGTCTGTATAGCATTAACGTCAGACCTTCATATAGGAAGCCGCGTATTCCTAAAAGACGTACTTAATAGGTTCATTCATTGGTTAAACGGCAAACTTGGTTCAACTAGAGATAGGGAATTAGCAGGATTAGTAAAATACGTCGTAATAGCTGGAGACCTAGTTGATGGAATAGGCGTCTATCCCGAGCAGGAAAAAGAGCTTGAAATTTCTGATATCTATGAACAGTACCGGATAGCGGCTCAGTACATAGAGCAAATTCCAGATTACATTGAAGTCGTGATAATTCCAGGAAATCATGACGCAACTAGGCAGGCCCTACCGCAGCCAGCCATACCAAAAAAATACGCTGAACCGATCTACTCGGTAAGAGAAGTCACTATGCTAGGAGATCCAGCAACAGTGCAGCTCCATGGTGTAAACCTTCTACTCTATCATGGAAGAAGCTTAGAGGATGTAATAGGATCAGTACCGCACTTAACCTATGACCAGCCTGAAAAAGCGATGGAACTCTTGTTAAAAGCACGTCACGTAGCACCCGTGTACGGCAAAAGAACACCGATTGCACCAGAATCACATGACCAGCTAATAATCGAGGACTGCCCAGACATTTTCCATGTCGGCCATATTCATATTAATGGCTATGAAAGCTATCGCGGAACCTTGTTAGTAAATTCAGGTGCTTGGCAGAAGACTACAGAATATCAAAGAAAAATGGGACTAACACCGACGCCTGGAAGAGTACCGATCGTAAATTTAGCAACAATGCAATTAACGGAAATGGATTTTATGGGTTATGAACTGTCTACGTAAGTCCATGTGCAATAAGTCGAGCTATCCTAACAGGTTCAGGTACTTTAGAAATTACAGATAATCTGCGTGTTATTTTTTTAGCCCAACCAAGATTTGCGCCGATAACTTCGATGTAGATTGGCAGCTCACCTGATTTTGATGTAACCATGTATATTGGTCCAAGTTTTTCAATAATTGCCCAGCGACGCTCCCAATCTTTAAAATGATCCATTAATGCATTTTTGACAGCCACATTATCTGGTTTCTTTCTAGAAACGATAATTACAGGTATACCGAGTTTTTTGTTTACCTTAACGGGATCTACTAAATTAAATCCAGCAAAAGAAACCCCACTAAGCATTACAACGTCGGCACTGATACCTCTCGACGTTCGAAGAAGCTTATCAGTAGCATCCAAACCATCAACAGTAATCGTACAAGAACGAAAATTTTCAAGTTGCATATCTTTCATCAAAATCACAATGAGTAAAGTCTTTTCATGACGAAATCCCTCTGCATGAAAACTGCCATCTTCAACACCAGCAACTCTAATTGGATTTAGTTTTGAGACAATTCGGCGCATAATCCAGCAACCGTCCAACCCAACTATCATCAATGAAAATGTTCCTAATAACACTGCTAGAAACGCCAATTGAAACTTTCTTTGTTCGCCCGTACCGTCCAAAACTAACAACTCGTGCGTTGAGAACACCCATGATATCAAGCTCGTTTATTAGTCCGCTTACTCTACGTTGCGTTAAAACTTCGACGCCGAGCTGACCACAAAGTTCCTTGTAAACTTCAAAGACATCGCCGGTAATGGATCCATTTGAATTAGTTTTTTTTATTAAATATACACCAAAGAGAACAAGTTTGGAGTGTAATGGGAGAGTCTTTAGAACCTCCACAACTCTGTCTTGTTCAATTTTTTCCTGCGCTTGGCGTACATGCTCTTCCGTTACAAGTTTTTCACTATGTCGTTCAGCTAATTCACCAGCAACCCTCAGTAAATCTAAAGCACGTCTAGCGTCACCGTGTTCAGCTGCAGCTAAGGCGGAACATAAGTTAATCACCCCTGCTCCCAACGCGGCGTCTAGGAAGGCCAATTTTGATCTCTCTTGAAGTATGTCATGTAGTTCAGGTGCTGAGTATGGTCTAAATACAGCTTCTTCTTCGCTTAAGCTACTTAGAACTCGTGGGTCTAATAATTCTTTAAACCGTAGATTGTTGGAAATGCCGAGTATCGAAACTCTACCGAATTTAAGGTTTTCGTTAATTCTAGTTAGCTCGTAGAGTACAGCGTCTCCCTTGGCTTTTATTAACGCGTCTACTTCGTCAAGTACAGTGATTAATAGAATGCGTTTTGACTCTAATGCGCCCTTGAATCTGTCGAAGACTTCACCGACAGCTAGCCCTGTGAACGGTATGTGTAAACCGATTGATTCGCAAAGTTGAGAGAGAACGCGGTAATCTGTGCCGGCGATTCTACAATTTACGTAACAAACTTCAATGGACGCATGCAGTTCGCGACTTTTCCTAACCAGTTTATCTAGCACGAATTTGACGACGGCCGTTTTTCCTGTTCCAGTTTTACCGTAAATAAAAATGTTTGATGGCCTAGATCCATTTAGAACTGGCGCTAGAATACTTCCTATCATTCGCGTCTGCTCGTCTCTATGTGGTAAATAAGCTGGAATAAAATCATGACGCAAGACATCTCGGTTCTTAAAAATCCTGGATTCTTGAAGAAAGCTTTCAAAAAGATTATCAAGTAAATCTGTTCGCTCTAATGTCATGTTTAAATCTCTCTGTTTCTAGTTGTAGAACCACAATTTCAATTGGAATATAAAAGCCGCTTCTACAAAAATTCGAATCCTATACCATAAAAAAATAAACAGATCAAAAGTCAAAATAATGATCTAAAGATCATCTTTCAATTTGTTTAACCAGATCCGCGAAGATACCAAAGGCCTCATTAATGACTGCTAGCGTTTTATCTGGATTAAGTTTTAGTCCCGCTCTTAAAATCAGCGCAGTTGTTTCGTCATTAGGATAGTTGCGAACTCTACCGTTTTTCCCTATAAGATAGAAGTAAACCTGCCGCGGGTGTATCCCGACAGCCTTAGCCGTAGCTGTAGGACTGGATTCACATTGCCGGTAAACTGCCTTAAATAGTTCCAGCCTTAATTTTTTTGGCATAAAGCTAGCAATCTTATCCAAGCGTTCTGTGTTCAATAGTACGCACACGCCCCATAATTTCCAATGGAAGTCTCCTTATATTGGGAATACTTACGAAATGAAATTCTTAGAATAGTCTCCGTTTGCTTTTAGCATAGAAATATAATAACGATTATTATTGAAAATTTTAGAGCTTTTAGTTGATGTTTTTACTGACGAATGATATAGCGACCTGTTTTCCAAGTTAAGGAAAGATCTCCAGTAGAAACGCAGGTGTGGAGGTTTCGTTTTTGTTTATTCTTGGTTATTAATAAACAATTTTAACGCTGTGAAAGTTGTGAAACCCAGGTTTAATTAGACTTTTTCCGAGGTATTTTTTATATTCGCCAGCCATTTTTTGGTTATTTTTTATTTTTAACGCAACCCCTATGTTTCCACTGGAAAATAAGTTACCCCAGTCCTATTTTACGCCTATTTTACAAAAAACTTAGTGAAGCTGTGAATTACATTGAAAGCTATAAATCTAGTTTATTTTTTAATTTTAAACTCAAAAAAAGATAATTCAACGATTTTAAAAATTCTTATTCACCAAAAATCTCTTTAACTTGTGAATATGTAGAGGTGTTAATAACACAAGAGGTTACATCTATGCCGCCACGAAAAGTTAAATTTGAAGTTCTTGATCAAGAAGGAAATCGCTTCTCGATAGCATTTGAAGGCTGCGTCACAAGAGACAGAGTTTTACAGGTAATTGATTTAATTGAATTACTGGGCGGAGTACCTGCCGCAGAATCTAAAACTGAAAGAAATTATAACGAATTATCTAAAGTTGAACGAATTCAAGAGCTTATCAAACAACAATTTCCAGCTGGCTGGTTCGCATCAAGAGACGTGCAAGATGCGTACGAGAATACAGTTAATCAGCCTATCGGATTAAGCACAGTGGCCACTTACCTAACCAGGCTAAGTGAGAAAGGCGTACTTATTAGAGGAGGATCTGTAGCAGAGCGGCGGTATCGTCTAAGAAGAGAATTTTTACCAGAAGGATCAATGAAACTTACTACTTAGTGAGATGTTTTCGCAATTCTCGCTGAAATTTTTTAGCTAAACTTGCTGCCGTTTCTTCAGGGCTTTCTGCAAGGCCCTCTTTTACTGGAACCTCCGTTAGTGGAAGTTTCTTCATCATTTCCTCTACAGGGGCTCGTGCTTTTTCGCTAATGCTATAAGTATATGGAATTTTAGATCCCTCTCTTTCAACATAACCCGCATCAGAAAGTTTCTTCATAAGGCGTGCTGTATGCTCACGTGATTTTCCAATTATTTTTTGCAGTTCTGGAGCTGGCTTTGAGCCATCTTGAATAAGTATCTCAAGAACACGCATTTCGGTTGCAGTCAAATGAGCAACCGATGTGGGACTTACTGCCAACGCTTCGGTTTCTGGCAACAATCCTTGATACCTATTGTCTAAGAGATTTATTTGATCTTGCATTGTTTTTTGCGCTCCAATTAATTTATTGGTTTGTTCACGAACAGTAATCATATGTTTAGCTACTGTTCTTGCTGCAATTAGTGATGTTTCAACACCCGTTACTAGGCTATCTATTTTTTCACTCTGTTTACTTACCTGCACTTCTATTTTTTCGACTGATGTGCGCGTTGCTTGCGCTTCTTGTGCAATAAGGTCAGTTTTTTCACCTTGCTTCTGAAGACGATCGTGGAAGGTTGTAACAATAGCCTGCGTTACATCTTTTTCGTTTACATAACCTGCTCTTGCTTTCCCAATCCAGCGATAGAGAATAATTAACGTAGCTACCAGTACACCTACGGAGGTAATCAATACAGGATCTACTGGACTCAGATTGGAAGCCCCCTTATCTATAATATAAATTCTAAGTTTTTTCTTAGTTATTTACGTTTTTATTTGCATTCTTCCTAACTAAGGTTATTTTCTTCTCTCTGGTTTAATCAGCGCGGATACTACATCGATTTTAGTTATAATTCCCGAAATATTGCCGACATCACTTAAAACTAACACGGCCGGTTCATTTCTTCCTAAAACTGTTAGAACATCAGTTATACTCGCATTTTCAGTAACAGTTGCAAAAGGATCCTCCATTACGTCTTGAACAGGACTACCGTACACTTTTTCAGGTTCATGAGCAA
>Ga0187770_10000738_pt1 | contig 16360 bp, 14 predicted proteins | sample 0116_SJ02_MP02_2_FD_133154 | JGI IMG/M metagenome (GOLD analysis project Ga0187770, IMG submission 133154) | Tropical peat soil microbial communities from peatlands in Department of Meta, Colombia - 0116_SJ02_MP02_20_MG | ecosystem: Environmental > Terrestrial > Soil > Wetlands > Peat | place...
CGTGGAGCCCGGGAACGGAGCCGCAGGCCGGCGGAGGGCCGACGCCCCCGCCGCCCACGAGCTAAGCCGAGCTCGAGCGAGCGAAGAACAACCCTTTCCTCTCCCCCGAGGGCCGTCGGGGTCCCCCTGACGGTCCGCGGGGTTCTGTACTAGGAGTCGATCTCAGGGCGGTGACTGTCGAACCCTCCCGTTCGAGCCAATACGAGTCCGTGGTCGAGCTTCAAATCGTGAGAGACTTCTCGATGGGCGTGTCCGGCGAACCGGGTTCAAGCCGACCGGGCGCGCGGCCCCGGGCTTGGCGGGTGGTGGCCATCGTGGCCGGCGCGCTCGTGGTCGCGGGCGCCCTGGTCGCCCTCGGGCTACGCGGCACGTCCAGCTCAGGCGGAACCCCGACGGTCCGGCCCGGCGCTCCGGAGGAGGTCGACCTGCTCCCGTCGGCCGGCACACACTCCGGGTGTATTGTCGGCGTGCCGGGAGTGCCCCGACCGACTCTTCAACTCCGAAACGGCACTCTCCAAGCCAACACCTACGGAGTACCCTCGGGAACCGTCGGGACGGTGGGGATGTGCTACAGTTCTAGCGCAGGGTCGATGTTCGCCTACGCGAACTGGAGCCACGTCGGTTCCGCGGGCGGCTGGTTCTCCTACCCTCAACTGGCCTACGGCGTGAACGACTATCTCGGAACCTCCACCACCTACACGAACCAGAGCCCGTTCTGGGCGTTGCCCCAAACTGTCTCGACAACGGTGAATGAGAGCCTGTGGGTGATCGCCCGGTACGAAATCCATCCCCCGAGCGCCTCGGACGCTGACGGCTACGACCTCTCGTTCGACGACTTCCTCAGCGAGGGCCTTCCCCCGACCCTGGAGGTCCCTCCCTTCGTGGAGGTGGAGATCTTTCTCGACCACAACATCTCCTACCCCTTCCACTGGGTGCACTGGAGCCTTCCGACCCTCGTGAACGACACGGTGCTGGTCGAGCCGTGGGATGTCGCCTACTGGTGCCACGGGGTCGACAACAGCTCGAACGGGAACGTCAGCTTCGACTTCTCCTACGGGGGACAAGGTTCGCACGGGTTGCTCCAGGGGACGATCGGAGTGAACCTCAGCGCGGTCCTGGTGGAAGTAGACGATCTGATGCCAGGGGCGTCCTGCTGGACCGGGCCGACTTCGGGTTTTTCCCAGTTCTACCTTGGAGAAGAGGACCTCGGCTCGGAGGACGGCGCCCGGGGAGGCGCGGACTTCGACTACAACTGGACGGTGTTCTCGTACTGCCTCCACACCCACGTCCGCGGTTTGGACGTGAGCGGAATTGCCTGTCAGACCGGGTCGACCGTCGCACTGTCAAGCCCGCGAGTCGTGCCCACAGCGGATGGCTTGCCCGCGATTGCCCGCCCAAGGGTCGTCGTCGCGTTCCACCGATTCGCTCGGAGTTGACGACCGTCCCTACTCTGCGACGGTCCGTATCGCGTCGTACGCCGAGGCAGTTCTTCCTGACCGCTCGCGTGTGGCGAGTCGGTGGATTCCGGCGTCGGAGGGTGTGCCTCATCCGCCGGCGCGCGGTAGGGGATTCGGTGCTGCCCCACAGGCCGGCTGGAGGGAGCTTGCAACCCGGACCTCGGCGGACCATGTTCTTCTTTGGGCCCTGCGGTGTGGCGATTCTTGGAGGCCGGACATGACTGTGGATGATCTCCGGGTCGCCCCCACCCGAGGGTTCCGTCTGGAGCGGATCGACCCCCAAGATACCGGCGCGTTCAAAGGTGACAAGGAGGACGCGGCCGCCGAGACGGAACGGCTGAGAGGTAAGTTGGACCACCTCCAGGAGCTGCTCTACGCCGACCATCGACACGGTCTGCTCATCGTGTTCCAAGGAATGGACACGGCGGGGAAGGACGGCTCCATCCGCCACGTCTTCTCCGGGGTCAATCCCCAAGGGGTGTCGGTCACTTCGTTCCGCGTGCCCACCCCGTTCGAGGGGGACCACGACTTCCTGTGGCGGGTCCACCTTCACACCCCTCCGAAGGGTCATATCACGATCTTCAACCGAAGCCACTACGAGGACGTGCTGGTCGCCCGGGTCCACGGGCTCGTGCCGCAGAGGGTTTGGGAGTCCCGTTACCGGGCCATCAACGGGTTCGAGCGGACCCTGACGAACGAGGGGACTACCGTCCTCAAGTTCTTCCTTCATGTCTCCCGTGACGAGCAGAGGTCCCGGCTCGAGGCTCGCCTCAACGACCCCTCCAAGCGGTGGAAGTTCCGAGCCTCCGACCTCCACGAGCGACGTTTCTGGAAACGATACATGGCGGCCTACGAGTATGTCCTGCGGAAGACGAGCACCGAGTGGGCTCCGTGGTTTGTCGTCCCCTCGGACCACAAGTGGTTCAGGAACTGGGTCATCTCTAAAGTGCTGGTTCAGGCGCTGGAGGGGCTGAAGCTCCGCTACCCTCCGGGCCCCTCTCGCCTTCCAACCATCAAGATTCGGTGACCTAGGGCACCGTCTGCGGGGCACCGGACGCCCCTCCTCCTCGGTTCCTCTCCAGGGGAGAGTTCTTCCGCTCTCCGCGGCTCGTCACGCCTCGTCCGAAGGAAGACCGTGTCCCTGAAAAGAGGACGCTCGTGAACGGTACATCTAGGTCGCCGGGGGCTTCGGTGCTATCGTACATGATCGGGGGCCACTCGCTCGAGGCGACCCAACGCGATTTCGCGAACCCGGACCTCGAGGCGCGACGGGTGTTCGCCGAGGCGTTCGGGACCTTCCTCCTCGTCACCGTAGCGGCCGGCGGAGCGGTGGTCAACGCCGTCAGCAGCGGCCGGGTCTCCCCGACGGCCCAAGAGGTCGCGCCGGGGCTCATGGTCATGGCGATCATCCTGTTCATGGGCGCCACCTCGGGGGCGCACCTCAACCCCGCGGTCTCGATCGCCTTCGCGGCGCGCGGCGACTTCCCCTGGCGGCGTGTCCCAGCGTACATCGTAGCCCAGGTCACCGGGGCGGTGATCGCGGTCGCGACGCTCGCCGCCCTGTTCGGCAAGGTCGGGTCGCTGGGAGCGACCCTCCCGGGCCCCGGGATCTCCGATGGCCAGGACGTCGTCATCGAGCTGGTCCTTACACTCGGGCTCGTCAGTACGATCCTCGGAACCGCATCCAAGGCCCAGAACGTGGGACCGCTCGCGGCGCTGGCCGTGGGAGGGTACATCGCACTCGCGGGTTTGTGGGCAGGTCCGATTGGCGGCGCTTCGATGAACCCCGCGCGGTCGTTCGCCCCCGACCTCATCCTCCTGAACTTCAGCCACCTGTGGGTCTACCTCGTCGGCCCGGTGGCGGGCGGACTCCTCGCGGTGGGTGTCGCCCACCTCCTTCGCGGAAAAGGGGGCGACCTGCCGGCGATCCAGGCGGCCCAGGGCCGTCTACCGGAGATTCTGAGCGAGTCCCGCCATCCACCGAGTAAGCCGCCTCATCACCCTCAGAACGATCATGCCTCTGAAGGCGAGGTGAGAGGGGTCCCGTCGGGACCTCCCCAACGGTAGATTTCAACGGGCGACCGGCGGCCTGAATAGCTAACCTCGGGACCCTCTTTAGAGGGCCAAGATACTTCGCTGGTCGAGCGACCAGTCTAGCCTTCGTCCCGAGCTGCGGGCCCACGGCCGGCGAGAGGGTGGTCCCCCAGCAGCTCTTCGAGATGGTAGCCGTTCATCGAGCGGCCGTATTCCTTCATCAACGCCGCAATCATCTGGGCCGCCTCGACGGGGTAGGTGCCGATCGCGGTCTCCGCCGCCAGGACGAGACCGTCCGCTCCGTCGAGCAGGGTGTTGATCACGTCGTTCACCTCGGCTCGGGTCGGTACGCGCCGGGTCACCATCGATTCGAGCAGGTTGGTCGCAACGTAGACCGGGACGCCGTGCTCGTTCGCGGCGCGGATGATGGCCTTCTGCAGGAGGGGGATTCCCTCGATCCGGACCTCGCGCGAGAGGTCCCCCCGGTCGATCAGGATCTTGTCGGTCGACTTCAGAATCTCCCCGAGGTTCCGCACACCCTCCCGGCTCTCGATCTTCGAGACGATCTTGTTGCCCGGGCCGATCATCTCCCGCAGCTGATCGACGGACTCCCGTTGCTCGCAGAACGACAGGGCGAACTCATGGACCCCGTTCGCGAGCGCCACTCGCGCCGCCTCCCGGTCCTTGTCGGAGAACGTGGGGAGACGGGGTGATGGGAACGCCGTCACCGCCTTCCGCGACCCGACTTCGCCGCCGGAGACGACCGTCGCCTCGGCGGTGCCGTCGCAGACCTTGTCGACGCGAAGAATGACCGCGTCAAAGTCGATGCTGACCCGGGCCTCCGGTTCCAGCTGGGCGATGGCGTTGCCAGGAATGATTGGGATCGTGTAGGCGTCCCCCCAGAATGCCTCGGGGACCAGGCGCACGTGGCCTCCCCGGAACACCGTCACGCGGTCGCTCATGAGGCCGGTGCGCAGCCGAGCTCCCTCGGTGTCGATCGAGATGGGGACCTGGGTGCACTTCTGGATGAAACGGATGATCCGCTCGAGGTTGTCGACCTCGGTGTGGGACATGTTGATACGGAAGATCGTTGCCCCCGCCGCCTCGAGCTGGGAGATCACCCTCTCGTTCAACGAACTGGGGCCGAGGGTGCAGAGCAGCGCGCGCTGGTAAGGCAAGATCCTCCTCTGTGGATGTCGGGTCCCGGTACCCGATCGGCCGGCGCAAAGGGGTGCGCCGCTCCAAGAACTAGTCGAAACCCCGCTTAACTCCTTCTACGGGTCACCGCTCGCGGTACGATGCACCGGAAGGCCCTCGAGGCCGGCGGTGGCCTGCGCGCACCTTTGCTCCACCGCCCGCGCAGAGACCGGCTCGCGAGGCGCTCGGATTCAGTGCGCAGAGCGGCGCTTTCGCGAAGGAGGCCGTCTGGGCTTCGACCGGGGCCTTCCCTGGCGGGAAGCGGTCGGTCGTCGGACCAATCCTCGGAGCATGAAGTCCGTGAGCTGGCGGAATTGGACCCGGGAGAGCCCCTCGTCCCAGGAGATGTAGCGCATCGCGACGAAGTGGGCGATTCCCATCAGCGTGAAAGCGGCCAGCTCCCAGTCCCAGCGACGATACTCTCCGCTTTGCATCGCCGCTCGCAACCGACGGCTGTATCCCTGCGCGATCCGGCGGTAGTGCCACTCGAAGAGGCCGGGGTTGGCGTACTCCGCCTGGGTGATGATCCGCCAGAGCCGGTGGTGGCGCGGGAGGAACTCGTAGAAGAAGATCTCGAACCCTCGCACCTCCGCGGCCGCCCGGTCCTCGAGGTCCCGGGTCCCTTCGCTGAGCATCCGGCGGAGCTCCCGGTTGATCGAGTGGACCAGGGCGCGGAACAGCTCGTCCTTCGACGGGAAGTAGAGGTAGAAGGTGCCGAGCGCGACCCCGGCTTCCCGGGTGATTTCCGAGATCCGGGCCTCGTAGAACCCGACGTCGCCGAAGACCTTCTCGGCGGCCCGGATGAGGCGGAGGCGGGTCTTACGGCCGCGCGCGGTCTTGCCGAGGTTCGTTGGCAGGCGAGCGGCCGGCGCCCGGCGCCGGCGGGCGGGGAGTGGCGGATCCGACCCGACCTCGCGGGTCAGGTCACTCCCCCCTTCTTGAGGAGCGGGTAATCCTTCTTCCCTGCCCGGGTGTGGGGGATCTCCTTCACCCGGGCGAACGTCTTCGGGATCTTGAAGGGGGCGAGCCGCGCCCGGAGATACTGCCGGAGCTCCTCGTCGGTCATCGGTGACCGCTCGACGATGAAGCCGCGGCCCACCTCACCCCATTTGGGGTCCGGCACGCCAATCACGGCCGCTTCGGCGATGTTCGGGCTCGTCTCCATCGCCTGCTCGACCTCGGCGAAGAAGACGTTCTCCCCCCCGGACTTGAACATCAACTTCGTGCGGCCGACGAAGAAGTGGAACCCATCGGCGTCCCGACGGAGGATGTCGCCCGTCCGCACATAGCTCCCCGACATCGCCGCCGCCGTGTTCGCGGGGTCGTCGAAGAACCCCGAGAACAGGACGGGGCCCCCGACCAGGAGCTCCCCGGTATCGCTCTCGTTCCCCTGTTCGTCCACGAGCTTCATCTCGACCAGGAGGTTCGTCCGGCCGATCGAGTTCGGTCGGGAGAGGTCGTCGGGCGTGGAGTAGAGGAGGTTGGGGCCGGCCTCGGTCAGACCATACCCCTGGTAGAACGGGATTCCCCGCTGGCGGAACGCCTCCACGACGGCGTCCGGCGAGTTTCCGCCGCCACTCTTCGCGAACCGGATCGACTGGAGCGAGGCCTCCGTGAACTCGGGGCGGTGCACGAGCTCGATGAACATCGACGGCACGCCCCCCAGGATCGTCACCCCCTCCGCGTCCGCTTGGTGGAGCACCTCGACCGGGTCGAACCGGTCCAGGAAGACGCTCCGTCCTCCCACGATGAGCAGGGGCAGGGTCAGGACATTCCATCCACCGGTGTGGAACATCGGGAACATGATGATCGCAGAGTCGTCGGCGGTGAGCCCCCAACCTTGGGCCGTCGTGACGGCGTTCATCACGAGGGCGCGAAGGCTCAGGATCGCTCCCTTCGGCTTTCCGGTCGAACCGCCGGTGAACAGGATCAGCGCGGGGGACTCCCAATCGGGAAGTTCGGGCCCGGGAGCGGCGGAAGAGGGCCCGGGACGAGTGAGCTCCAGCAGCGAGGCGGACGGGCGACCCTCGAGCGCCGGAGCGATGGCGGTCTCGGGGATGTTCGGCCCCTTCACGGTGAGGCTCGGTCGGATGCGTCCGAGCTCGTCCGCGAGCTCCCCGGCCGTGAGCCTCAGGTTGTGCGGAACGAGGACGGCGCCGACCTTCACGGCCCCGAAGAGGAGAGCAACCATCTCCACGTGGGGTCCCGAGAGAACCGAGATCCGGTCTCCGCGACGGACCCCGAGCTCACGGAGCCGGCCCGCCGCCCCGAGAGCGTGGCGCTCCAGGTCCTCGTAGGTTAGCAAGGTACCGCGGACGGCGTCCTTGAGGGCGACCCGGCTGCCGAAGCGTGCCGCGACGCGGGCCGATAGGTCGAGCCGCACGCTCCTACCCCCAACGCACGACGGTCGAGCCCCAGACGAAGCCACTCCCCGCCGCCGCCATCACGACCGGACCCTCCGTGAGGCGGCCGGAGGAGACCGCCAGGTCGAGTTCGAGGATCTGGTCCGCGGACTGGCTGTGGCCGTACTCCTCGAGGTAGAGGGAGCGTTCCTCGGGGATCCCGATTCCCTTCAGAATCGCCTGGTGGAACGACCGCTTCATGTGGTTGATGAAGACCATGCGGATGTCGTCCGGCGAGAGACCGCTCTTCGCCATCGACCGGTGGATCACCCGCACGAAGTTCGGTAGAGAGACGGCATCCATCCGCGTGCGGAACTTCTTCTCCGGGACGAGATTCTCGGCGAAGACCTGCCCGGCGCGGGCGTAGGCCGCGTACGCCGGGTACCGCGCACCACCGCCCTTCTCGACCGGTGACATCGAGAGCGAGCCATCGCTCAGGAAATCTGACCCCAGGATGAGATTCTTCGAGACATCCCGGGCCACGACGACCGCGACCCCGGCGTCCGCGAAGTTGTTCATCCAGCGGCTGGTGACGTCACTCGGCCGGAGGATGCATGACTCCTTCGAGGCGCCGATGAGCAGGATCGCGCGCAGGTCCGGTTGGCCCGCGAGAAAGCTCTTCGCGGTCGCTAGGCCGAATACCATCCCCGCGCACATCGCCGACATGTCGAAGGCGAAGCATTCGGGGATTCCCAGACGGTCCTGGAGGTAAGTGCTGAGGAGCCAGATGTGGTAGTCCTTCCACATCGATCCGCAGAACACCACGAGCCCGATGTCCGACCGGTCGATCCCCAGCTCCTTCGCACGCGCGAGGGCGACCCGCGAGGCACGGAGGCCCATGTGGCTCGGCATCACGTTTGGCGGGGCGATGTGCTTGCGCCGGATCCCCTGCTTTCGGATGACCACGTCCACGGGGATGTGGAAGCGGTGGGCGATGGTCGAGGCGTCCTCGACCGGACGCGGGACGTAGAGCCCGTACGAGACGATGCCGGCCCCGGGCACCTAGCCCACCTCCTCGACGCCCGCCGGAAACGCCTCTCCCGTGGCCGAGCCCAGGAAGCGAGCGACCCGGCCGTTGAACTCCGTCGCGCGTTCCAGGATCGCTAAGTGATTCTGGCCGCGGAAGAGCAGCAGTGAGGCCCCCGGGATGAGCTTGTAGAGCGCGAGCGAGTTCGTCCAGGGAACGACACGGTCCTCCGTGCCGGTGGCGACCAGGGCAGGCACCGTGAGACGGGCATCGGTATCCCGGGCATCGAACTCCCGGCCCGAGAGCGCTTGGAAGGCCCACTGTTCGGGGGGCTGGAGCGAATTCAGCCGGTCCGCGATGATCGCGTCGAACTCGCCCGACCGTTCGAGGGGGAACGAGGGGGTCAGGGCGAGCGCCATGACGCGCCGGAGCCGTTCGGCAGTCGTCTCGCCCGGGACGGAACGCCCGAACTCGGCCAGGGTCTCGGGCGACATCGATTTCGCGTAGGGACCCCCCGGCGTAGTGCATGCGAGGACGAGGCCCGTCACCCGCCGGGGGACAAGCGCCGCCACGGACTGGGCAATCATCCCTCCCATCGATGCCCCGAGGACCGCCGCCTGGTCGATGCCCGCCGCGTCCAGCGCTGCGATGGCATCGTGGGCGAAGTCCGGGATCGTGTAGGGAGCCGAGAGCGGGGAGCTTCGTCCCACCCCGCGATTGTCGACCAGGAACAGCCGGAACCGGTCCTCCAGGGCCGGCGACTGCCCCCGCCACATCCAGGTCGCGTAGCCGAGCCCCTCGAGGAGGAGCAGGGGCGGGCCCCGCCCGCGTTCCTCGTAGTAAATCTCGGCGTCGTTGCGGTGAGCGAACGGCATCGCCTAACTGCCTCCTGCCGGCAGGGGCTCAGGACCTTCCCGGCGTTCCCCTAGGTAGACCCGGCGTACGCGATCGTCGGCCAGCACTTCGGCCGAACTCCCGGACAGCACGATGCGTCCCGCTTCCAGCAGATACACCTGACTCGCGATCGGAACCGTCTGCATCACGTTCTGCTCCGTCAACAGTATCGGAAGGCCGCGCGCGACCTCTTCGATCTTGACGACCAGTTCCTTCACCAGGGTCGGGTGAAGTCCCGTGGTCGGCTCGTCCATCACGAGGAGCCGCGGATGCGTGACGAGCGCCCGGGCGATGGAGAGCATCTGCTGCTGACCGCCGCTCAATCCAGACGCCCGGTCCGGCAATTTGGGTTTAAGGTCCGGGAACAGCGCGAGCGCCGCCTTCATATCGGCCTCGAAATCGACCGCCTCGCCTCGACGCTCGGCGAGACGGGAACCGATGCGGAGGTTGTCGATGACCCGGAGCTCGCGGAAGAGCCGGGCACGCTCGGGCACCGTCGCGATCCCGAGCTTGGCGATCGCCTCGGCGCGGAGCGATTGGATGGGATGGCCGTCGAACTCGATTCGGCCCAGGACCGGCCGCAGCAGCCCCACGATCGAGCGGATGAGGGTCGACTTTCCGGCGCCGTTCGGCCCGATGACGAGGGTCACACCCGACCGGGACGTAAAATCAATGCCGTCGAGAACGGTAGACCCGTAGTACCCCGCCACCAGCCCTTCAACCCGAAGCATCGTCGCTCCCGAGGTACGCGCTCCGCACGGCCGGATCGCGGAAGAAGTCGGGACGCGTTCCGTCGAAGACCAGTCGCCCCCGGTCGAGGGCCACCACCCGGTCGACCAGTGGCAGAATCTCGGAGAGACGGTGTTCGACCAGCACCATCCGGGTGCCGGAGGCCTTCAGCGTCGCGAGCGTGGCGATCAGGCCCTGGGCCTCGGCCCGGCTGAGGCCACTGATCGGTTCGTCCAACAGCAGAAGTTCCGGTCGGGTCGCGAGTCCCTTCGCGAGCTCGAGCCGCTTCAGCAGGCCAAACGGCAGTACCCCCGACGGATAGTCGCGCCACTCCGTCAGCCCGGTCTCCTGAAGAATCTGGTCGACGTCGGCCTTTCCCCGGAGTTCCGCGAACAACCGCAGGTTCTCTTCGACGGTGAGCGAGCGGAAGGGCCGGACGACCTGGTAAGTCTTTACCATGCCGAGACGAGCGATCCGCCACGGGGGGAGCCGCGTCACGTCGCGGCCCTGGAACTGGATGAGTCCCCGGTCCGGATGGACCGATCCCGCGATCACGTTGAGGAGGGTGGTCTTGCCCGCGCCGTTCGGCCCGACGATGGCCAGAGCATCGACCGACATCTTGAACGAGACCGCGTCCAGCGCGCGGTTGCCGCCGAACGAGTGGGTCACGCCGGAGACCTCGAGAAGGCTCATGACGGCTGCTCCGTACGCATGAACTTGATGAATCGCCGAATGGGTTGAACGAGTCCGTGGGGAAGGAACAGTACGAGGAGGATTGCAAGGGAGACGAACAGGATCAGGGTCAGCTCGGCGAAGGTTGGGAAGAGATTGGCATAGAGAAGATAGACGAAGTAGCCGGCGAACACGGCGCCGTAGAGCTCTCCGGTCCCTCCGAGGATCGCGATGAGGACCGGGAACAGAATGAAGAAGAACCCGAACGTGTCGACTCCCCCGAAGCTGTTCACCATGGCGTAGGAGGCCCCCGCGAACGCCATGACGCCGCTCGAAATCGTGAAGGCGACCACCTTGTAGGGGAAGGTCGAGATTCCCTGCGAGAGGAGGGCGTCCTCATCGTCCCGGATGCCGCGCAGGACGAGCCCGAAATGCGACGAGCGCAGAAAACAGAGCGCGGCCAGGAACACTCCGTTCGCCACCGACAGCAGAATCAGTTCGGCCTCGGGCGTGCTCCCGAGGAACGGAATGGCCCAGTACCCGAGGCTCGGCATGTTGAGCTCCCACCAGAAGGCCTGGACGAAGTCGAGGGCGAGCAGGGGGAGCAGGAACGAGAGGAGCGTGAAGTACGGGCCCCGCAAGCGCAACGTGGGGATGGCGAACAGCACTCCGCAAGCGAGCCCCGCGGCGAACGCACCGGCCAACAGGAACGGCACGTAGCGCGTGACCTCATCCTGCCATGACATGTAGCCGGCAACGAACGCCCCGACGCCGAAGAAAAATGGAAGACCGAAGTTGAGATACCCCGTCATTCCCGAGGAAAAGTCCCAGGCGAGAGCGAGCATGATGAAGATGCTCGCAAACGCCGACTCGAGTGCGAACGACCCCCACGGATTCCCGGAGGCGTAGACCGGCACCGCGATGAGGACCGCGATCGCCCCCAGGAACAGCGGATCCAGGAACCGCTTGGACCAGGCGTAGGATCGCCGGTTGAAGAGGCGGTCCTTCCAGCCGGGTCGCGGGTCAGCCGCCGATGGTTCGGGAGGACGATCAAGAACCATGTCGTATTCCTCCCATACCCTTCGGCAACAGGATGATGAACGCGATGGCCACGGCGAACGCGACGATGTCCGGTAGGCCCGAGGACGTGGGATAGAGGATCGTGACCGCTTCCTGACAGAAGGAGAGCAGGAACGCCGCGGGAACCGTCCACTTGAACTTCTCGAGACCCCCGACCACGGAGACGACGAACGCGATCACGAACGGTTCCACCCACATCGAGGGGCTCAGCTCCTGCGTCGGGACGACCAGCACCGCCGCGATGGCGACGAGGGCGGAGGAGACCGCGACCACAGTCAGATAGACCGAGCGCACCCGGATACCGAACAGCCCGGCGGTCTCCGGGTCCTCGGCGGTGGCCCGGACGGTCCGGCCGTAATCGGTCCAATCTATCCAGGCCCACAGCAAGAAGAGGAGACCCAAGGAGACCCCGACCAGCACCAGGAGGGCCGGGGGCACCGAAACGTCGAAGAGAAGAATCTCCTTCTTGGAAATAATCCCCGGGATGACGGTCCCCAACTGGCCCCCGAAGTAGTAGGAAAAGAGATACTGGAACAGGAGGGCGAAGAGGAACGAGACAATCAGGAAGCGCATCGGGTCCGGGGCGAACTTGGAGCAGACGAGGAAGATGATGAGCCCGGCCGCGACGGCGACCCCCGCCGCGATGATGTTGGCGATGACGAGGTTGACTCCCTCCTGGATGTTGAGATAGAAGACGAAGTAGGCCGTGGCCATGTAGAGCGCGCCATACGCGACGTTGAGCACCCGGGAGATGCCCAGGAGGAGGGTGAACCCCAGGGCGAGCAGCAGGTAGTAGAACCCGTAGAGCGTGCCGAGAACGACGATGGGGGCCAAGAGGCTCGCCGCCACGCGAAACCTCTCCCTCCCCCGCCGGGGTCCCGCGGGTCCTCTAAGGGGGGTGCCCTTAGAGGATCACCGTAAAGTTACCGACCGTTTGGGCAGCTCCGGTCGAGTTGACGTACTCGTAGTTCTTGAACCACACCGTGGAGCCGGCCGTGAACGTGGCGGCCGCCGGGAAGTTCGGCTTCGTCCAGAGTGACGACCAGATCGGATAGAGCATCCCGTTCTGATGCCATTGCATCCCGAACGCCGGGTCGGAGGGGTACGGATACAGGCTCACGTTCAATCCGTGCGTCGAGGAGAACCGCACCGTTCCCATCGGCCCGGTGAAGTCGGTCGCCTGGAGGAACGGGATGACCGCGTCGGTCGAGAGGCTCTTCGCCTTCTCAATGGCCTGGGCCAGATAGAAGAAGGCCGAGTAGACGAATCCGTCCGCAAAGCTGGGGTTCACGGAATAGTTCTGCAGGAAGTCGGTGTAGAAGGGGATGGAGGTGGGGGTGAACGAGATTCCCGAAAGGGTCGGGCCCCATCCGAACGTCATCTCATCGGCGCACGCTCCCCCGGTCATCTTGAAGTAATTGTTGGTCGAGGTGGTGCCGTTGAACTCGGCCATCACGTCCGCGCCGAGCAGGAGCGGCTTTTGGTGATTCGTCGCCGTGTCCGCCGCCCAGTTGAAGTCTCCGTAGTTCGAGATGAGCAGGGGCGTCTCCGTCCCGGCCGCGAGGATGTAGATCGCCTGGGTGTTGTCGTTGGCCAGGGTCGTAAGCAGGGAGTCGTACGATCCGCCGGTTGGCTGGGTCGGGAAGTACTCGATGTAGACCGGGTTGAACCCCACCGACTTCAGGATCGGCCAGAGCGGGGAGCCCGTTCCGCCGGTGCCGATGTCGGCCTGGGTCCAAGCCGCCTGTTCACCGAGGACGGCGATGTTCGTGATGTTGGTCGGGAACACGCCCTCCTTGTACCCCGTCAGCAGGAACAAGAGCAGCGAGTTGTACTGGTCGCCCTGGGCCGTGGTGTTCGTGAAGCCGTCGAAGATGTACTTTCCCGATGTCGCGTAGTTCGTCCCGACGAAGCTCTCCACTCCGGTATCCGCACCGAAGGTGATGTAGAGCGTCTTGTACTCGGCCGCAATCGGGAGCTCGGCCAGCACCACGTCGCTCCGGTACCCGCCGATCAGGAAGTTGACGTGGTCCTGCGTGATGAGCGTGGTCACTCCCTGGACGCCGTTCGCGATGGGGATCGATGGGTCCGCTTCCTCGGTATCATACGTCACGATCTTGTACTGATAGCTGGTCCCGTTGACGTCGACCCCGCCCGCCGCGTTGATCTGGTTCACGGCGAGCTGAGCGGACTGGAGGATGTTCTGGCCGATGAGCGAGTCGAGCGGGAGGGGCATGCCGACCGTGATCGTGTTCGACGACGAGGACGGCGTGAGCTCCTTGTAGAGGAAGTATCCTCCCACGCCCGCCACGACCAGCACGACCACGACGATGATCGCGGCAGTGACCCGCGAGACTCTCGGTTTCTTGGCGGTAGGACCCGGGGGTGCGGCCGGTGGCGCGTTCGCACTCGAGGACGGGGGGTTGGCTGAAATATGAACCACCTTCCGGGTGAATCGAATACGGCTATTTATAGCCTGTCAAATCGTATCACGGGTGGTCGCTCGGCTGAGCAGGAGGCGGGCCGTGAACGTGAGCACGGCCTCGTCGCGCTCGTTGAAGGTCGTGTTCTCGAGTTCGACCACGTCTCCCCGCGGGGAGGGCGTGCTCTGGACGATGGTCAGTTTGGCCGAAAGCGTGTTTCCGGGTCGAACCGGTCGCAGGAACCGCAGCTTGTCGATGCCATGGAAGACCACCGTCTCTCCCTCGAACAGGCCCGCGCGATACCAGAGACCCAGCGTCAGCGAGAGCGTGAGGAGTCCGTGAGCCACCCGTCCCCGGAAGAGCCCCCGCCGGGCGAACTCTTCGTCCAGGTGGAGCGGGTTTTCATCGCCCGTGAGGTGAGCGAAGCTGTCGATGTCGGCGACGGACACCGTCCTCGTGGCCGTGACCAGAACTGCCCCCGGCCGGAATCGACCGGCTCCCGTCGCGACCGGTGAATCCGAGTCGCTCATGCGAGAGAATGTGCAGCGGACCGAGCGATTTGACGTTTGGGCGTGCCATCAACCCCCGACCCTGACTCCCTCGTAGCCGATTCCCCCGCCTTCCCGTGAATCTCGAAGGTGTATACGGAGTGTTGCCTTCGAGAAAGTGGCGCTCGATCCTCGGCGTCCGGAGTCACGAGATGAGGGCCGTAATGGCTCCGAAAGTGGCCTGGACTCTTGCCGTCGTAACGGTATCGATCCTGCTCATTAGCCTCCTTCTACCGGTCGTAGAGGCCGCCGTCGCCTCGCCAAGGACACCCACCGGTCCGGATCGGGCGCGAGCCATGTCCCCCATGCCCGAACAGAGCCGGCCATCCCTCGATACGGCGGCCACAACTGGCGAGTTCGGCGGGCCGCACCCGGGAACGCTCGAGATTTACGAGGTCGCGCCGGCGGGTCAGACGAGCGAAGACCCGGCGGTCGCATACGACCAGGTCTCCTTTGAACCGATCATCAACGTCTACCAGACCCTCGTGGCCTACAACGGGTCGAGCACGGCGCAGTTTATTCCTGAGGTCTCGACATGTGTTCCGGGGCTGAGCGATGGGAGCCAGTCGACCCCGTCCGTCTCCTGCCAGGCCGTTTACGGCAACAGCCTGATCGTGAACGGGCCGAGCGGGGCCCCGGAGTACTTCACCTACCCGATTGACCCACACGCGCACTTCTACGATGGCGCGACCGGGGTGAGCTGGCCCGTCTATCCGTCCGACGTGATGTTCAGTCTGGCGCGGACGATGGGGTTCGCGGACCTTCCGGGCGCGGGAGTGCTCAACGGGTGGATCCAGGCCCAGTCGCTGCTCCCGATCGGGAACGTGAGCTGGGACAGCCACCTCCACTATCCGTTCAACAGCACGCCGCAGAACATCCTCGGTTCGATGCTGATCAATGACAGCAGATACTGTCCTGCCTCGGCGCTCGGAATGAGCGGTTGTGTGACCTTCAATGCGTCCGGTAGCTCCCAACCCTGGCCGTTCTTCAGCCAGCTGGTCGCAACCGCGCTGGGTGCGGGAATCGTTCCATGCGGCTGGTTCACGGCCCAGGCCGCCGGCGTCCCGGGGTTCCCGGGATCGGCGGCGGCCAACGGGGACGGTCCGTGCCTGCTCCCGGGCGGCGCGACCAACACAAGCCAGGCGGCGTTCGAGAGCTTCCTAGCCAAGGAATCGCCGACGGCCTGGGACACGTTCGAGCAGTTGGCGCTGAACCACCCGGCGGTCCAGCCGAAGGTGCAGTACAACCTCGTGGGGTCGGGCCCGTACTACATTGCCCCAGGGGACGATCTCCCGACGGAGGGCTATACCCTGCAGGCGAACCCCGCGTACGAGCAGCCCGCGGGATGCGTCGGAGTGGGAGGCGGGTGCGAGCCGGCGGCGGGGGCCTTCCAGTCGAAGGTGGTCGTCCGGTACGAGCCGGGCGACGTGGAGGGAATCCAGCAGTACATCGCCGGTCAAGCCGACGCCGCCGCCATCCTGACTAGCGATACGGCGACGATGGTGCAGCTGGCCTCGGAGGGTAAACTCGCGGTCATCAGTTCTCCCACCCTGGCGATAACCGCCCTCGCCTACAATCTCGACTTCAACATGACGGGCGCGATGGCCGTCGGTACCGACTACGGCAACCTGAACGTGGCGAGCGACTTCTTCGCGTCCAACACGGTACGCGAGTTTCTGGACCACGCGTGGCCGTACACGACTGTCAATGAGACGCTCTGGACAACGGACGGATTCTCGTACGGGTTCAACTTCGGTGGAGCGATCCCACGTGGGATGGGAGAATACTATCCGACCAACATTTCGTGGCCGTATCTGGGCGGGAACCCGGACGACAACACGTCGGTGAACAGCGCGACGTGGTGGTGGACGGAGGGGACGACTCCCGGGAACCCCTACTATGACCCGGAGCTCGCGGCGTGCTCGCCGTCGGTACCATGCAAGTTCCCCGTAATCGA
>Ga0187770_10000739_pt1 | contig 16346 bp, 17 predicted proteins | sample 0116_SJ02_MP02_2_FD_133154 | JGI IMG/M metagenome (GOLD analysis project Ga0187770, IMG submission 133154) | Tropical peat soil microbial communities from peatlands in Department of Meta, Colombia - 0116_SJ02_MP02_20_MG | ecosystem: Environmental > Terrestrial > Soil > Wetlands > Peat | place...
AGTAGAGCTCGTCGAGGAGGTCGTTAAACTCAAGGCATCCCAGCGGGTCCAGTCCAGAATGTGGCTCATCAAGGGCGATAATTTCAGCATCCATAACCAAGATGCCGGCCAAGGCAACTCGCCGCTTCTCCCCTCCGCTGAGCGCGTCGGGTTGCCTGTCTCGGAGGTGTGCTATGTTGAGCATGTCCAGAACCTCCGCCACTCGTTCCTTTATCTGCGTCTCATCCATCCCAAGATTTCTGGGCCCAAAAGCTACGTCCTGGTACACTGTCGGCGCAAACAACTGATCGTCGGCGTTCTGGAAAATCATTCCCACGTTGGTCCTCACCCAGTCCATGTTTTCAGCGTCGACCGGTTTGCCGAGAACCGTTACCTCGCCGCTCGTAGGCCTATGAAGGCCGTTTAGGTGCAAGAGCAAGGTCGTCTTGCCGCTTCCGTTCTCTCCTAAGAGGACCACCTTTGTGTGCTCTTCAATTTTGAGATTTATCCCGTCCAAGGCAACGGCACCGTTGGGGTACCTGAACACGACGTCCTTAAACTCTATGGCCGACCCCGTCACATCACGACCCCCACCACCACAATGCTTGCAATAATGGCGAGAGCGAATGCCGCAGCCATATAGTCTTTCCTAGCGAAACGGTTAAACGTGCGGCATATATCGACGCTCTGCGAATACCCCCGCGCCATCATGCTCTTCTCGACTCTAAATGCCCTATCGTAGGACCGAATGACCAGCATCCCTGCGATGATACTCATGTTGTGGAGTTTTTTTACCCAGCTTAACTTCGTGGAGAATCCCAGTCTCGCCTGTTGAGCATGAAACATCGTCGTGAACTCTTGCGAAAGCACCGAGACATAGCGAAACATAAGCGACATCAGGTTCCTTATCTCAATCGGAACCTTCAACCACCTGAGCGCTTCAATCAATTCTAACTCCGACTTGGACTCCACGAGGAGGAGTAGGACAGACACTGAAGCAAGGACTCTATTTGTATACAGCCACCCTGAGGCGATGCCTTGGGCATATATTGGCCATATCACCGTAAGAACCACTGTGGATCCGTAAGCACTGCTGTAAGCCTGGACGATGAATATGAACGTAGCGATAAGAAGGGGATACACCAACAGTTTTAGGTAGGATTTGCGTGAAGGTGCCGCGTACATCGTGATGAAAAACACCGCAACGAAAACGGCACCGGCCACGTACCACCGCTTTACTGCGGAAAGTGCAAGTATGACAACAAAAGCGGCCGGGAGCAGGACCCTGGCATCAATGTTTCTGAAAACGCTGGTGCCGGCTTGAGCTCCGGCTATGTCGCCTATGATGTCTGCCGGGTTCCATTCGAAAGCACGTTTCTTTAGGTTCACCGTACCCCTCGCCTATACCGTCTGTGCTCTCCCACATATGTAGTGTATGATTTTTGCGAGGTTCCATTCAGGAGTGCGTTTCCTAAGAGTAAGCTGCAGTTCGCAACGGAGGAAAATGCGATGCGTGCTTTAGCCCCATCTGACGGTGAATTAGCGGGCGTTTTCCCGCCTTTTACGCACCTGTCTGATCCTCACATGCCGGCCTACGATAAGCATCACAAAAAACCCTATTGTGGTGAGCAGCCCCGATAATGGATCCCCATTTATTATTTCAACCATCGGTTATGCCTCGTAAGTTCAGTTGTGCCTTGTCCTTGTGTGTTACTTGTTTCATCGAATGCCATAACCCAAATGTAACCTGTGAAGAAACCACCTATTAGACCTATTGTCCCAAACCCAACGTATTCTCCGTTCTGATCAAGAGTATAGAGCGAAGCGTGGGGGGTTCCACCCCCAGCAGCTTGCGCTAAGTCCGCAACCTTGTCATCGGCGCCCCCCAGATTGCCGCCGGTAAGCGCGACGCCTATATAGAAGAAAGCGATGATGATCGCGCACATTGTTGCCAATCCTATCAATGCATTTCTGTCAAATCTGTCCATCGTAACCTCTTACAGCCTGACAGTCAACTCGGCCGGTGTCCAGCCGGCGAACTTCATCATTTCAGGCTGCACCACCAGTCGTCTTAGTCGTCTTGACAAGTGGCGGGGTCCAGCCGGCCCACTTCATCATTTCAGGCCGCATGTCGGCGATGTAGCGCACGACAAGCCCGGTAAACACGAACTCCATAATGGCGAGGGGGAGCTGTGTAGGCATATATCCCAGCATGAAGATGACGAAATAATTAAACAGCGCTTCCGGATGAATCGATATGGCGAGCTGAAATGCCGCTGTCATATAGGTGAACGCATCACCTATAAACCCCGCCATTCCAGCAGCTATAAAAATGCTAAAGCCGCCTCTGCGCATGGCTAGCCACGTCCCATATCCGGTAAACGTCCCTACAATTCCCATCGAAAAGTCGTTCGCACCGATTGTTGTTAGCCCTCCGTGTCCGACGAACGTTTGGAAGAAGAGAGCTACGGCAGAAATGACGGCCACAGGAAATGGTCCTAGGATGATAGCGGCCATAGGTGTCCCACAAGGATGGGAGCTTGACCCAGTGACCGGTACGGGAATGTGCCATACTGAGATAACCAGCACCGCTGCACCCATTAGTGCTAACATAGGCAGATACCCGGGGTTGGCTGCTGACTTCCGTCGAATTTGAATAAGTCCAACGGCAATAAATGCTAGGGCAACTATCCACCAGAGGATTACCCAGGCCGGCGACAATATACCATCGCTAATGTGCAACTAAATTACCTTTTCTTGATATAAGTAAAATTTTCTTGATTTAATGGCTTGTCAATAGGGGGCTCATTATTTATACGTTGTCGAAAGCGACGTCCGCCAGCAGCAGGGATCGCACCTTTTTTCTAGCACTGAATCGGGATGCGAGAGTTCATTAAGGGTTTGTTTGTTCTGTCAGTCGTACGTATGCCGGCACATGTTTCACGTTAGCGAATTAGTCGCGTCTGTGATGCGCATTAGGTGCGTGGCTTAGAAGCTCTGCCCGGACACGAGCCAAGCACTTACGTATTTTTTTGTTAACGCGCATCTAAAGCGTGCTGTTAGAAAAGATCGCCGAGTTACGTGCACGCTATCTGTGGTGTTTTAGGACAACGACAAGTGCAGCGATTAGAAGCCCGGTCACAGCATAAAGTGCTTCAAATCCTGGAAGCCCTGTTCCAGTGCTGCTTTGATTGGAGGCCGCTGGGCCAATCGACAACGCTGGCGAAGAGGCGGGAGTAACGGCGCTTGCAGGAATAATCGTTCCGTAGCTCGCAGTTGGCTGGATGAGCGGGTACTTGTCGCCGTATGATGAAGGCGTGCTTCCGATCCCGGTGCCGTTAGAGTCGTTGCCTTTGTAATCCGAGTAGTAATTGCTCATATATCCTGTTCGGTTCACGCCGCCGTACGTATACGCTAGCTGTTCCGGCGAGTTCAGAATCGCTGCCGATGCATCACTTGTAGCGACCGGTTGATTCACGAAGTTATTAAGGTAGATCTGATTACCTTGCGCATTTAGGATCAAAATGCCAAGCTGGCTATTACCGCCGATCGTGTTGAAGCGAAGTGTGTTATTATTGGATGCTTCACCCAGACGGACGCCAATCTGCTCGTCGGCGCTTATGGTGTTATTGGAAATGTCGTTGCCAGATGAATGGAATAAGGAAATTCCGTAGACGTGATTAGCGCTGAGATTATTCTGCGTGACATTGTTAGAATCACTGTAGTAAAGGTAGATCCCATCGCTATACGTCGCCTTCCCGCCGCCGCCGGTCTCGTTCATGGCGCTATTGCCCGACAGCTTATTCCCCGATGACTCGTCCAAGTAAATGCCAAAACCGTTGCTATTCAAGTTATTATTGCTCACCTCATTAGCAGTGGCGCCGACCACGTACACCCCAAACACGTTGCCGTTCACGGTGCAGTTCGTGACGACACAGTTTGACGTGTGTTGAATCTCCACGCCCGAGGCGCCACCGACAAGCGCCAAGCCGTCAATATGGACATCTGAACTTGTGATCAAGAAGACGTCATGACCCGAATTGGCTGCTTTAACGGTGGGCAGTGCGCTTCGATCGGCGGCGGCGATCGTTAGAGGTTTGTTCACCACAACGTTCTCAGCGTACGTGCCTGCTGCGATGAGCACCGTGTCGCCCGGTTTCGCAGCATCCACTGCTTGCTGAATGGTGTTGAGCTGCCCTCCTGCACCGACACTCAGGTTTGCCGCGCTCGCTGGGACTTCCAAAGTAGCACACAAAATCAGAGCAACAGCAGCAAGCAACAGAAGGCTAGAGACCAATTTAGTGCGCTGCATATCTAGGGCTAATCACTCCGCAAACTAAGCTTGAGGCTTTATGTAATTACGCCAGGATGGATATAAAGTTGACGTGTGCGTTGAGCGCCCATAATGCGTTGCTTTGATGGATGGTCGCCGATGCAGCACGTTCAACGCATAACAACCGTGCCTCTTCGATGCTTGTGCAATGCACCAACCTCTTTTCAATGACCGCCATACAACAGCCTATATATGAACGGAAGACAAAAAGCTTCAAGGTGATACGCTGCTCCCTCCCGTTACGCTGCGGCACGTGAAAGCACTCACTGATTGCACGGGAATATTTCAACACGCAAAATACGCGATTCCGAATAGATTTGAAGGTTATTGTGTTGATGACAACGTGAGAGCGTTGCTTGTGGCGGCGAAGCACTACAGCTTGTTTCGAGATGAGCCGACTTTCGATTTGCTGAGGACTTACATGGCCTTTACTTTTCACGCGCAGAACAGCGACGGTACTATGCGCAATTTCATGAGCTACCAAAAGGACTTCCTCGACAGCGTAGGTTCCGATGAAGTTTTGGGCAGGACGCTCTGGGCGTGCGGATACACGCGAGGCGCTTCGCATCTCCCTAAGAACGTCCAAGAAGTTGCACGCGTTGTTTTTGAACGCGCAGCGATGCACGCGACCACCAGGTTATCCTTAAGAGGGATTGCCTACTGCCTCCTCGGCCTCTATTGTTCAAAAGAGTCATTTGAAGGCGCTAAAGAGAGAATCAGCGCACTTGCGATAGAGATTCTGCGCAACTACGAGGACACCCGAGCTCCAGACTGGGAGTGGTTCGAAGACGTCATGACGTACTCGAACGCTCGGCTGCCCCAGGCGATGCTGCTTGCCTACGATGCAGTTGGCGACGGACAACTCCTTGCTTGCGGCGAACGCACTCTAGCGTTCCTGTGGGATCAAGTGGTTACCTCAAATGGAGTGATAAATGTCATAGGAAACGACGGCTGGTACGTCCGCGGAAAACATAGAGCACTCGGGGACGAACAGGCTATCGATGTCGGGGCACTTGTCGAGGCATTCTTAGACGCTTACAGGATCACCAGCAAGCGGCAGTACTACCAAAACGCGCTTGAGTGTTTTAGCTGGTTCACCGGCAACAATCTACTCAAGCTGCCCATCTATGATGAGGGCACAGGCGGTTGTTTTGATGGTCTCTCGCTTGAAAAAGGAGTTAATCAGAACCTAGGCGCTGAGTCTACAATCGCCTACCTGTTGTGCAGACTGGCATTTGAAGAGGTCGAAAAGCCGTCTCTAAGTCGCCGAAAGTCCGCGGAAAATCGTTGAGTCAAAGCAGAGCACTCCAAAGCCCTTCAAACACAAAAAAGCTCGACGGATAGCGAGGGCAAATAAAAGTCACAGGTGCGAATCTATGCAGAACCCTCTCGCCCAACAACCCGAAGACTACGTCAAATCAGCGATGAAGCTTATAGCCGCGAATGTGCAAGCCATAGCTGATGAAATAGATTATTCTGAGGTAAAAGCACTTGTCATGGATATCCTAGCCGCGCATCAGGACCAAAAGCGCCTGTTTGTCATGGGTGCCGGCAGATCGGGACTCGTCGTCAAGGGCTTTGCCATGCGATTGATGCATTTGGGATTTAACGTATATGTAGTTGGAGAGACAGTGACCCCGGCCGTTGAAACGGACGATCTTCTTGTCGTCATATCAGGATCCGGAGAGACCAAATCAATCAATGAGATGAGCGCACTCGCAAAAGCGAAAGGCGCACGACTCGCCGCAGTAACGTCGAACAAGGACTCGACACTTGGAACTTTTTCCGATATTATTGTAGTCGTGAAGGGACGAACGAAAGCAAGCGGCATGGACTTTATGGAACGGCAAGTCGTTGGTTCGCACATATCGTTTGCTCCGCTCGGCACAATGTTTGAAATCAGCACGATGGTATTTTTAGACGGCATCATTGCCGCTCTCATGGAGATAACAAAGAAGAGTGAGGAGGACTTGAAAAAAAAGCACGCGACCCTCGAATAAGCTTTTTTTCAAGATGCTGGTCAACGGCTCCGCCAAAAACTGTTACTGCTCTGACACGTGAAGCAAAATGTGTTGGAGTTCGGGCAAGATGAGGGTTTCCATCGCGAGCGTCACGGCGTTTGGAGAGCCAGGAAGACAGAAAATTGCCGTGTTTCCTATGATGCCGCTTGCAGCTCGCGTGAGCATAGCTGAAGAGCCGATTTTATCGTAACTGATGCTTCTGAATAGCTCGCCAAAACCTGGAATTTCTTTTTGAAGCATTTGCTGAACGGCCTCGATGGTCACGTCGCGTGGGGCGAGTCCGGTCCCCCCTGTTGTGATGATTACGTCGGTATTACTGAGGAGGGCCCTCACAGAAGTGATAATTGACTCTGCTTCGTCCGATATAAGGGCATACGAATGAAACTTGTGGCCGGCGCTTTGTAAAAGGTCGATAATGATTTGGCCGGATATGTCTTCAGCCTCTTCTGGCGCCTTAACGCTCCCGTATTTCGCAAATCGAGACGTGCTGATCGAGATTACGCCGACTTCATAGCGCTTGTTCACGGCGGCCTTATGGTGATTCTGTGACCGCTTGAGTCGCATATAGGTGGATTTGGATTAGTGCGTATATAGCATTTCTGACGGGACATTCTGCATAAGTCGCAGACGTCACGTTAATAAATATAATAAGAGGCGTTGCTTAATCTTTCAGTTATGCGTGTTATCGCATTAGACGTTGGTACAGGAACCCAAGATGTGTTCCTATACGATACGAGCTTAGTCATGGAGAATAACGTAAAAATGGTAATGCCCTCGCAAACTGCAATAGTCGCCAACCGGATCAGGTCTGTTACGGAGCAGGGCCGCAGCTTATTCTTGTGCGGCGAGACGATGGGGGGTGGGCCGAGCAGCTCAGCCGTTCGAGATCACTTACAGGGTGGATATTCGGTTTTTGCAACGCCACTTGCAGCAAAAACGCTCAATGATGATCTTGATAAAGTCCGATCGTGGGGGGTGAAGATAACGGCGACACAGCCGCCAACAGACTGTGTTCGGATAGAGATGAACGATGTGGACGTGCGCGCACTGAGATCTGCGCTTCAACAATTCGACGTGAGTTTGCCTACGACGTGTGCAGTGGCATGTCAAGATCACGGCGAGAGTTACGGGAGTAATAGGATTTTTCGTTTTCAGCACTTCAGGCACTTGATCGCTGCGGGTGGTGCGTTGACCGATTTTTGCTACGTGGATGGGCGGATCCCCAACTACTTGACACGACTAAACGCCGTATATCGGACATTAGAGGGAAATGAAATGCAGCGGATCCTAGTGATGGATACTGGTCCAGCCGCAATATTTGGCGCGCTGTGTGATGATGCAGTGGCTAAGCATGCGTGGGAGCCTCATATCATTGTAAACGTCGGAAACGGTCACACTCTTGCAGCTATGCTTGATCAAAAGAAGATCATCGGCATGTTTGAACACCATACGTCCTTGATCGATACGGCAAAACTCGATTATTTTTTGTCACTTTTTATGGATGGTAAATTGACGAATGAACGAGTTTTTCAGGATGGAGGACATGGTTGTTACGTACACGAGACCGGATACCAAGAGATAGATCGAGCTTCTAGAGAGCGAGGCTTTTGGGTGACCACAATAGGACCTCAACGAGGGATCATGAGGAAATCTCGACTGAGTCCATATTTCGCAGCACCAGGCGGTGACATGATGCTTGCTGGGTGTTTTGGATTGATAACCAGTTTCAATAATTTGGCCTGACTTGTCTTCCTCGACTAACAGGAACATAAATTTACACACTCACCCCCCATGTTTGCGTATCCATAAAACTTTACACATTAGACATTGAAATAAATTTATAAAAAGATTTATATATTAAAAAGCTGTTATCGCTACAACACGCTAATTTTTTATAATTTATTATCAAACAAAATCCTATTTTTTTACTTTTAGAGTGGAAAACATGGGGTGAGTCTTGGACCGTTTCCACAAGCAACAAAGGTATGTCAGAAGGAGGAACAAGTTTTCCACCTTGCTTTAACCAACCCTAGAGCAGTATGAGAAATTGGTGAGGATCATACCGTTTTAAGACAAAATAAAACTTGAATCAAGGCTTGAGCACGCGATCGACATAAGCCCACAATTATATAGCAGCATAATAGGAATAGAAGTAGCTAGGTTTGCAGTGGAAAAAATGGTTATTTCCTATGGAAATGTAGGTTATACTGCACTGGAAATATAACTTTAGGAATCATAAAGTTTATTAACTCACGTTTCCACTATACGGTAGGACTAAGCGGATGGCTCTGAGTAGTCAGTTATCTTTGCTAGAATTCAGTGCCTCCAGCAAGCATTCGCTTCCTCTGTTGAAATTGGAGGCAGAAAGTTGGAAGGACTTTTTGATAACCTTTTAGAAAGCAAACCTGTTTTCAAAGATAAGGAAGTCTTGAGGCCATCCTATACGCCTAGCTATCTGCCTCATAGGCGCGATCAACTCAACTCGATTGCTGTTATTTTAGTCGTCGCGCTTAGAGGAGAGACCCCCTCGAATATTCTTGTGTACGGCAAAACCGGTACAGGGAAAACGGCTTGCGCCAAATATGTAGGCAGAGAACTGATGGAAGTCGGCGCATCACGAGGAGTTCCCTGTAACGTTGCGTACATAAATTGCGAAGTGGTTGATACTCAGTACCGCGTCCTTGCGTATCTGGCTCGTCAGTTCAACAAAGATGTGCCGATGACCGGATGGCCAACAGATCAAGTCTATTCAGAGTTTATTGAAGCACTCAACTCTCAAGGCGGGAGCGTCATAATAATTCTTGACGAGCTTGACAAGTTGGTCCGAAAAAGTGGAGACGACGTGCTGTACAATTTGTCGCGAATTAATCTCGAGCTCGCCGACACCCGGGTAAGTCTCATTGGAATCTCCAACGACTTGAAGTTTACAGAATATCTTGACCCACGCGTCAGGAGCTCACTAGCCGAAGAAGAGTTAATATTTCCACCTTATGACGCCAATCAACTGCGAGACATCCTCGAAGAACGAGCGCGTCTCGCCTTCAAAGAACACGCGTTGAACCATGAAGTCATTCCGCTCTGTGCAGCCTTGGCCGCTCAGGAGCACGGGGATGCCAGACGCGCGCTCGATCTGCTGAGAGTATCAGGAGAATTCGCCGAGCGCGTGAATGCTGACAGTGTCAAGGAGGAGCACGTTCGGACCGCCCAGATGCGAATCGAACTCAACCGAGTCGCAGAGGTAATTCGCACCCTCCCTACCCAAGCAAAGCTCGTGCTGTATAGCATAATTACACTTCATCAGAACGGAGCGCGAAGCGCAACAACTGGCGAGGTAAACCGAGTGTATGAAACGCTTTGCAGACAAATAGACCTCGACGTGTTGACTAAAAGGCGGATCACCGATTTAATAATGGAGCTGGATTTGCTCGGAATAATCAGCACAAAAGTTGTTAGCAAAGGCAGGTACGGCAGAACAAAGGAAATATCTCTCTCGGTTCCCTTAGACGAAACGTTTCGGGTTTTGTTAGAAGATTATCGGTTGGAAGCTTTAGACGGAACGCGATTTACACGGAGATCAGTCAAGGAAAGCTTATTCTGACCTGCTTGATATTCGGGGTTGAGCTGGGAACACGCCCGCGGCGACCTTAACAAATGCGCTCGCTTCGTTGTTCTGTACGTGTCGTTTCCTCCACCACAACACTTTTAAATTCTGAACATACGACTCTAGTAAACGCTCGCCCTAGGCAACTGATCGATCAAACGTAGCTTACTGATCATTCAGCGATGTGATTCAAGTGGCCGATTTCAACCGTGAAAATCGATTTTTTCAAAATATTTACGACAATGACTCAGTCGTATGGATGGGCCAAAATACCAACCATTTTCCTACTCCGCAAGCGATTAAGCGGGCTATGATGAATGCCATCGACAAAGAGGAATACCACAAATACCCGCCACCGTATGGGCTTGAGGAGTTACGGGCCCTCATACTTCAAGACTTGAATTTGAGCTCACCCCACGAAGTCCACGTGACAGAGGGCGGTACAGAGTCGCTTTACCAGGTGACACGCACCCTGCTGCATCCCGGTGACGTCATGATCTCGACAGATCCAGGTTACTACGTTATTCATAAGTTTGCCGAACTAAGCGGAGCTAAAGTTCTTGACCTACCGATCTACTCAGCAGATACTAACTACAAATTGACGCCGGACATGGTAAATGAGGCGATGAGCAAGCGAACTAAGATGCTGACTCTCGTTGACCCTTTGAACCCGCTGGGCGTAACCTACACGGCAAAGGACGTCAAGGCGTTTTGCGAAATCGCTCAAGACGCAGGCGTTTATTTGTTGAATGACGTGACCTACCGAGACGTGGCAAAACTCCATACTCTTGCGGCCGACTTTTATCCCGAAAGAACTATAACCATCTACAGTTTTTCAAAGAACTGCGGTTTGGCAGGATTGCGGCTGGGCGCTCACATTGCAACAAACGAGCTTATAAACCAAATGGCCCGTTACAAGATAAATGACCTCGGGACCTCAACTGTGAGTCAAATTGCAGGAATTGCAGCCCTTAAAACCAAACTCAGCTGGCTTCCGAAGGTAGTTGAGACTATCATGGCAAATCAAGCCATTATAAAAACTGCTGTCGACAAAACACGAGGCGCGTATCTCCCCGTTTATCCGTCACAGGGAAGCATGTTCGTTATTGATATCTCAGGCACAGGCAAGACTCCTGAAACCATCGCGGACACGATGCTGAAACGCGGTTTTTTCATTAGAGCAGCTGAGTACACCACGCGAAGGTTTGCTGACAAGTATGTGCGTGTAAGCTTTGCCATCCCCAAGGAGCATGTTGAGCGTTTCGCGATCGAGTTTTCGCGCATTTTTGGAGCATGAAGCACTGCCTGAACCGCGGAATTCTGGTGGCAATTGAGGGAATAGATGGCGTGGGAAAAACAACCCAGTCCATCAGACTAGTAGAGAGATTGAAAGCCCTTGGTTTTAACGCCGTCCGCTTTTTCGAGCCGACCAATGAAACTCCGGAGGCTCAACAGATACGTCGGACGCTCGAGCATAGCTCCCGCAAAAAACCCAGCGACCTAGTTGACCTTTTTTTGGCCGATCGAAGGCACGATGTGAAGACGCACGTAATGCCCGCGCTACTAGAAAAGAAGATCGTCGTAATGGACAGATATTTCTTGTCTACCGCAGCATATCAGTCAGACAGTAGACCGTGGCAAGAGATACTAGAGATGAATCGAGAATTCGCACCGGAGCCGGACATCAATTTCATCATCAACTGGCCTGCAGATATAGCCATGACCCTTATTGAAAAACGCGATAACGGGTTGACTACTTTTGAGAACGAAACTGCCCTTATCAACGTGCGGGGGCGGTATCTCGAGATGGCCCGAGAGGATTCTGGGAACTATGTCGTCGTTGAAAAAATAGCTGATGAAGAGGATGTGTGCGATGAGATCTTAGATATCCTCCTTGAGTACCTCCACAAGAATAAGCTTGTTCAATACGATGTTTGAGTCTCCCGCGTGCGTCACACATAAAAAAAATTCACTTCGTTGATCCGTCCGCCGTCTGACCTTGCTAAGTCTTGTAAAGTCATCTAATCGACCAACGCGTTTAGAAAATCTCTCTCAGTTATAATACCCGAGAGAGCCCCCTCGACCACAACCGGCAACACACTTACATTGCGCGCTATCATAAGGTCTGCAGCTTCACCCAAATCTAGATTGGGATCGACAGTAATCGGCGGTTCGCGTGCTATGATCTTAATAGGTACTCCTAAAGCCTCGTGCATGTTACCCGTCACGAGCTTCTCAAAAACCTCACCGCTTCCCAGGTAATTCACTATGTCTGAGGTCGTTACGACGCCGATCATAACCCCCTCGTGAACAATGGGTACCCGACGAAAGTCGCTTGAAATCATCACTCGTGCAGCATCCTCAACCGTGGTATCTGGCTTGAGGCTTACGACGTCACGGCTCATGAAATCACCGACTGTCTTTCCCGTCATAATATTGGCCACGAGGCCAACGAAATCACGCTCGGACACGATCCCTATAACCTTATTATCGCCGCTGACGATCGGGAAGCCACCCACGTTTCCTTGCAACATCATTTTGATGGCATCGTTGATCGAATCCTCCTCACGGAGCGTGACAACATCTTCTTCCATTATTGAACTGATTTCTTCGTTTATCGCCGACAGCAAGTTCCCTTTGTGCTTGTTCTCGATGATCTGAGCTTTGTCGCCTCCGCCGAGAAAATTCACTACATCCATTACGGTGACTATCCCGACAAGTCTGTTTGTTCCAGGATCGCTCACAGGCAGCCGCCTAAAACGATATTTAACCATCGTTTTGACAGCCCCCATTATAGTCATGGTCGGGGGTATTTGGACGACATCCCGCTTGGCGACCATCATGATGTCGCCATCGTGCTGCGACAGCTTGCTTTTAAAGTCTAGACTCCCTCGGTCCGATTTTCCGCTGAAGTCACCTTGAGTTTTCCTCTGCCGTTTATTTTGGCGTAGCATCGTAACCTTCCGTGGTTGTGTCAAATTATGGCTCTCACGAGGTCTTGCCGGTCTACTATCCCGATCAGCTTGGAATCTTCGACCACCGGCAATCGTCCGATTGTGTATTGCTTCATCAGATTCGCCGCTTCCCAGAGTGACGAATCTGACTCGACGGTAATGACAGGAGTTTTCATAACCTTCCCGACGGCCGCTGAATGAATCCCTCGGCCTCCCCGCTCGTCCTCACGCTCGAGTCGCACATAGCCTGCTTTGAGAATATCTTGAAGCGTGACGATACCGATGAGGCGCTTCTTCTTCACCACAGGGTAGCCTGAAAACCCGTATTGAGCCATATTGAGCCACACTCGCGATACGAGATCATCCGGATTGCAGGTCCTAACAGTTTGTGTCATCACCGAGTCGATCGTGATTTTTCGGTCAAAACTCAGAGCGTTCATGAGTAATTCAGAGTCAATCACCCCAATGATCGTGGAATCTTCCTTCGATTTGACCACAGGAATGTCGAACCCCGTCGTCGCAAATATTTTTGCTATCTCTATCGGGACAGAGTCAGAAGTAGCAATTCCGGTCTCGCGGACGAAGCCGATTACCGTGACGTCAGATTTCGTCGAGGTCACCTTGATGACGTCGGGCAGTATTACCATACCTTTCACGCGGTTTTGGCTATCCACAACAGGAAGGCTTCTGTAGCCGTCTCGCATGAGCTGGCGGACGTGAGTCACGTAGGCGTCTTCACGCACGGTCACGGGTGGTGACATTAGGTGGAGCGTCATCGGATGCTCTCCTTACACGATTCGCATATGATGCTGCCGTCTGCATATTCGAGCACGTAAGAAAACTCTCCACAGATCTCGCAGACGCCGGATGAGGTAGAGCCTCGGCACCTCGGACATTTAAGGCGGCCCCCCTCTTGCCGCAGATCGTCTGAGTATTCTTCGCACTCCTCACACTCGCCTTGCGTTATGACGACTTCCCGGCGGTCGAGGACACTCTCCCTGTTCATCTCTATCAAGTTGTCGAGAATTTGGTTAATTTCAGAGGAGACTTGGATAACGTCGGCGTCCGTAATAATTCCGACTAGTTCATCTCCGTCGAGTACGGGAAGGCGTCGGATTTTTTTCTGCGCCATCATGAGCACCGCGGCGTGTACATCATCGCTGCTTTTCGTTGTGATAAGGGGTTTCGACATGAGCTGCCCGAGCTTGATAGAGCTCGGTTTAACGTTCTTAAAGATAACTTTCGCAACCATGTCGCTTTCCGTGACGATGCCGACTGGCTTTTCATCCTTAACGATTATTATGCTCCCGACCCTGTTTTCGACCATTTTTTTTCCGGCTTGCGCAGCGGTCATCTCGGGAGTTGCCGTCACAACAGTCCTCGTCATAACGTCTCGAACCGCCAACCGTGTTTCCATCAGATTTGCCTCTTTTGTGTCCGACGATTGCTGGTGAAGCATCCTACCGTTTATCTTCACAAAGAACGGTAAAATGGCTCACTAGTCACGAAGCAGAACGTTGAGCATGCGTGTATTCTAACATCCCCATATTTTAAAGCTTAGGTTATTGCTTCTAGTGATATATCTTCTGGTAACGCGCGGTCACCAGATATCCTATAAATGACGACGCTTGAACCACAGCTTTGATTGTAACTTGGTTTTGCTTCTCGCTGACTGGTCGCAATGTTTTGATAAACCTTAGGAGCAAAAAGTTGATATTTTGGCTAGGGTTTGGCGTCTCCGGGGTTGCACGGAACATGGTCAGAATCCTCTGATGTTACGATGCGCCGCAGGCAGCAATGAACAGGCGTTCGAAGGACGTTCCTCGAGCACATTACTGGCGCTAGCCTGCGCCGAAACCAGTTCTTTTGTGCAGAGGAAAAACACGCACACGCGCTCAGCGAAGCAGCACGACAGCGATTCGGGCGCAAGGCCGCGGCCCCTTAAGTTCCGTAGCTCCTCGTCGAAGCATTCAGAGATGACGTAGTAGCTATATAGGACTTAACAGGACACTAACTGAGTAGGGCACTCGTGCAGGCAATGCCCTCGCCGACGAGGCCCAGGCTGGGCAAAAAGCGGAGGCTTAAAAATGCCAGATGGAACGACGAAAGACGAAAAGGAAATAGAATCGCTGCTTAGTGACTTGAACCACATGAATCCTGACAAGAGGAAAATGGCGTGTTTAGCTTTAGGCAAGACAAAATCCGCTCGCGCGGTGGATCTGCTTATAAGCGCCCTCAACGATAAGGAGATGATGGTGCGAGAATGTGCGGCAGAAGCGCTCGGGGAGATAGGCGACCCAAAGGCGGTAGAAGCGCTCATCAACGCTCTAAAGGATAAAGAGTACTACGTCCGACTCGAAGCGGCGACGGCGCTCGGACAAATAGGCGATGCGCAAGCGTTGGAACCTCTAATCGAGGATATGAACGACGAAAATCAAATTGTGCGCGAAAAAGCTGCCAAGGCAATAGGTGAAATTTGCGGACTGGGCGACGCGTGTGGTATCAATGAGGTGGAGCTCCTCCTCGAGGATCTCAAGGACCAAAGCAAGGGAGTTCGATGGAGAGCTTCCGATGCCCTAGTGAGAATCGGTTCCGCTTCTGTGGGGCCCCTCATTGCGACGCTGACTGACAAAGATCCAGATATTAAGATGAGGGCGGCGAAAAGCCTTGGAGAAATAGGCGATGAGCGTACTCTCGAGCCGCTCAGAGCCCTTCTGAAGGACAAGAATCCCGATGTCCGAGATGCGGCGGGGAAGGCAATAGAGCGTATCAATCGAGGAAACCGCTGACAGTTTTGAAATGTCGACCTAGGCTCGCGCGTCGCAACGCACTAAGGAAGTGATTCGCCGAGTTGTTCAACGGCGCACAGAAATACGTCGGGTGGTAACGGAAACTAAGTGGTGAGTTATGAAAGACGAAAACACAGTTCAAAGCCCGGATACGAGCAGAAGCGAAAGAATCCCCCCAGGTCAGCAAAAGACTGAAGACTGGCCTGTGTTGCATTACGGCTCTATCCCGCGTGTTGACGTCTCTAAGTGGACGTTTACCATCTCGGGACTCGTGGAAACCGAGCGGAAGCTGAATTTCGAACAATTCACGTCGCTTTCGCACGAGAAAGTGTTCTCTGATATACATTGCGTCACGGGGTGGTCGAAGCTCAACAACTGCTGGGAGGGAGTAAGCACACGATCGCTCACCGACTTGGTGAAAGTACTGCCTGCGGCCAAATTTGTTTTAATTCACGCAGAGAAGGGCTTTACGACGAACCTTTCAGTACGTAACTTTCTTGAACCTGACGTGCTTTTTGCCCTCAAGCATAATGGAGAACCCCTCACTCCGGGACACGGCTATCCCGTGCGGCTCGTGGTTCCGCGCCTCTACTTCTGGAAGAGTGCCAAGTGGGTAACCGGGGTCGAGTTTATGGCAGAAGATAAGCGCGGATTCTGGGAGTCACACGG
>Ga0187770_10000741_pt1 | contig 16329 bp, 18 predicted proteins | sample 0116_SJ02_MP02_2_FD_133154 | JGI IMG/M metagenome (GOLD analysis project Ga0187770, IMG submission 133154) | Tropical peat soil microbial communities from peatlands in Department of Meta, Colombia - 0116_SJ02_MP02_20_MG | ecosystem: Environmental > Terrestrial > Soil > Wetlands > Peat | place...
GGTCGTCTACACCCGAATCGGCTCACCGGTAGTCACCCGGGAGATGAAGGCCCGCAACGCCGTCTTCGGGGGCGAGGACAACGGCGGCCACATCTTTCCCGCCCTGCACTACGCCCGCGACGGCGCGATGACGCTGGCCGCGGTGCTCGACCTCCTCGCCCGTCGGGAGACCGATCTGGCCTCGCTGCTCCGGGAACTTCCGCAGTACACGGTGGTCAAGGAGAAGGTCGGCTGTCCGGTCGCGCTTCGGGAGAAGGTCATCGGGGAGCTCGTGGATCGGTTCTCGAAGGACAGCGAGAAGGTGGTCACCCTCGACGGGGTGAAGGCGTATCGTCCCGGGGGCTGGCTCCTGCTTCGCCCGTCCGGCACCGAGCCGCTGTTCCGGGTGTTTGCGGAGTCGAAGGACCCCGAGCGCGCCCGAGCCCTCGCCGACGAGGGCCTCTCCGCGGTTCGGGCCGTACTCGAAGAGCTCGGAGCGAAGAGCTGACGCGGGAACCCTCTGGACCCGCGCGCGAAGCTCACCGCACGTGCGGCCCGATCACGAGAAGCCCGAGCAGCAACAGGATCAGCACCGCCAAGGTGATCGCTGTCATCGCTCGCTCGCCGACCTTCTGGAAGTAATAGAGGCCGGACACCACCCGCACGATCGGTGTGGCCACCAACACGATGAGCCCCAGCGTGAGAACGGCGCTCACCGAGCCGGACCCGAGCCCCGAGGCGAGCCCCGGCAGCGTGAGGTAGCTCAGGATCGGGTTGTTCGCGAGTACGCTCGAGGACGATTGCCCGGGGTTCATCAGGAGGTATGCCACGATCCCGCCGCCGAGGATTGCGAGGGAGAGGCCGAGCCCGAGCCGCAGGACGAGCGTCATCCGGACGTACGCCTCTTGAGGGAGCGGCGGGACGTGACCCGGGTCCCCCTCGGAGATCGACGCGCTGCTCATGGAAGCCCCAGTCCCCGGAGGATCATCTCAATCGCCAGCGCCGCGATGACGGGAAGGAAGAGGAGGCGCACGGTCCGGTTCCGAAGGCCGGGCAGGAGCCGGCTTCCGAGGAACGCTCCGAACGCCGTACCGATCGCGACCGGCGCCGCCACGATCGGGTTCACGTACCCCGCGGCGAGCATGACCCCCGCACCCGCCGCTGCAGTGACGCCGATCATGAAGTTGCTCGTCGCCGTCGCCACCTTCATCGGGAGGTTGAGGAACCGCTCGAGCGCGAGGACTTTGAACACGCCGCCCCCGATCCCGAACATCCCCGAGACCATTCCCGCACCGAACATCACGCCAATCGCCGGCGAAGTCCGGGCCGCCTGGTAGCTCACGTCTGTGTTGAGCGCGGGGTCATGGTACTCCCCGGTGAGACCGAGGTGCCGGGACCGCGCGTCCTGGGGCATCGGGGGAGGCAGCTCGATGTTCCGACGGGCGAGGCTCCCGGGGATGATGGCGAACAACACGACCCCTAGGGCTACGAACAGGGCGGCGTCGAGATTCGCATGGGTGATCAGGACCGTCGCCGTGGCTCCGATGAGCGCCCCCGGGACCGTGGCGATCTCCAGGAACATCCCGATCCGGATGTCGCTCAGGCGATCCCGGACGTAGGCCGCGCCGGTCGCCGAGGAGGTGGCCAGGATTGTTACGAATCCGGTGCCGATCGCAATCGGGATGGAAGCACCGAAGAAGATCGCCAGGATCGGGATGACGACGACGCCCCCTCCGAGTCCCGTGAGCGAGCCGACCAGGCCGGCGGCGATCGCGACGAGGACGAGAAGGACGACGAACAGGGCGAGGTCCACGGTCCCCCAGAGACGGACCACGGGAAAAGCCCGGCGTCGTGGTGGGCTCAGCCGGGGGACGGCCACCCCGGTGGACTTATTCGGTGAGAGGGAGGCCGAGACCGAAACCGTTCCGGTGGTTTCTCAGTTGGGTCATCGCGCCTGGGAGAACCACGGAACGCTATCTACAGCCGGCCCTGGCCGACCTTCGGACGGCGAGCGCTCGCCGACGATCCCCCGCCTCAGTTCACTCGACCTTGAGATACCGTGAAGCGACCAGCGTTCCGATCAGGACCATCGCCAGCGCGAAGAGGGCAAGGTACCCGAGGTACAGCAGATCGGTCGAAGTGAACACCCCGTAGGTGAGCACATCGCGGGAGAGGAGCGCTGAGAACCCGACCGGGTTGACGTCGGCGATGGCACGCATCCAGGGAGGGTAGATCGACGAGGGGAACATCGCGCCGCTCGCGAACATCAGCGGCATCGTGATGAAGTTCGAGATGACCCCGGGGGTCTGCCAGTCGGTGCTGGACGCGGTGATGGCCAAGAAGAACGCCGCGAAGCCGAGACCGAGGAAGACGAGGCCCAGAATCCAGCCGCACCATTCGAGGGGGGATCCCTGTAGCTTGACTCCGAACGCCATCGCCGCCACGAGCATCACGGGGATCTGGACCAACCCCCGCATCGCCGCCCCGAGGGCCTTCGAAAGATAGACCGTCGCCTTGCTGGTCGGCGTGATCAGGATGCGCTTCATGAAACCGAACCGCTTGTCCTGAATCGTGCTCATCGATCCGAACATGCCGATCGCCATCATGCCGGTGGCGAGGACGCCCGGCAGCAGGAACGAGAGATAGGTCGTCCCCGCCGGCGCGTGCAGGAGGAAGGTGTCCAGCTCCGCCGACGGGAGCTGCGACATCATGCCCCCGAAGAACGCGAGCCACATGAACGGCTGGATCAGGGTGATGGCGATCACCCAGGGGTTCCGGAACGTCTTGATCATCTCACGGGCGAACAGGCCGTAGAACTGCTGGACTTGTCCGGAACGTTCCCCATTGGCCTGGGAAAGCGTCGCCGGCAGGGAGACTGTCTTCGTCGCGGCGCTCATCGTCTCGCCCTCCTCAGGTTCACGTAGAACTTCCGGTAATCCTGGACCTCCCCGCCCTCTTGGTCGATCTTCTTGCCCGTGATGTCGATGAAGACCGACTCGAGGCTGGGTTTCTCGACGTTGATCCGGCGAATACCGTCCGTTCGCAGCGCGTGGAACATCCGGGGAAGGACTTCCTCGGCCGAGGAGACCCGAAGAATCCAGGTGTTCCCCTGGCTTCGTACCGTCAAGACCCCGGGTATCGCCTCGAGCTTGCCCGGCGTGATCGACTCGCTGGTCTCGAGCTCGATGTAGTCCGCCTTCACGCGCGCCTTGAGCTCGGAGGGGGTCCCGGTGGCGACGAACTTGCCCCGATCGATGATGGCGACATGATCGCAGAGCGCGTCCGCCTCTTCGATGTAGTGCGAGGTGAGGAGCACGGTCACGCCGAACTGGCGGTTCACGCCCGTGATCAGGTCCCAGAGCATCCGGCGGACGTTCGGGTCGAGGCCGATGGTCGGCTCATCCATGAAGATCACTTCGGGCTGGTGGAGGAGCGCGAGCGCGATCTCCATCTTCTTCCGCATCCCGGTCGAGTAGGTGCCGACCTTGTCCTTTCGCCGGTCGGTGAGTTCGAAGTACGCGAGGAGCTGCTCGGCCCTACCTTTCCAGTCGCTCAGCCGCTGGAGTTGGGCCTGGAGCCAGAGGTTCTCCCACCCCGAGAGGTCGTCGTCGAGGATTACCTCGGCCGCGACCCACCCGACACGCTGCTTGACGCTCATCGGCTCTCGTCGAACGTCGAAACCGGCGACGGTCGCCGTGCCGTCGGTGATGTCGCTCAGCCCCGTGAGCACCTTGATGATGGTCGTTTTGCCGGCTCCATTCGGGCCGAGCAGCCCGAAGACCGAACCGGAGGGGACCGTCATGTCGACATGGTCGACGGCGACTAGCTTGCCGTAGTTCTTCGTGAGGCCGTGCGCCGAGATTGCGAGACCGTTGTTGCTCATCGACTCGCTCCTTTGGGCCGAGGGGCGGAGGTCCGGGTCCTACCGGGCTTCAATCGACGTAGATGGTCGAGGCGGTTGGCGAGCTCCCCCACCACCGTCCCTCGAAGCGAGGCAAGGCTCGACCGGGGAGGGCCACCCGTGGGGTGGGAGGCGAGGGCGGAGTCGATCGCATCGAGGGCTCTGCGGAGCCGCAAGACGAGGAATGTTCCCGCATCCTGCACGCCCCAGACCTCCGCCCACAACGCCGAAACGTCCGGAGCGCGAGAGGACCAGGACGTCGTGTGGGCCCGCATGCGGGCGAGCACGGCCCGTCCCCGAGGCGTGATGGAGTAGACCCTTCGCCGTCCCACGAGCCGCGATCGCGCGAGCCCCCGCTTCGTGAGCATGCTGAGCGCCGGGTAGATCGCCCCCGGACCGGGACGCCAAGCCCCCTCGGTCCGTTCGGCGATCCTGTCGGCGAGGGAGTACCCGTAAACATCCCCCTCACGTTCCATGCAGGTCAGCGCGTACAGGCCAACGAGTCGAGGTGGCATCGTTGCTCCCAATTGGATGGTGAAATGAGTCGATATCGATATATCTTCATTTCGGAAACCGGATGTGACGTAGCCGGCACTCTCGGCGGTGGTCGTTTCCAAGTTCAGGCTCGCGATCGAGCGAGCCGGGTCCGATAGGTTATAGTACGACGGCCCTTCGCATGGATATGTCCGAGGCTGACAAAGTCCCGCTTCGCCCCTTGACCCGAGCCGAGGCACGGGTCATCCTCCACAAGGGAACGGAGATGCCGTTCACGGGCGAGTACGAGCACCAGTTTGCGCTCGGGGTCTATGAGTGCAAGCAGTGCGGAGCCCCGCTCTACCGCTCCGATGATAAGTTCGAGGCCCACTGTGGCTGGCCGGCGTTCGATCAGGAGATCCCGGGGGCGGTTCGACGGGTGCCGGACGCCGACGGGGAACGGGTCGAGATCCAGTGCGCTCGCTGTGGTGGGCACCTAGGCCATGTCTTCGAAGGCGAGCATTTCACTCCGAGGAACACGCGCCACTGCGTGAACTCGATCTCGCTTCGGTTCCAGCCGAAGTAAGGCGGATCCTCGCGGCGCATCGCGCTTCCCATCGAGCCGAAGGTTTCTAACCTGACCGCAGAGTTCTCGCTTCGATGCCGTCCCTCCTCCATCCCTGTCGGGGTTGCGGTCATGCGACGATGGACGAATGCTGGACGGTTTCGAAGAAACTGCTCTCCGACCAGAAGCGGCTGTGTCTCGAGTGCCACGATGAGTGCTTGGCGCGACCTCAAGACCGGCTTCGCTCACCGTCGCGCCCCGGCGCGTAGTCGGTGGGAACAGGTTCTATCGTGCGGGGGCCACCTGCGCGGTGAGCAGCAGGTTGTACGCTCCGGCGGCACTCGGCGCTCGGATCGTGAGCTCCTCGACCGCCACCTGACCCGGACCCATCGTGAGGGGCAGGGGATTCGATACCGATAGCAACGTGAACGGGTTCCCGGATCCCCCCGCCGTGAGATTCGTTAAGTTCTGGGGCTCGGAGGCTGTGCTCGTCAGGTTGAGCCAGCAGTGGAACGATGCGTTGAGAGCCACGACCGACGGACACGTTGCCTCGGCGCTGGGAAGCGAACCGCCGTACGCCACCACGGCCGGTAGGACGTCCTGTATGCACACCTGGTGGCCTTGGTACACTTTGCCCCCGCCGCAGCCGAAATCAGCCGAAATCTCGAGAGAGATGACGATCGCCGTAAGCGAGACCGCCACGGCGACCACGATCACCATGACGATCACTAGGTTCCGGACCGCGCGCGCTCCCTGAGCTGGGGGTCCGGAGGCGGGAACTGGGGCCGATGGCGGAGAATCCGTCGCGCTCATCTGGAACCCCAACCGGTCTCGTCTCCAAAAGTCTTCGCGCAATCGTGAAGGCGAGGAGCGAAGCTGGGTGACTCGTCGGATTCGGTTTGGGCCGGCGGAGCCTTATCCGACCCAGGTGCTGTGGGCGAATCGACGCGACGCCCCGGGAACGTCCTCGACCCGGAGGGCATGGCTCCGTCCAGCTCTAGTTTGAAGTACCCTCCCCACCCGTTGTTTCGGGACGTGGGCGCAGAGCGCGGGCCGGTGTCCGGCTTTTTCGGGTTTCTCCGGGGTCACCCCATCCTCTGCCTAGCCCTCTTGACTCCCGGTATCCCGGAGTACCTCTCGACTTCGAGTCCCATCCTCAACGTGGTGCTGAACCCGGCATGGTTCATCCTCCAGCTCGCCATCAACGTGGGTCAGTACACGGCCGGTGCCCTGCTGGTCCGTGAGGCGGTACTCCGCTGGCACAAAGGATGGGGCACGACGTTCCTGCTCGGACTCGCGTATGGCATCACCGAGGAGGGACTGGGTGACAACACCCTGTTCAACTCGAACCACGGGGCGGATGGCGTCCTGGGCTCGTTCGGACGGTTTGCGGGAGTCAACTGGGTATGGTCGACCGGGGTCCTGTCCTTCCATGTGATCTACTCCATCGGTCTCCCCATCCTCCTGCTCGGGCTGGCGCTCCCTGAGACGCGAGGGCGTTCCCTGCTCGGACGGCGGGGCATCGTGCTGGCGTTCCTCTCCGTCGCCGCTACGACCTCCCTCGAGACGGCGATCGTCTGGAGAAGCTTCCAGTTCTGGATGGGGTTCCCGCTGTTGATTGGGAGCCTCCTCGTAATCGGGGTTCTCGTGGTGGCCGCCTACCGGCTCCCGCCGACATTCTGGCGGCCGGCCCACGACCGGCCCTCGCTCAGCCCCCGACAGGTCGGGACGATCGGATTCGGACTCTTTCCGACGCTGTTCTTCCTCGAGTACTTTGTGCCGTACGCGGGCGTTCCGGCCGTCGCGATCGTGACGATCGAAGTGGTCTTCCTCCTCCTGGTTATGGAAACGCTTCGACGAGGAGTGGGTCGGACTCAGAACGAGTTCCTCCTAGTCGGCCTGGCCACCGGTTTTCTGGTGTGGCAATCCGCCTTCGGGCTTCTCTTAACGATTCCCGTTTTCTACAACGTCCCTCTCGTGCTCCTCGCGGTGTGGTTCTGCCTTCGGCTACGGCACCGCTATCCGGCGCCCTCCCCGGCTCCCCCAGCCGGTGCCATTGGGAGCTAGCCGCCGTTTCGGGTAATCGCTCGTCGTTTCTCAATCGGGGGCGGCCCTCGCCTCACGGCGAGCGTGCCGGTCCTTTCTCCTCTAGGTCGGACCGGTCCCCGGCACCAACACCCGGATGGCGCCCGTCAAGACGTCGTATCGCGCCGGGAGCCTGCCCACGATGTCGCCGTCGGCCTCCACGATCTCGTCGGGTCGGTCCCCGCGGACGACGAAGCTTCGCACCCTCCAGGTCCGGACCTCGGGGAGCGAGAGGTGGGTCCCGGCGCGGAAACGGCTCAAGCCCCGGAGCAACCGGAGGCGGCCGATCGGTCCGACGAACACCACGTCGAACGAACCATCGGAAGGGTCCGCATTCGGAGAGGTCAGCATTCCGCTCCCGGAGTACCGACCGTTGGTGACGAGGAGGTTGACCGCCTCGGTCGATTCCGCGGCACCCTCGTCGCTTTGCAAGGAGTACCGACGGACGGGCTTGTGCCAGACCTCGCGAAGGGCCGCCCGAACGTAAGCCGACTGGTCCGCCGGGCGGGAGCCCCGTGCCACTCGCTCGACCACGCGGGCTCCGAAACCGAGGTACGATTGGTTCATCCAGTACGCAGTCCGGACCGGGGTCTCTCCGAGAAAGCTGAGCCGGCCAATATCGACGGTCCGCTCGCGAACGGTCTCGAGAGCACGGATGGCCTCCAGAGGAGCGAGCGGGATTCCGAGACCCCGGGCGAAGTCGTTCCCGCTGCCCAGAGGCACTAGCCCCAGGGCCGGACGATCCGCGGCTGGCCGGTTCGATGCAAGGAGTGCGTCCACGACGACGTGAACGCTTCCGTCCCCGCCGGCCACGACTATTCGATTCACCCCCAGCCGAAGCAGCTCCGCGAGGGCAGCGCGCTCGCCGCCCGGGCCTTTCGTCGTAAGAATCGTGGCCGAAGGGAATCGACCGCGGAGTTCCTTGACGATCGGGTCCCATTGCCGCGGGTCTTTGGAACGACCCGCAACCGGATTCACGATGACGCCCGCGCGGACGCTGGACGGTTCAACCATGGTTCCCTCCTTTCAAGTGCGCGAACTCGTGATCTCGACGCTCGAGGTACGAACGCACAGCCTCCTCCCGGGACTCCGTCGACCCACCACTCTGCGTCGCCATAGCTTCGGCGGCCGCCCGCACCACTGCTTCGAAACCGGGTTCGCGCCGGTTCAGCGCGTGCAGCCGTCGGTCCAAGACATCCTCGAGCGTCTCGGCTTGCTCGACGGTCATGGCGTTCTTCACGCGAATGCGCAGCCGCTCCCAGTCCTCGGGTCGGGGCGCCCGGAGGAGGCGAGCGACCAGCTCCGTGCCCATCGACAACGCCCCCGGCTCATCTTGGAGAGAGGGCAACGGAATCCTCGTCGGGGGGCCGCCGGGCGTCGGTCCACCCTGGGGGATTGGCAATAGTCGCACGGCGCGGCGGGCCATGGCCCGGTGGGTGGTGAGCTTGCCGCCCGCGACGGCCACGGCGCCGTTGGGATCGAACGCCTCCACATCTTCGCGAGAGAGCTCAGAGGTGGTGGAGGCGCTCGCCCCCAACAGGGGCCGGACCCCGGCGTAGACGTCCACGGCCTCCTCTAAGGAGAAAGGGACGGTGGGGAACCCGCGGCGGAGGACGCCCAGAAGGTACTCCACGTCGGGTGGCTCGCCGCGGACATCCCCGGGGTCTCCGTCGTAGGCCGTGTCGGTCGTTCCCATCACGAGAAGGGAGCCGGTGGGCAGGATGAACGTCGGCCGTCCGTCCGGTCCCGCCAGCACCACCGCCACGTGGAGGGGGAGCTTCTCGCGACGGAACACGAGGTGAATCCCTTTCGAGGGCGAGAGACGAGGCGCGTTCTCCGAAAGGATCGGAACCCGTCCCATCCATGCACCGGTCGCATCGACCACCGAGCGGCAACGGACCTCAAACTCGCGCCGGGTCAGTGTGTCCCGGACCCGAACCCGGAAGCCCCCGGCGGTTTCTCGCTCGGAGGCCAGCGCCTCCACATGATTCAGCACGAGCGCCCCGGCCCGGGCGGCAGACTCGACCCGGAAGAGCGTGAGCGCCACATCGTCCACGATCGCCTCCCAATAGAGCACACCTCCGTGGAGGCCGCGGGGCTCGAGCTGCGGGACCAGCTCCAAGACCTTCTGGCGATCCAGGATCGACCGCGGGCCCAACCGGTATCCTCCGGCGAGCCGCTCGTACAGCCAAGTTCCGAATCGGTTCATCAGACGGGAACTCAGCGGTCCGTCGAGGGGCAGGAGGAACGGAATCGGGTGCACCCACGCGGGGTCCAGCTGACCGAGGAGGCGGGAGCGTTCGTGAAGGGCCTCTCGGACGAGGCCGACCTTCCCTTGCGCCAGGTACCGAAGTCCCCCGTGCAAGAGCTTGGACGTGTGACCCGAAGCTCCGACGGCGTAGTCGTCCCGCTCGACAAGGGCTACGGTGGCTCCGCGCGTCGCGGCCTCCTCGGCGACCGCGGCGCCCGTGATGCCTCCGCCCACCACGAGCACGTCGAATTGCAGAGACTCAAGGCGGGCTAGGCGATCCGGTCTAGAAAGGGGCGGTCCCACGTCGTTTCCAACCGCTTCCGCCCGAATCCCCGGGGCACCGCCAGCCATCGCCTACCTCACCGGGAGGGACTTTCCTGGGTTCATGATCCCATTCGGGTCCCAACGAGACTTGAGAGCCTTCCAGCCTTCCTGCCACGACGATGGAAGCGATTGGGTCGCCCACGGCCGGTGGTACCGGCCGATACCATGGTGATGGCTGACGGTACCTCCTGCGGAAACCACCGCCTCCGAGGTCAACTGTTTGAACGCCTTCCACGACGACTCCTCCTCTCCGGGGGGCTGGGGGGCGATGACGGTGAAGTAGAGGCTGGTTCCGCGGTCTTCTGGATGGGACAGGTGCGCTCCCACGTAGGCGCGGACGCCGCGGTGCTCCGCCCAGACCCGCACCGCCCCGCGCGCCGCCGCGTCCACTTGGGCGAGACCGGGCCACGCAACGAACGTCTCGAAGGTTTCGACGAACCAGCCCCTCTCGATGAGGTCGTCGCGGAGATAGGGGGTTCGAAACCGGGAGTGCTCCCACGCTTGGCCCACCCGAGAGGGAAGGCCGGCCCCGCCGAACTTGCGCCGTAGCGCCCGAAAGTGCCGGCGACCCTCGTCGACCTCCGCAGGGGTACCGGCGTAAGACACGATCATCAGGGAGGCGGCTCGGGGTCCGTCGCTATGGAACCCGAGCAGGGCCTTGGCAACGCGTCGAAACGCTTCGTACGGTCCTCCCATCTCCCAGCCGCTCTCCGCCAGCGTGAGGTCGGTCTCTTCCCCATCCGACAGACGGAGCACTGCGGGCACCGGAGGCTGGGCGGCGAGCTGTCGCATCGCTTCCACGCCGGGCGACCAAGCCGGGAACAACGCGGCGAGCCAGTCGACCGACGGGGGAATTGGCTCCACACGTACCGCGACGTCGACGAGAATGCCGAGAGTCCCTTCGCTCCCAGGGACGACTTCGCCTGGGTCGGGAGAGTCATGGGAGCCTTCCGACCGCTTCCAGCGAATCGTCCCTCGCGGCGTGACGAGCGTGAACCCTTCGAGGCGGTCGGCAGGGGTCCGATACCGGGTCGACTCTTGCCCGAACGAACGCGCGGCGATCCACCCCCCGAGGGCCGACCGTTCGAACGACTGTGGGAAGTGGCCCAAGGTAAAGCCGGATGCGCGTAGGTGGGCCTCGAGCTCCGGCCCGAGGATGCCCGCTCCGAACGAGGCGATCCGCTGGTCCAGGAGTATGGATCCGGGGCGAGAGAGCCGTTGGTCGGAGACGACGACCACAGCCCGATGTCCGTCTCGGAGGGGGTCGAGCCCGCCGACCACCGAGGTCCCTCCGCTGCGCGGGACCAGGGCCACCCCTTCCCGGTCGGCCCATTGGACGAGGGCCTCCACCTCCGCGAGCGAGCCCGGCTCGACGATCGCGTCGGCGAGGTCCGGTGCCTCGTGGTTTCTCAGCCGGACCAGATCCAAGTACGAGGCCCCGATGGAGCCGAGAAGTCGAGAGCGATCATCATGGCGCACTTCCCCCTGGGTGATCTCCCAGGAAAGAGCTCTCAGATCGAGCTCAGAAAGGCGAGAGGCGACGAGGTGTAGCGGCGCCGAGGGCGCTGGCTGGTGGACCGAAGTCGGCGCTCCCCAACGGCGTGCGAGATACGCAAGGACCCGGTCCCGTCCGCGTTCCGGGTACCGGTATCGAGGGTCCCCCCATCGCCAGGGAACCTCTGGTGCTCCCGGCGAGCCGGCCACCTTCGATTGACTGACTGCTGGGGTTTAAGCCTGCGCTTCCGCCGCCAGACGAGATGTCGAGCCGAGTCCGTGCAGACTCGGTCTCGGGCAGTGCCCGCCAGCGCGGCGGGCCGGAAGCTCCCCTTGGGCACTCTCCCGCGCTAATCCTCGGGTTCGTTGACGGGGTTCGGGGGACGGGCGGCGACCGGTTTCGTCATTCCCATCACCGTCGCGGTGAATCCAAGCTTCGAGTACAGCGCAATCGCGTCCAAGTTGTCCATGAAGACGTAGAGTCCGACTCGATCGGCGCCGAGCTTCGCGGCTTCCTCGGTGAGCTGCTGGAGCACCGTGGTCGCGTATCCCCGGTGACGCATCTGAGGGTCCGTCCAGAGCCAATCGACCCAGAAACGGACCTTCCCCCCTTCCTCTCCGGCGAAGTACCAAACCTCCCCGACCTGAGTTCCGCTGCTCTCGTCGATCACCTTCTCAAAGTGATGGTTCGGAGACTCGCGGCCCTGAGGAATGAAGCGGGCGAGCTCGTTCCGCGCCGCCTCAATCGCCTTCTCCTCGATCCAGATCCCCCGCTGGACCGAGTCCCTCGCGCGACGGACCACCGTACGCTCGAACGACTCCTGGAACTCGGCGTCGTTCATCGGGACGAGCTGGAGCACGTCGGGGCCATGCCCACGCCTTTTATGACGCCTGGGAGAACGCCGTGGCTGACGGGTCATGGTAGGGCCGTTGAACCGTCGAACTTTCTCCTGTCTTCGCTGGGGCTCTTCTCGAACCTAGTCGGGGCCGCTTCGACTCACACGGATCGTGGTTCCACACGCCGGCACTCCCATTGAAGATACGGCTTGAAGTCCGGTGCGCCGGGAAGCAGAAGGCTGAAAACCGCCGACGACCGGTTCGGCGGATCGAACCGGTACTCGAGCGCCTGCCGAGGCCCCGGGATCGCCGCGTCCGTCACCAATCGAACGGCGTCCCCCGTGTCCGCCACCTGGACGTGGCGGTAGAAGTGAACGTGACCCTCGTTGTCCCAAAACACTCCCTGAAGCCTCGACTCGGCGTCGGCATAGATCACGAGAAGATCCTCGTGGCGGAACGCCGGACGTTGAGACGTCTCGGGGAACTCGCACCAAGCCCGTCGGCATAGGACGGCGCCACCGGCCTCAGAGAGCCAGGCTTCCTCTCCTCCGGTGGCAGTCCCGGGGTCACCGGTCCGGTACGTCACATTCCAGCGGCCCACGAGGTACTCGAGGGGCGCGAGAGGTGGCGCAGCTTCCGGCACAACGGGAGAATGGATCGTCTTAGATTAATCCATAGCGTGGTGAGAGCTAGTTGCATTCAGTCGGGCCCGCCGACAGCGCGAGTGCAAGGATCGTCACGGCCTGTCGCTTCTCGGCGATCCGATCGTCAAGACCGGACATCACTCCGGCCACCTTATCTAGCGGCCCGGGGAATGGGCCGCTGATGGTCACAGGGGGCCCGTCCTGGCTGGACACTCGCGAGTACCCGTTCGCCCCACACTACTTCGACGTTCCCGCCGGGCGATTGCATTACGTGGACGAGGGCTCCGGTGCGCCGATCGTATTCGTCCACGGGAACCCCTCCTGGTCGTTTGAGTTTCGGAATCTGATCAAGTCGCTGTCGCCCACCTTCCGTTGCATCGCGCCCGACCACCTCGGTTTCGGTCTATCCGACAAGCCCCGTGATTTCTCCTACCTCCCCTCGGCGCACGCGGAGAACCTCGAACGATTCCTCGAATCGTTGGACCTCGAGGATGCCACTCTGATGGTGTACGACTGGGGCGGTCCCATCGGGCTCTCCTATGCGGTGAACCATCCCGAGCGGATTCGGAATCTCGTGATCTCGAATACCTGGATGTGGTCGGTGAACCACGTTCTACGCTTCCTCCTATTCAGCACGGTGGTGGGCGGACCGATCGGACGCTACCGGATTCGGAGGAGCAACTACTTTGTTCGAAAGGTGATGCCCTCGGCTTTCGGCGATCCTAGGAGGCTCACCCCAGCCGTTCACGAGCAGTTCCTGAAGGCGCTCGCCACCCCCGAGGACCGGAAAGGGTGTGCGACGTTTCCGCGGCAGATCCTCCGTTCGTCCTCCTGGCTTGCGGGCCTCTGGGAGCGTCGAGATCGACTGGCCGGCAAACGAGTTCTCCTCGTTTGGGGGATGAAGGACGTAGGATTCGGAAAGAAGGAACTCGGACGTTGGATGGATCTGTTCCCCGATGCCACGGTAGTTCGGTTTTCGGATGGCGGCCACTATCTCGCAGAAGAGAAGCCCGGTGAGGTAACTAGCGCGATACGGGCGTTCCTCGCAGGATAGTCGGCATTACGGTCCCTCTTCCCGCGGGCAAGGCGATTACATCCACCGATGGTGGGGGCAGCGGCACCGTGGGACTCGGAATCGCATGCCCGCCCGAGTTGATTCGCCTGACTACCCACAATAATTCCAGTCGGTGTTCACGTTCGAACAACTCGCGACAAATACCGTGACACTGACCGGACCGTCGGCCGCCGCCGTAGTGTTCGCGGGAGGGTCGAAGATGATCACCCAACCGTTGTCATACCCGTTCGGGACGATGAGGATCTGGTCGGAGCTGGTCACCGCAGGCGGACTGCAGGGAGAACTCCCGGGACAGGAGTAGCCCCCGAACGGCACCGCCGGGATCGTGGTGTTCACGAAGATCTTCATCGCAATGGTCGGAATCGAGGAGGTCACGTGGACCGTGAAGAAAGTGAATGAGACCACGGATCCGGCCGGGAAAGAGAATGGGCATTGGGGGCATGTGTAGTTGGTATCGGGACCTATGGAACCGCTCGTGTTCTCCTCGTAGATCACGTGCCGATCTATCCCCGTGACCGTGAGCGTCGCAGGGCTAGCAGGGCCGGATTTGGCCGGCTGAGGAAGAATGCTACCGCCGTTACTCCAGGATACGGCCAGCAGCACCGCGAGGACCAGCGCAGAAGCTCCGAGGCACGCCGCGAGCCAGCGAAGTCCCGTTGATCCCGGGCTCCGAGATCCTTGCATCGTCGCCTTAGTGAGTTCCCGTCGAGATACTGCAGAGACCGTGAGGAGTATGCGCCCCTCCTACATTGGGTTGCGGGAACCAATGCGTGCGCGCTGAGGAACGGTTCGGTCCGGGGACAACGGGTCGATTCCCCTCTCGCTGTCTGTCGCCAGGGGAGTCTGAACTCACTGAGCGACCGCGTGTGCCGGGCGGGCGTATTCCTCATCCTATGGACGGCGGTACGCACGTCGATGGGCGCGTCCGCACAGCCGACTCTTTTGTGCCGCAAGTGCGGGAAACCGATGCAGTCCGGCTTCGTAGCCGGTAGGGGAATCAGCGGGAGAATGTACGGTGGGACCATTGCCTGGCTCCCGCCGACCGCGAAACCCTACGAACGAGCCTACGTCACCGAACCTGGCGAGATTCTATGGGAAACAGGCCCGTTTTCCTTCACCAAGCATTCGCTCTTTCCCGCTCGACGCTGCACGGACTGCAAACTGGTGGAATTCGATTACAGTCACCAAGAGTTCCCCCCACCGCTCAATGAGGACCTCTAGACTTGCTAGGTGAGCTCACCAGGCAGGGCGTGTGCAATACTCATTGCAACTCGAGATTGGCGTACGATTGCCCGGAGCTGCGTTTGGGCAGGTAGGACGTCACAGGGCCCGAAACTCGACCCCTTCCCACCTGGACCTCTGTGCGTTCGAGAGGCCACGGTCGCTTCCTCAATGTGTTGAAATGCGGTATCGTCCTTCCGGATTCGTGCCGAAACTCCCTAGCGCCGAACCTCTCGGCCTGCTCGTCCTATTCGTGGCGGGCGAGCCACAGGTTCTTCCCGATATCCGTCAATCCACGGCCGGAACGGGTGAGCGGATAGCGGGGTCGGTATTGTCACGGGCGGGCGCTGCGTTCAAGGACCGGCGGTTCGGGTTCTCGGAGAACCGTCCAAGGACGAACGACCTCGAGCAGCCTCCATCCTCGGGCCAGCCTCCGTGGCGCCTTCCTCCGTCCCAGGCGGCCTGCCTTGACATCGTGCTGGAGGCGGCGAAGCGGCAGCAAAGAATGGTCTTGGTGGTCGTCGTCGATCGGCCCGGCGAGCACCGGGATCTCGTCAACCGGTATCTCGGACCGGACGATGTCCTTCCGCTCCTGATACGCCCGGACGGAGCGCGCCTTGAGGGAGAAGAAGAGTTCACCTCCACCAAGGTCCGAAAGTTCATCGCTACCCGGTGAAGTGCAAGACTGATTGCAATCCTATCGGCTACGGACTGGTCGCGCCGGTTACCAATCGGACTTCACGTCGGTGAAAGCGAGAGGGGAGCCCCACAAACTCGGCAGAATCTCGCGTCCCCCCCTTCGGTCACAGCCCCGCATTTGGCGCACCCGTGTAGAACACGGTTAGGCGGCGGACTCGAGTCCTCCGCCGGCACCCCGCCAGGCCCAAGTGCACCGCTGTCCATCGGCGAGGTGTCATCGTCATCCGGTTCGATGTCAAATCCCAGAATACCCCAGAGACCCGGGAAGGGCGACCCCCCGAATTCGCTGACTGCACGATGGGCCCACGCAATACTCATTCCGAAGCCCAGTAGTAGGATGAACCCCAGAAAGAGAACGAACCCCCATCCCGCAGGACCAGCAATCGAGAAAGTGACCGCGGCGAACAGCAAGAAGAAGATGATGGAGATTCCCGCTATCAGCGCGACGTAGCTACTGTACTGCATGTTACACGCGATGACTTGGAACGCGACTGTCACTATTGAAGACGCTCATCTATCGCGCCTCTGAGGTACAGACGTCCCTTGGTACGCGTCGCCTTGACTGTCGTGAACTGTCTCTGGTCGAGAGCGTGGCGGATCTCACCCTCGGTCCGAAAGATCAATGCCGACCCAATTCACCGTGTGTAAGACTCGTTGCACCTCGGGACGTGGAGAAGCACCGGACCCAACGAGTTCTGGGAAACAGCGTCAGCTGCGTCTCATGGGCGAGAGGGTTCGTCTCAGGTCGTCCTGCATCCTTCGGACGAGATCGTCCGTTAC
>Ga0187770_10000742_pt1 | contig 16327 bp, 18 predicted proteins | sample 0116_SJ02_MP02_2_FD_133154 | JGI IMG/M metagenome (GOLD analysis project Ga0187770, IMG submission 133154) | Tropical peat soil microbial communities from peatlands in Department of Meta, Colombia - 0116_SJ02_MP02_20_MG | ecosystem: Environmental > Terrestrial > Soil > Wetlands > Peat | place...
GGAAACACAACTTTCGGAACCGGTCTCTACGTCTATGAGCATGAGAGCAAATCAGTCAGAGAGTCCACGGAGAAGGATGTCTTTGATGCGGCTGTCGTATCCGATTGGTGTCCGACTATTGATTTTTACTCTCTTCCGTGTGCAGCGAGAGACCTCTTATTGAAAGGTCTGGCTTCCGATGTACATGAAACGTTGACCTCTTGGAAGGGAACAAGGAAGCATTTCCACCATGTCGATCCAGTAGCGGAACATATGGACTACTACTACAGAATGGGCGTAGCATACTATGGCGGTGACGAAGAAGCCTTCAGGAAGAGACCTCTCATCTCGGTGCTGCTCTGCCCGACTAGTCCTCTGCAGCTTCATGCAAACGCTTGTGGTGTAATAATCAAGGGCGCAAGATACGAGATACCAGTAAATGTCCTGAGCATGGCCTTGTCGGGGGCTACAAGCCCAGTGACTTTGGCAGGGACCCTTGTGACACATAACGCCGAAGTGCTTTCGGGGATAGTCTTAGCAGAGTTAGCCAATCCCGGAGCGCCTGTCATGTATGGAAGCTCAACGACGATGTTCGACCTTAGATATGGCACAGCCCCTGTCGGAGCACCGGAGTTGGGAATGATAAGCGCTGAAGTGTGTCAGCTTGCACAGTACTACGGCCTTCCAAGCTATGTGGCAGGCAGCTAGACTGATGCCAAGCTCCCCGATGCACAAGCAGCCCATGAGAAGACAATCACGACTCTATTACCTACCCTGGCTGGCGCCAACGCCATCTATGGCGCGGGCATGTTGGAACTCGGTCAGACTTGGAGTTTGGAGCAACTGGTAATCGACAACGACATAATCGCCATGTGCCGAAGAGTAGCAGAGGGAACAAGTGTAACTGATGAGACATTGGCCACGGACATCATAAAGGAAGTAGGCGTGGGCGGGAATTTCCTCACAAAGAAACACACACTTGCATGGATGGATCGAGAGGAATCGTTCCCATTGCTTCTGAACCGACAGATGCGCGGTGCATGGACGCAAAAGACCGGCGGGAAGGATCTAGCCGACGTGGCACACGAGAGGTGGAAGGAGATCCTTCGCGAACACAAGGTTCCGGACATCGAACCTGGCATCCTTAAGGACATGGAAGCTGTGGTTGCAGAGGCGGACAAAGCGGCGCGACGGTGAGCTTGGCTTTCGAGATGTGGAAACTCCCCAATTTTTTTGATTTCTTTCCAAACCTTGGTAGAAGAGTATGTTCTACAAGAGCATAAAATATTATCAAAGAGTGCCATTATTAGCAGACAGCAATAGATGGCATGGGAATGGCTTCGTTTCTTACTGGCATCAAAAGTGATAAATAAGGTCGTTCTCGCATCCGAGAGCTGGACAGCGATCGGGCTGAAGAACGGCACAATAATTATGTCCTAGACAGCTACGGTTAATCAAATTAGGGAAATCGATCAAATTGGTTGAGCTATTAGAATTATGGAAGAGAATTGAATCAGGTCCGACATCATCCGAAATGGAATTCACTTTGCTGCTTTCGAAAGAATTGGCGAAACTACAAAAGGAATATGAGATTCGATATGATCCTGAAAACCTAGTGCCATTAGACAAGAATTTAGCTCAGAACATTTTCGATGCAGCAGTCAAACTACTGTCCGATGTCGGAATACTGTATGTTACTTCTGGAAATATCATAAAGTTCTCTGAAGCAGAAATCTTCGAATCCTTGAAAAATTCTGTAAACAGGCTCTTCATAGGAGAGGGTAGAGAAAGTGTAGAGCTGGTCACTCGTAAAGTCGGAGACAAGCGGAGACCGCTAATCGGAGGAGGTCCGTGTGCCTGCCCTGTCTCTGAAGAGCTGTATACACAGACACTTTACAGTTACGCAAAGGAAAATGTCGACTTGGTCGCTGACGGGTTCGTGAAAAGCTTTAACGGTCTCCCTGCCAACAAGGGCTCACCTTTAGAGATGGCTGCTGTCAGACTTGAGGCTGCGTTATCTAGAGAAGCTATAAGGCGGGCCGGTAGACCTGGATTATGTTTACTTGGCCCTATGTCAGGCATTTCAGCCGTAGCTTTAAGTGAGGCCGACTTTGAAGGAGGAATCAGACACTCGGACATTCATGACGTAGCTCCTCTAAATGAACTCAAGATCGATCTGGACGTTTTTAACAGGCTAATGCACAATCAGCAGCATGGAAACATCTTTGAAGTTGCACAATGCCCACTACATGGACTCCTCGGAGGCGCTGAAGCTACAGCGATAGTTAGCTCTGCTGAGATCTTGGCAGATCTTCTGTTAGGCGGGACGATTACAGGCACTTCCCCCTCTAGCGTAAAGTTTTCCACAGGCACAAGCCGAGAGACTCTTTGGGTCGCAGGCATGGCAGCAGCTTCAATCAAAGGAGTAGCACAACCGATCATTAATAGTTGGATATGGGCGGGCGCAGGCCCTTGTACCGAAATGCTATGCTATGAGATAGCTGCGTTGACCGTGCTTGAAACTTTAAGCGGATTCGATATGATCATAAGCGCGGGTGGAACGAAGGGGGGCTTACCGGATCACTACACAGGAATGGAAGCTAGAGTTGCAAGTGAAGTAAGCAGAGCTGCATGCAAGCTTAGCCTGAATGATGCTCAGAAAGTTATGAAAGACATATTGGCACTCTACGAAAAGATGTTGATTGAAAAAAGAATCCCTGAAGGAAAAAGCTTCACCGAATGTTACAGTTTAAACAGCGCTACACCATCTCAAGAGTATTTGGGCATCTGGCACAAGGCGAAGACGAAACTTGGTGAAGTAGGTTTAAAATTTGAATAAAGAGAAATATACTACCATCTTGAAGCTTGAATTGATTCAAATTTCGGCCTGGTTCGCTTGAAACTCTCTACGGCTGCGTCATTGGCATGGCGAAAGTGATCTGTGACAACCTATCCAGCGTCGAAAGTCCTACTTTCAAACCGGCGTTGGCGCATTTATCGTCGAAGAGATGAAAGCTGCCAAGATTCGTGCCAGGGTTGAGGGCGTGATGCTGATGGTCGTCTTACCGTTAGAACCACTTTGTAATGCTCCTCTAACTAGGTGAGGTAGAAACTTCGATCGCCCAAACCTCATAAAGTCTTCCTCCTTAGCCGGAAGTCCTTGAGAGATAATTTGCTTCTAGGGATGGGGCCATTGCGCTTTTCCCACGAGAAATAATCTCACTTGGAAATTTTTTCGATTTTTTCCACATACATCAGTGTGAAATCGACATCCGGCACATACCTCATTCTGAGTGTGACCCTTGAGTCTCCATACTCCGATACGACCTGGAGATCCATGTGACGCCCCTTCAATGTTTCATAGTCATACGGATGCGCCTTCTCCCCTTTCAAAACACTTCTGTCTATCTTCAGCCTGACTGATCTCTTGTGTGGTTGGAGAGCCATTGCGTTGTTAACAGCGTCTTCCAGAGATTTTACTACTCTCTCATCCCTTGCTATAGGGGTTCCAACAAACTGGTGGTACGTGGCGCCAAGAGTTATCGCACCCTCAAAAATAGCTCTCTCCCGATCGGTTAGACTCTTGTCAAAATATTTCCTCGCAATTGCTTCTGCATCACTCAAGAGTAGATCACCTAGAGCTCGCTAAGAGCTACGTCATCAACTCCTTCTATCTTTTCTCCCGATCCTGTTGCGTTTAAGATCTCAGCTTGGGCCCATCCTGCTAACCAAGTAAGCAATTCCTTCGCCATCGAAAGTTTCTTGATCTTGGTTGAGCTTGCTGGATAATCCCTCGTGTGACCCGGCTTGGAGTATTTACCCACAACTCTTCCAAAATCCATTCCCATCAAGACTATACGCCTGGCGCAAGCCTCCTCTGCAAGAAAGGCGGCTCTGTCGCCGTCTGTAAACCCGCCAAAATTGTATACATGTGGCCGCGGCTGTACTTGAGTCGATCCGAGTACGCTGTTGAACCTTGGGACGCAACTCTCAAGGGCCGTCACGTTGTCGCCATGAGCGTGAACCACCACTACAGACCCTCTTTCGCTCGCATCTACCAGGTCCTGAATCTCGCCGTCTATGTCTGTAACCACAATTCTTGGAATGATGCGACCAACCTTCAGCAATGGTGTGGTTGCACCATCAGCTGCAATGGGGATCGACTTGTTTATCGATGACGTGAGATAGTCCTTGAGGTTTCTCTGAATCGAAGGGCCGCAACCGAAGACGGCTACGGTTTCACCTTCAATCATCTTGTGAACAACGGACGGGTGAACAGCCTTAGCTTCTATTAGCTTCTCGAGAAGGTTGGCAGAATCCTGGTCAGCGGTTCGGTCAAAGCCGAAAGTGGTCCTTATCCTATCGTACCACGGCCTCCATCTCTCAAACTCCATTTCAACACGACCCTTGGAGGAAGTGAGTTTCACCTAGCCAGGCGTTTCAGTTCGTGTCTTATCTCACCCATGGTGATTGATCTCTGCGCGAAGAAATCATGTTTATGAATGCTCTCTCTGCTCCGGGCAGTAAATGTGAGCATGATATCATCCGACAGCTCCGGAAAACTCTTGATCATGTTCTTCATCATGTATCTGATAGTGTCCTCGGCGAAACGGGGTCGCGAAACAGCCATGCTAACTATCTCTCCTTCATCTGGCCGCTTTAACAGCTCGAAGGTTGAAGCGCTCATCGAGTCTTCTATCACGTGGACGAGCCTCATAGCGTCCACATCGCTTCCATCAGGTACATCCATCGTTACGGTTCCATAAGTTCTCTGCATATGCGTAGCCACGGGAATTCGCGCGAGTACACGATCAACCATACCCTTGCGCAATCGCTTATCTTTCGCGATACCTGACCTCGATTTCTCCCTAAGAATTTCCTGAGCGCACGGGCAAGCCGTAATTCCCGTCACCCCGACGCCGACCGTCTTCCTGACGGAAATTTCGCCGCCGGGCATTCTTCTGGCACTTGCCTTGGCCATTATATTACATGACTCATAACTCGCCATACCGGTTTTGGGGGCACGTCTCTCAAAGATGGCTTCACCCTGCCCTTCAACCTCGGATCTTGTGGCGTATGCATGTCTCCGTAACAATTCTGTTGCAACACTTGCGCACAGGTTCTCGAGTTTGTATGTCTTGGCAACGTACGGACTCAGAGTCTCAGAGATCGCTTCGTAATTTCGAGACGCGTGTATGCCTTTTTGGTTCGCGGGGAGGTCTACGAAGACATTGAAGGTAGGAACTACTGTTACCGGCTTATTGTCAAAAGAGACGAAACCGATCGGCATCTTTATTCCTATCGCTCCCACTTTTGTCAGCGATATTGCCAGGACAGGCTTGGTCTCTTGAACGTCAAGCGATCTCGTATGTTGTAACCTCAAACAGACAGACGATTAACGATTAATGAATTGATACATCGAGATGACCCCACAAGGATAGCGTAATTATCAGGGGGTTTGGTCGGAAATGAACAGAAAAGGGGTTCAGCATTTGAGAGTTCGTATCACAACACCGGCAAGGCTTCATCTTGGAATCATTGACACGCGTGGCGACTTGGGACGCATCTACGGCTCTATCGGGGTAGCCATAGACAAGCCGAATGTGAAGGTGGAGGCGATTCCTTGTCAGATTCTAAAGGCAGAAGGCGTAGACGCGGAGAGAACCCTCAAGATAGCTCAAGCATTTCTTAACAAATTTCCGAGAGCGAGACCCGTACAAATCAGCGTATCACGCACAATTCCTGAACACGTAGGGTTAGGGTCTGGAACCCAACTTTCGCTAGCGGTCGGGGCGGCTATCGCAAGTCTTTACGGGCTCAAAGCTAATGTCAGAGAGATCGCGAAGGCTTTAGGAAGAGGCATAGTCTCAGGGGTTGGCGTGAACGTGTTTGAACGCGGCGGGTTCATTTTGGATGCTGGAAGAAAAAGCGTAATCGAGACGGCCCCCATACAATCGGGCCTGCCGCTGACCTTATTGCAGACGAAGTTTCCCGAAGAGTGGCGCTTCGTCGTAGCAATACCGAACGCTGGAACCGGTCTGAGCGGGCGAGCTGAAAGTGAAGCACTTTCAAATCTGCCTCCAAGTTCACCTGAACTTGTGGGAAAAATCTGTAGATTAATCATCATGAAGATGCTTCCATCGCTGATGGAGAAGAACTTGAAAGAGTTCGGCGAATCGCTGACGACTGTACAAAATCTTGTCGGTGAGAGTTTCAACCAAGCTCAGGGAGGGAATTTCTTCAGTTCGCTGATAGAAGATTGCGTGCAGTTCATGGTTACGTCTGGTGCGTACGGGGCGGGTCAAAGTTCTTGGGGACCCACCGTCTACGGGCTTGTGGATAATGATCGGAATGCAGAGATGCTCAAGCGGCGTGTTGAGAGATTCTTGAATGACAGAGATGGTGGGACAGTTTTTGTTGCTAGAGCAAATAATGGTGGAGCACGAATACTGTCTCGAACGGATGGCCGCAAACACCTCACGGTAAGTCAAAAATAGTCACAAAACATATTTCCGAAATCCCGTTTCTTAGTCTGACCTGTTATGAGTACGATTGGTCCTTACGTATTATTTTGTGCCAACTGCGGTACTAGAATGGCTGCCGATCCACTATCGCCCTATTGGTTGGCTTGTCCTAGCTGCGGCTCGAAAGACACGCGGGTTAGGTACGCGTGTAGGTGTACTTCTCGGATGGAGATGGTCTCACTTCCTTCTCTCGCTTCCGATCCTAGTGCTTCTCCACTTGTCAGATACACTCGATGCCCCAACTGTGGAACGGTAGTAGCGGAACCCGACCATTTCTGTCCTTACTGTGGATACCACATCTCAATTTACCGTGGCTGGTAAGTTCACCAAACGAAAGTAAACACTCATCAGTACCAAACGTAGACGACGCGCTACCCTGAATAGGTAACGTCAATCCGTCTCTTGCGATTGTGGTTTGCGTAGTAACATACGTTGCTACGAGGCAGAAAGATTCTACACTGCGAACGTCAAAACCGAAGTCAAGAAGTTTTACGAGACGAAGTTACCTAGAGGGTGAACGCTCAAGGTGAAGACCCTCTTAAACCCGCGATGGCACGGCGCGAATGGAAACAAGCCCAGAGAAATTCTGACGGATCACGCATCGCAATTCTGGAGTGTACGAAGAGGTGAATCAAGTTTCGACACTTACTGCCAACAACAGGACATCAAACACATCCCCGGACGGATCGGCAAACTCACAACCCGAGGTAAGATGATGGTTCCGAACCTACGACCTGCAACACGCCCGATTCGTGCCCCACAATAAATTCAACCAGTACTACAACTACGAACGGTCACGCACGGCGTTAAACACCAGAAGTCTACTTCGACAATGTGCCACATGCCATAGTATAGTACACCCACGCGAACAGATAAGAAAACATTTAACCTCTATCAACACAACTAATATCTGGCAAGACGATTGCCCGAGAGATAAAGAATGGTCGACCTCACGACGAAGCTTGGTGCCCGAACTGCGGAACGCCTCAAACAGGAGAAAATCATTTGGCTAACCACAGTCGCCTCCAGTGCCACTCCCCAGCCTAATCCGGTCTGGTTCTTTTGGGATGGAAAATCCTTCATAATCTACACTCAACCAACCTCGCACAAAGTGAAGAACATTGACCATAACCCCAAGGTCTCCTTGAACTTCAAAGCCGACAGCAAAATTGGAGACGTCGTTGGGGACGTCGTTGTGTTAACGGGCGAAGCCTCGTTAGATAAGTATCCTCCATCGCATGATTCCAGGTACCTTGAGAAGTACCGAGACGAAATCCCTCAAATCGGCTTAACGCCCGAGAGCTTTGCTAAATCTTACAGCGTTCAAATTCGAATCACACCAAGCAAGCTACGGGGCACGTAACAAGAATCGAATCTGCAGCTGTTTTGCTAAAACGCTCCGAAGGCATCCTGTCAGGTTTCCGGGGGGATGGTTGCGTCGTCCATTGGAGGAATCGTTTCAAGCGTGATCTGGTCCTCGACGGCGGTATTGGGTCTGGCAACATTGGTTCCAGGAGTCGTAGGCGTCTTCGGTGCAGAGATGCTACTGAAACGTAAGTGGAAACCCGTTGCCATTGAGACCGGACCTATTTTCGGTCTGAGTGCCCAGATGCTCCCGGCAATATTCATTCCTTACACGTTTGTTGACGCTAGCGTTCGCGTTCTTGTGGGCGTAGTCTGCGCGCTCATGCTCATACCAGTTCTGGTCGGTCTAGAAAAGAGGGGCCTCCTCAGACGCAACCGGCCTGAAAGCCATGGTGGATAAAAGCTTTGGACCCCCTAGATGCCGTAGATCGTAAGCTTCGCTCCGTCGAAGGTGTCATGGACGTGCTGATTCTCGACGCCAGCGATAAGAAGGCGATTCTTGAGCTGGAGAAGAAGGCGAGTGAAAGCGCAGCCCTCGTCGGCCTAACGATTGTCAATGAAGGAGCAAGGCTAGCGTTACAACGAAACTTTGCTGTCTGCATCAACCATTCACCAGCCCTGCGTCATCCCGCGAAGCCAATCCTGGTACTAGCAAGGGACAAAGAGATCGTCGGCGAAGAGCTGTGGAAGCACGATGAGATTACAAGATTTCAAGCTGATCCTAACGCGATATTCCTCGGCAAGGGCTTCGTCCTCTTCCGGGACAGGGTGAACACTGCAAGCAAAAGCCCGCTTAGATTTGAGTATGGACCCCAAAGTTTTCCTGAGATAGAAACAATTCAAAATGTGTCCGATGTGGTATCAGCCACGGTTTCTCCAGCCACTGACCTGTACGTCAAGGAAAAAGCGAAATGGGACACTATCGACCCAGACAGAGGTACGGTCCTAATCGGATTCAACGCCTCAGCCTGATCGGGGGAGCCTAACTCGAAATTCCGCTTCCCAATGAACTAGACGCAACCGTCGCATAGCAAAGGTGCAAAGCGCATACGTTTCGTGTGATTCCGAAATACCCTTCTTAGCGAAAGACGCAATGAGAGAACTTTCAGTAGTGTAAGCTATCTCTTGTTTTTCTAGATGACCTTAGTTGCTTCCATTACCACCGTGAATGGCATTTTTATCTTGTTTAGTGCGCTACTCACGGTCTCCTTGTCCGGGCCTTCAAATTCAGCAATCACCTTTCTGTCCGGGGTGCAGCAGTAGGCCGTTTTCAACTTGACATTCTCAATTCTCTCGTCACGAAGCATCTTCGGAATAGCTGTAATCCATATTGCAATGTTCGTCTGTACAGGATCAATGTCACTATTAACAACGAATTTTTTCATTTAGACGCCGGATATGGCATCGAACTAGCTTCCTTTTATTTGTTTCGTCCCGCGGCAATCGCGAAGTTAAGTCGATCCTTGAGTTTTCTCCTTCCCTTTGAGAGCGTTATCGATAGCTTCGGTGTCGTAACCCAGAATCGTTGTGCCTTCTATGTCGAGGACGGGGAGGTTGTCATAGCCTAGTTCGAGGAACGCTTTCTTCCCTTCAGGATCCTCGTCCACATCGATCTTCGTATACTCAACTCGTCTCGCAGCGAGATACTCTTCGATCAACGCGCAAATTGGGCATACGGTCCCTGTGTAGAGTATTATGCGTTTCCCTGTTCCCATTCTCATGCTCCCTACTGATCAGACCTGACGGCTCTAATGAACCTTCAAAATAACCAGAAAGGTCAGGTTTCGTTCCATCTAGGAACTGTTCTTGGAGACAATTCCTATGAGAGTACCGGGTCGAGACGATGTAGAACAGATTTGCGTTCCTTTGACGACAATAGAACGTGGGATAGAACAAATCCTTTAGGAGGCTGCTATCTATTACTCTCGTAAAACGCTGGAAGGAGTCAAGAACAGTGACGGACCACCCGGGCTGTAGACTCTGCGGCGAATATCTAGCGTTACCTGCAGTGGCAGATGCCGAGACTACTTGCAAGGTCTGTGGGACGAGGAATCGTATCACCAATAGTGGGGGAAAGTGGGTCGTAGGGGGCGTTCTAGGCGACCGAGAACTGGAGCTTCGAGAGAGGGTCGAGGAATTCGCGCGTCTGAGGAACTACGCGTTCAGCGACTCTAAGGAACCCGTGATCCGGGCCCTCCTCCAAAAACGGCAGAAGTACGGAGACTTCTACTGCCCTTGTAAGGCGAGAACGGTGCTTGAGAACATCTGTCCATGCGAAGAGACACGTGAAGGTGATGTTGAGCTTAAGGGCAGGTGCAGTTGCCGCCTATTCTGGAAGCGATAAGCCATATGTCCGCGATCGAAATACTAGTCGATGAACACCACTTGATCTCGCGCATGGTGAACGCGCTCACCGTTTTGCACAAGCGCTTGGAGAGTGGCGACCATACAGATGTAAACGTTCTCACGGATGTGGTAGATTTCTTTCGAATATTCGTGGACAGGAATCACCATGCGAAGGAGGAGGATGCTCTCTTCCCCACACTCGAAAGATGCGCGGTCAATCCAGAGGGATGTACGCTTCAAAGTCTTAAGAGTGAACATGAGCAAGCGAGAATCCTTACGACTACACTAACTGACGCGATCCGAAAATACGAGACCGGCGATCCCACGGCCAAAAGGAAGATTTGCACAACAATAAGAAACTCAATCGACCTGTACAACAATCACATCTGGCGAGAGAACATTCTGCTCTTTCCAATGGCCGAGAAGGCTTTGCAAGAGTCAGAGCTAAACGATGTCACGAGAACTTACGGTGAAATAGAGAAAAGGCTTGGCACAGACTTACGCTCCAAGTATGAGCATGTAGTTAACGCTCTTGAGAGCCCTCAAACTGGGCCGCGGTGAACGCTTGAACGCCGAATGCTAGCCGAGATACACCCGCGATAGGCCCAAGTTAGGTTTCATTCTCTCCTCTTGATTAACTGTGCGACCGTGGGAAATCGTTTCAAGTCCTTATGGGGAAGTTGTAAGGCTTCGGTGAATTCGCGCTGAAATGACGGATCAGCGGCGAGTTCAACGTAACCAATGCGGTGGGCGATCATAGCCGAGTTATCCCTCACCTCCCGCGAGAGTAGAGCCATCCTTGCGCCTGAGCCGGCTGCGTTCCCTACGAACTGAACGCGTTCAAGTGGAACGTCGGGATACATCCCAATGATCACGGCGCTCTGTGGATCCACATAGGTGCCGAAGGCGCCTGCGAGGAACACTTTTTGAATTTCCCGAGGCTCGACGTGTAGGTGTTTCATCAGAATTGCTGCGCCCGAGTAGATTGCCGCTTTGGCCAGTTGTATTTCTTGCACATCGAGTTGCGTTACCGCGATGTCGTGCTGCACATCATTTTCTTCCTTGTACGATAGAACGTATTGCGGCACACGATCGACTTCTTTCTGTATTCTCCGACTGTTAAGCTTCGTATTTATCAGACCGAAGTTGTTGATAATGCCGGACTTCAGCATAGCTGCCACCGCATCGACAATGCCTGATCCACAGATGCCCCTAGGACGCGCGTCGCCCACGGTCTTGAATCCTGGTTCAAGATTGCTGGGGTCGATGTATACGTTTTCAATGGCTCCTGGTTCGGCGCGCATTCCGAACTCGATGTGCGCGCCCTCGAAGGCTGGTCCTGAAGCGGCAGAACACGATATCGTTCTTTGATCGTTGCCGAGAACTATCTCAGTATTGGTACCAACATCGATCATTATGGATAGCTGCTTCGATTTGTAAAGCTCGGTAGCCAGGACGTCTGCTACTGCATCGGCGCCAACAAATCCTGCAACATTTGGGGGAACGTAAACGTTCGCGGCAGGGTTAATTCTTAGACCGATGTCTTTGGCTCGAACACTGACTGATGAGCTTATCGCCGGAGGGTAGGGAGACAGGGCTACGAAGCGAGGATTAATCCCAAGGAAAATGTGATGCATGACCGTATTTCCGACTAGGACAGCGTCATACACTTCTGAAACATTGACCCCAGCACTTTTGCAGGTGTCGAGAAGGAGCTTGTTTATCGAAGCTATGATGACCCCCTGAAGTTGCTTCAGGTTCTTCTCGCTCATGGAGGCGTACAAGACACGTGATATTATGTCCTCCCCGTACGGGATCTGCGGATTCGGAGTAGAGGCAGTGGCTACGACTTTTCCCTCGTTCAAGTCAAGCAGATATGCCGCGACTTTCGTCGATCCAACATCGACAGCCAGACCATACGATGCATTGGTGGTGTCGCCGGGCTGAACGCCAATTATCTCCCGATCATCGCGCAAAGCAACGGTAACGGACCAATCACCTTCTCTAAGAGCAGTGGGCAGGCGAATCAAGGCATCGTAGCCAATTCTCGCTGTTGGTTGCCCTTGGTTACTGAGACCCTCCAGCAGAATTTCAGCGTCCGACTTAACATTCTCAATCGAGGATTTGGACAGGTGAATGAGCAGCTTCTTGATTGAGGGGTGTCTTGAGACGGGTGTCTCGATGCCTGCCACTAGAAGTCGTTGTTGCTCAACTCGACTCTCCGGCGGCACTTCAACTACGATCGTACCTTCGTGGTTGAGCAGTGTGGAGCAAGCGAGTCTGTAACCTGCGGCCAATTCCTCCCTTGAGAGAGACATGGTTTCCAAGTGAGAAACTGGCTCAAGGTTTTGTGAACCTTCCTTCACAACAACCCGGCACTTGCCACATAGACCGTGGCCACCGCAAACGGCCGAGATCTCAATATCTACTTTTTTCGCGGCGTCTAGAATGCTGTTGCCATGGAGTAACTTAGCAGTCTTTCCGTATTCTGCAAAGACGATATTTCCATCCGTCACCGGTTTGCCTCTCGAGTATTCCCGTACCTGGCCTTGCTTCCTAGTCACATTAGGGCTAGGATTTATGCCGTACTCTGTGCGGGCCGTCCAGACCTTCAGGCAATTTTGAAGATTGGATGCGTCGGATTTGGCATTACGCCGCTTTCCATGGCTAATTGCGCGTATGCTGCGTCAACCATTGCAATTGTGGGGAACATATAATCCGCGAATTCTATTGGTCCGTACAGGATGAAGTTGGCGCCGGCCGCAATAGTTATGGCGCACGCTGTGGCCATACTCGGATTCTTTGCTTGCGGCCCCATCTTCTTCTTCAACCCCTTCCATGTACCTACTGCATTGTGTGCGCCTGACCCTATGGGTAGACCGAACTCGTTTCTCAGTTGATAGATTGCGCTACACGCCATACCTAAAGTTGGAATGTCGATAACAGCAGTGTCTATGATGGGTTTCTCTATGCCCACACTGCTTGCTACTGGAAGCAATTCTCTGACCGCCTTGATTCTTCCCTGGGTCGTGAATTCCTTGGTGTTGAATGCCAGAATGAGTGCGCTCTTTATGCCAACTTCCTTTATCTTCTCTAATTCCTCTTTCTTATAGTCGGGAACAATAGAGTTGTACACGATACGGTCCTGTAGCCCATGCTCTTTCACGTAATCCAACCCTGCGAGTCTTACGCCCACTGAGACTCCGTCAAGGAAAATCGGTGCATCCGTCACCCCCGTCACGAAGTCTAGGTAGCGATTCATCGCTTCACGCGAGGCACCTACTACGTCCACCATGTGGGGATTACCTGTTTTATCTGAGAACTCTTCCTGCCTCTTGATGAGCTTCTCGGCTTCTTCTCGATCAAATTCTCCCTTCAGTTCGTCCTTCACAATGTAGTGTTTGTTGTAGAATAGAGTGCCAACCATTACTGTGGGCGCGTAACCTAGCTTACCACCAATTTTCACACGACCTATCTGGAACACTTTGGGCTCAGCGTCGAACTTCCACATGAATCATCGAGCCGACTGTTCGAGGTGTGCCCTCTTAACGGTTTCTATGAAATTTCAAACTCGTTATCGAGTCCTCTCCAAAAACATTACACCTTCGCTCGAGGGGAAGCAATCCGATAAATTCAGATCGTTAACTCGAGATCGGTTTCAATCAAAACTCGCTGTGCGACTAACTGTGGCTGCACAACAAGGATCAGAAAAGACTGTATATAAAACCTATTTCGACTTGAGTCAGAAAAAGCTCAGATAACACAGCAGCGGTTCGCGGTAAAGCAAACGAGGGTATCATCCTGTAGCATCAAAAAGTGTGGACCTAATGGTGCGTTCTCAAGTCGAGTCGTTGAGGCGGCGTGTGTTTTGGTCTTCATGGATTCTACAGCAGCTCTCATTAATGTCGCTGGCTCCGCATGTAGAGTAACAGCTCCCACTCGAAGAATCGTGTTAGTATGGCACTTTGGCTTGAGTCCGTGAGCTTCGCGTAGAGGTCAATTCTACGGAGAAAGGTTGACGGCAACCTAACCTTCATCCGCTCTGTCCCTCCAATATGTGGGCTGTTGCGTTGTGGTCCACTCACGATAACACTGTTAGTTCGGCTAAGCGGCAGTAATGCGTCTTTCAGCGGATTCTCTTCATTGACTTGATCTGCGAGTTTGTTTCTTTCGCCGCGAATGCGAATTGCCTCAAACGTTGGGCGTCTACAAACCTCGCGTACTCGAAAATCGAGCCAGTCACAATCAATACTTGGCAGAGGGAAGCTAGGCTGCTCGCAAGTTGAATGAGAGGCGCAAACATGGCCTTCCGTACCCTGAACGTGATCAGCCGGCCTCGACGATGATGCATCTCGCCACCAGTTAAGCAACATTAGGAACGAACTTGAGGACCAAATGGCTCTCAGTATGCAAAGCCTGGGGTTACTGGCTAATATTTGAGCTAGGGCCATTCCAATAGGGGCAGGTTGCTGGAAGTGATGGGGCTAGTATCATGAAGACAGCAGCCCCTACCAGGGCCCATCCATCCATATCGCACGTGTCGAGTGTGCGTTCAAAACTCAGAGCGTGGCGCCTAAGACTAAGACTCAGTCAGGAAGACTTACCGTTTTTCTAATGCATCTACGCGGCTGCATCGCGTAGAAGTTCCTTAACTGATCTTGGGAATTTCAAGCCTGTTCCGGTGATTACGCCGCATACGTTTGAACTGCGAGTATGGTGGATATACTTCAATGCGGCCACTGCTGCTGCGGCGGCTCCCTCGACGATTAGGCCGTCCGAGATCAGTAGGCGAGCCGCGTCCGAAATATCCTCATCCGTAACCATAACAACGTCTCCGTTTGATTCCTTCAATGCCTGGGACATAGCTCGTTGCTCGAATCGGTGAAATCCTGCGATTCCTTCTGCAACCCTCGTCTGCTCCGTGGCTGACGCTATCATTCGCGTTCTCGCACCAGCGGCTTTCAATCCTTGCCAGACGCCTGCAAGCAACGTCCCATTGTTCGTGGGGCACACAACGTAAGCCCATTTTTTCTTTTTGGCAATTTCGCGTCCAATCCCTGAGTCTCCAATCAACTTCTCAATTCTAGCCCCGGGGTTACAGTTCAAGAACCCTTCACGGTCTGAGGTTGACTCGCATTCTGTGATGGCTTCATCGTAAGTATTGCAGAGCGTGATTGTTGGACTGTAGGCTTGAATTTGGATCAGACGGTCACGCGCAATTCCACGCGGGAGAAATACATGGCACCGCAACCCATTGATGTAAGCATAAGCTGAGAGCGAGATTGCTGCGTTACCTGTACTCGCGATCCCCACACCACGGATGCCGTCTTGAGCAGCACGTCTCATAATTGCCTCTGATTCTCGGTCCTTATGTGACCCAGTTGGGTTATAGATCTCAAGTTTACCGTAGACTTTGCAGGAGAACTTTCTGGAACAATTTGGAAGATTTCTGAGCGGTGTCGAGCCTGCGAAAGAAGTCGACTCCGGGCACCTCTGATCGGGTAAGAGTGGACGCGGTTTGATATTAGGTGATATGAATGAACCATCGAGGGAGTGGATTATACGTTCGCATTCTCAGGCGGCTTTTCGGCTTGGTAAAGTCTTAAGGGCGTGTGGTTTCTTCTACGCGCAACCATGCCCAATTATGATGCCTTGGTGAAGAATGTTCTTTCGTCAACTCTCAATGTCCAGTCGGGAGATGACGTAGTCGTTGAGACTTGGGACCATGGTCTGCCGATCGCTGGTGCTTTCGTCTACTATCTGCATGAGTTGGGTGCGCAGCCGATGCTACTGTTCGGGAAAGAAGAGATATTCTGGAAGAGCGCTGAGTCGCTCCCGGCAGGAAAGCTCGGTAAGGTCGGAACATGAATGGGCGGCGATGGAGAAATCTAAGGCTTACATATTCATCCCCAGCTGACTTTCCTAGAATTTGGAGGGATCGTTCAAAGTTCGGTGCCGCAACGGCCTACAACCAGGAATGGTATGACAGGGCCAAACAATACCACTTGAAAGCAGCACGGATAGCATTGGGATACGCAACGCAGGGGGCTCGTGCTTTCAGGCTTTCACTCGCCGCCTGGCAGAGGATGCTCCTCGCAGCTTCAGCGGTTGAC
>Ga0187770_10000743_pt1 | contig 16322 bp, 12 predicted proteins | sample 0116_SJ02_MP02_2_FD_133154 | JGI IMG/M metagenome (GOLD analysis project Ga0187770, IMG submission 133154) | Tropical peat soil microbial communities from peatlands in Department of Meta, Colombia - 0116_SJ02_MP02_20_MG | ecosystem: Environmental > Terrestrial > Soil > Wetlands > Peat | place...
CGGGCCCACACGGTAGACTCCGCTGTCCGGACCGTAGACTAATCCTTTCCATCCTACCTTCTTGAGGAATGGGAACTTCGCGTAGGTCCACTCTTCCACGTGTTCGCCAATCTGTGTCAGATAGTCCTTGGGTTCAAACTTCACAAATTCGCCGCCGCTAGGATAGACGACTCTGACTTTGCCGTCGTAAAAGTTGACCTTGTTGTGCTCATCGACCAGGCCCATGTAGTAAGTGTTCATCGTGTACGCGTCGCTCTTGATTAAGTCAACGTACTTCGGGTTTCCCAGAACAATGTCATGAAATATTTTAAGGGTGAATTTCGCAAACTCCAAGGACGACGCGGCCATCATCTCAATTTCCTGCCTGTTCTCTTCACTCAACGGCTTCGAGATGCCACCGGGCAACCCGCACACCGGATGCGTAGCCTTTCCACCCAAAATCGCCGTTATCCTTTGTCCGTAGGCTCGGTGCTTAATGACCTCCTTGGCCACGTCCAACCCGGCCTTCTCAATGACTCCAAGTATGTTTCTTTTCTCAGGCGGTGCGTCGGGTCCAACGATGAAGTCGGGTCCACCCAAAAAGTAGAAGTGCAATGTGTGATCGTATATCAAGTATCCAGCGTACATTAGTTCTCTGAGCTTTTTAGCTGCTGATGGAGGGTCGACGTTGAATGCTGCATCCAAGGCCTTTGTTGCAGCGAAATGGTGGGCGACGGGGCAGACTCCGCATATTCTAGTGGTCAGAATTGGCATGAGTTCGGCTCTTCTGCCGACGCAGAACTGTTCGAACCCTCTGAGTTCAGGTATCTTGAGGTAGGCGTTTTCAACTTCGCCGTCGTTGTTCAGGAATATCGAAACGTTGCCGTGTCCTTCCAGTCTTGTTATTGGATCTATAACGATTTCTTTCATTTTTCTATCACTTTTCTTCTGAGGATTGACGATGGTAAAGAGTACATGTAGAACGTTCCAAGAGGATCTTTGATCTGGCTCATGAGGTCGTCAACATCCTCCTGGGTGTAATGCTCCGTTTCGCCTTCCAACCCTAGTATTGAAGCCAATGCGCCTATCATGGCCGCTCCCTGCTCCGGCGAATTGGGACATGGCCCGCCACATCCTGTGCAGGGCATGTCAACGGTGAGGCATTGAGCTCCGCAACCGCTACGAGTTGCTACTCCCATGCATATTATCCCTTGTTCGAGAAGGCACTTCTCCGGTTCTGGAATCTTTTCGTAAACGCGGTATATCTTTGAGATTTTCTTGTTATCTTTCTTGCGTGGGCATTCGTCGCATACAGATTTCAACGGGGCAAGCACTGAACCTTTGGGCGGGAGCTGATTGTTCGCGATGGCTTCCACCGCTGTCGCTATGAGTTTGACTGGGGGTGGGCAGCCAGGCAAGTAGTAGTCTACGTCAACGGTCTGATCAAGGGTTTTCACCGTGTCGTAGAACTCCGGCAGCTTCAATACGCCTTCCTTCACCTCGGTTGTGGTTTTGGGAACGATTCTTTTCGGGTTCGCGATGGACTTGCTTTCCTGGTAGACTTTGTTAAAGATTTCTTTGCGGTCATGAAGGTTTGCTAGGCCCGGTATGCATCCTTCTTGTGCGCACGAGCCGAACGCCACGAGCGTCTTGGATTTTTGTCTCAGGAGCTTGGCCATGTGTTCCTGTTCCCCGCTTCTGATTGAGCCATTAAAGAAGCAGATGTCTATGTACTTGTCGGGCATGGCTTCAACGTCTTTGTATTTGACGTCTATGGCAACAGGCCAGAACACTATGTCCGCGATTTTAACTACGTCCAGTATTTTCTCGTTTATGTCTAACACTGCGATTTCGCATCCGCCGCAGCTTGCAGCCCAGTAGAAACCCAGTTTTAGTTTCTCGCCCATTTACTTTCCACCTTCACACACTTGTCCCAGTATTTTTTTACAGTCAACGCGAAGCTCATTGAAAGCCAGTTCTTCAGGCGACATTCCCATTGCCAAACCCAGCAGCTGAGGATAATGAAGGATTGGAATACCGTAAACTTCGTTGAACATTTTTTCTATGCGCAGCTCGTTCGTGTCGTACATGATGTGGCAGAACGGGCATATCGTTATCATCGCCTGCGCATCCACAGTCTTGATGTGGTTCAGCTTGTCCCTTGCCAGCTGCAGAGCGACCTTATCGTTTACGCCAACGCTTGGAGCACCGCAACATTCTATCTCATCCAAGTAATCCAAACACGTTGCCCCAGTTGCTTCAATCAACGTCTTGAGCGTTTTCGGATCCTCTGGATCATCAAAACCGATGTATTCCTTAGGTCTCAAAATGTGGCAGCCGTTGTGTTCAGCGACTTTCACGTTCGTAAGCGGCCTAACAACCATTTCTTTTATCTTCTCCAACCCTACGTCTTCGACCAGCAGCTGCAACAAGTGCTTCGCCGTAACTGTTCCCTTGAACTCCAGCCCGGCTTCCTTCAACCGCCCGTTTATCTCGTCCCGCATGTGCTTGTCTTCTTTCAACATCTTGCTGACTTTCTTCAAAGTTCCAGCACAGCCTGGGCACAAGGCCACGACATCCAATCCCTTCTGCTCAGCCATGGCCAAATTTCTGGCTGCCAGAACTAGCATCGTTTCGTGGCTCACAGGATCCAACGGAAGCCCGCAACAGTTGAATTCGGGCATCTCTTCTATTTCCACTCCGAGTTTCTGCAGGATTTTGCGCGCCGAGATCTCGTACGCGGCTACACGGTAGGGAATTGCGCATCCCAGAAACATGAGGTACTTGTGTTCAGCCATTCTAGCTTCCCTTCTTTTCGACGCATTTAAGGAAACTTATTTGTCGAAGTGTTTTGCCTATGCTTCCAGGGTTGCCCTTCGGTAGCGGCGGCAGGCCCATTGTTTCTCTCTTCTTTAGCCTTAACTCGGGAATTCGGTAAGCGTAGCCTGATTCTAGTATGCTCGATGCTTCCTCTTTGAACACTTGTGGCACGATGCCCTTCTCAGCTGCCAAGTTTCTCAGAACACGTATGACGCTGGCCACTTCAACATCTTGTGGACACCGGTCTGTGCACGTGAAGCAGGCTGCGCAAAGCCACAGTGTGTCGCTGTTCAGCACTCTGTCTCTGAGTCCGAGCTGCGCCATTCGAATTATCTGTCTAGGTCTGTAGGTTTCGCTGAACCGTGCAACCGGACAGTCTGACGTGCATGTCCCACACTGGAAGCAGCGCATCACCTTTTCTCCGCCGTGCATCTTTGAGATTTCGTACTTGAATTTGGGATCGATTTCTGATGCCTTTATGGGTTTTTCAACTGTTTCGGTCATTGAGCTTCAGCTTCCATGACTTTTACTTGGCTTGGACCGAGCTTCTTCAAATCTTCTACCATGGTTCTGACCACAGCTGCCCATTTGTCCCCTTCGCTTGCTGAAACCCATTCCAGCCGCAGACGTTCAGGTTCTATTCCGAAGTCTTTCAGAACTCTCTGGAGCAGGTTTATTCTTCTCATGGCCTTGAAGTTTCCGCTGATGTAGTGACAGTCTGACGGTAAGTGGCAGCCTGCGACTAGCACGCCGTCTGCGCCGTCTTTGAATGCTTCTAGCACGAATGCGGGATCTATTCTCCCGCTGCACATGACGCGTATAATTCTGATGTTTGGGGGGTACTGGATTCTGCTTACACCCGCCAAGTCTGCGCCTGCGTAGCTGCACCAGTTGCACAGAAAACCGATTATTTTTGGTTCAAACCCGTCGTTCTTGCTCATCATTCTGCCTCCACCAAGGCTGCTCTCACTTGAGCAAGTATTTCCTGCGTAGTGAAATGCCCCATCGTGATGGCCTTAGTTGGACAGGCGGTACCGCATGCGCCGCAGCCCTTGCAAAGGGCTTCAATTACGTGTGCGATTGGTTTTCCATCCTTATCCTTCATTTCGATTGCACCGTACGGGCATAGATACTCACAGACTTTACAGGCACTACATAAATCTTCGTTAACGCTTGCGATGGTTCCTTCCATCTCGAGCGTGCTTTTCGAGAGTATTGTTGCGGCCCTGGAAGCAGCTGCACACGCTTGCGCGATGCTTTCTTCGACGTATTTCGGAGAGTGAGCCATTCCGCACAGGAAAACACCGTCGGTTGCGAAATCCACTGGACGGAGTTTCATGTGTGCTTCCAGGAAAGAGCCATCCTTTGTCAGTGGTACCTTGAGCAGTTCGGCTATGTGCTTGTTCTCAGGGTTCGGAATAGTTGCCGCGCTCAAGACCACTAGGTCAGGTTCGATTTCGATTTGCTGCTTCAGCACGGGTTCCCAGAAAGCCATTTTAAGTTTGTTTCCTTCCTTGGTGAGTTCCGGTTTGCGTTCATCGCCATAGTTTATGAACGTGACCCCTTTCATCGCAGCGTCACGGTAATAGTCTTCCTTGAACCCGTAGGATCTGATGTCTTTGAAAAACACGTACACTTCGGTCTGTGGGCTTACTTCCTTGATTTTCAAAGCGTTCTTGATGGCTTGTCCACAGCATATTCTCGAGCAGTTGGGCCTCTCTCTTGTCCTTGCTCCTATGCATTGAACCATGACGACGTTTTTCGCGTCGAATTCTCCTTTGGCAAGGTCTTCTTCAAGCTCATGCTGTGTCAAGATTCTCGGGTCTTTGTCGTAAAAGTACTCAGTAGGTCTGTATTCCACCGCACCAGTAGCAACTATGACTATACCGTGCTCAACTTCTTTCACCTTGCTGTTCTGCTGTCGAATCTTTGACTTGTAGTTGCCGACAAAACCGTAGACATCAACGACTTCAGCACCAGTGTACACGTGTATCTTGTCATTACTCGTGACCTCATCGATGAGAGCGTTCAGCTCTTTTTTAGGATCTTTCTTTTCTCCCAGTAGGTAGTAGATGGTGCGAAGATGCCCGCCCAGCTCCTTTTCTTTTTCAACAAGGTGCACTTCGAACCCTTGTTTTGCGAGCTCCAGAGATGCTGTCATGCCAGAGACGCCGCCTCCAATAACTAGACCGACCTGTGTGACGTTTATCACCGGTTTCTTCAGCGGTTTCAACAATGCGGCTTTGGCCACTATCGATCTGACGAGATCTTCGGCTTTTTCCGTGGCTTCTTTTGGTTCATGCATGTGCACCCAGCTGCACTGGTCGCGGATGTTTGTCATCTCAAACAGGTATGGGTTCAGTCCTGCTTCTTGAACCGTTTCCTTGAACAGCGGTTCGTGAGTCCTCGGGGTACACGAAGCCACGATGACGCGGTTCAGCTTGTTCGCCTGGATTTTTTCGCGAATGAGCTTCTGCGTGTCCTGTGAGCAAGTGTAAACATTCGCTTCTGCGTAGACCACGTTGGGAAGGGTCTTCGCGTATTCCACGACTTGTGGTACGTTTACGACTCCGCCGATGTTGATTCCGCAGTGGCAGACGAAGACGCCGATGCGTGGCTCTTCTTTGCTCACATCTCGTTCAGGTGGGAACTCTCTGGCGACAACTTGCGTTCCCCTTGCATCTGCGATTATCCCCATGGCTCTTGCCGCTGCGCCACTTGCCTGGGCTACGCTTTCAGGTATGTCTTTCGGTGCTGAGAAGGCGCCGCAGACGAAGATGCCCGGCTTCGAAGTGTCCATCGGAGAGAAAGTCTGCGTTTCGCAGAAATTGTACTTGTTGAGCTTGATTCCCAAGTTTTTGGCCAGTTCTTCAACGTCCTTGGGCGGTTTCATTCCGATTGCAAGGACGACCATGTCGAACTCTTCCGTCTTGGGAGTTTCGTCTTGCACGTAATGGACGAACAGGTTATCGGTTAACGGGTCTTCAGTTACACCTGCCACGCGTGACCGTGTGAATCTTATGCCGTACTCTTCTTCGGCACGGATACGATAGGAGTCAAACTCTTTTCCGAAGGAACGCATGTCCATGTAGAAGATTGACGCGTCCATTTGGATGGGCATGTGCTCTTTCGCTATGACGGCTTCTTTCATGCCGTACATGCAGCAGGCTGCAGAGCAGTAGTTGTTTCCAAGTTGAAAGTCTCTTGAGCCGACGCATTGGATGAACGCCACTCTTTTTGGTAAGTCACCGTCTGACGGCCGCAGGACAAGTCCGCCGTATGGGCCCGAAGCACTCAGGATACGTTCAAATTCGATGCTCGTAACGACGTTTTTGAAGCGCCCATAACCATACTCGGTCTTGAGCCTCGCGTCAAAGGGCTCAAACCCGGGAGCCAAGATTATTGAGCCGACTTTCAGGGTTGTTTCGCTCTCTTTCTGATCGTACGCGATTGCCCGTGCTTTGCAGATTTCATAGCATGTTCCGCATCCTATGCATTTTTCGCGGTCAATCTTGTACTTCAGTGGGACGGCCTGTGGATACTGCACGTAGACTGCGCCTCTGTTCGCCAGGCATTCGTTGAACGTGTCAACGGCTTCGATTGGACACTTCTGTGCGCAGATGCCGCAGCCGTTGCACTTGTCTTCGATAATATAGCGGCTGTTTCTTCGAATCTTTACTTCGAAGTTTCCAGCTTCGCCGCGCAGCCCAGTGATGTCCGCGTTCGTCAGAATCGTGATATTCGGGTGTCTTCCAGTTGCAACAAGCTTGGGTGACAGGATGCACATTGAACAGTCGTTTGTTGGAAATGTCTTGTCAAGTTGAGCCATCACTCCGCCTATGCTTGGTCCTTTGTCCACCAGGTACACTTTGAATCCTGAGTCGGCTAAGTCCAAGGATGCTTGTATGCCGGCGACTCCTCCGCCGACCACCATTACTGCTCCGATTTTTTGGTTTTTCATTCTATTCAACCTCCAAGGCCTTGTAGAGAGGTGTCGTCCCCTCGATGCTGTCTAGAGTTATCATGTTTTTTCTGCGCATGTTCACTATCTGTTTGAGAACCGCCGCTGGTTTCATTTCCGTCACTTCTGCAAGTGCCTTGACTGAGAGAGGTTTGGTTTTTGTTAGAACGTGAATCTTGTGCCTGATGAATTCGTCTTCAACAACGTCATCCATCAATGCGTCGAACTCTTCAGGTGTGAGTTTGTCCCCGTAGACGTTCATGCCTTCGGTGAGTTCTTTCTCTCTTCCGAGCAAGACTCTCAGGCGAAAGTCGCCAGCCGCGTTCTTAGCGGCTAGAAGATTCACCATGGGCATGGATTCGCGCTTTGCATCTTTCAGCGGAGAGGCCCCGAGTTTCTCGATTTCCTCAGAGAACTCTTTCGCTGAGCGTGCAAAGCTCTTCGCTTCTAAGGGGAAGTACCAGAGCAAGCCTAAGCGTTCAGGCTCCAAGCCTGTCAGCGCCAACAGCTTCTTCAGCATTTTGACCGCGCGTTCTGCTTGCAGGTTACCTTCAACAAAGTGGCAGTCTGGCGGTTTACATCCTGCCAGAATCACGGCATCGGCGCCCCTCTCGAACATTTCGAGAACAAGGGTCGGGTCTATTTCTCCGATGCAGTTTACGCGTGCCACGTTAATGTTGGAGGGTACTGGATTTTCGCTCCCGCAGAAGGCGAAATTGCACATCAAGCAAACAATTTTGGGTTCTGTATCTGTCATGTTCATCTACTCCTTTGGGATTGGCATTGCAAAGCTCATTATACGATCGTTCGTTACTTTCTTCATCGTTATCGCCCTCACTGGGCATCTTGCCGCGCAGAGTCCGCATCCCTTGCACAGATCGTCGCTTATCCGTGCGATGTTGTTCTCATCCTTTTCAACTGCTCCGAATGGACAAACGACCGCGCACACGTTGCAGCCTATACAGAGACCTTCGTCGACGGCGGCCTTGTCGCCCTCGCACAGGTCTGTCGTCCCGAGGCATTCTGCGCATGGTCCGCAGCCTAGACAACGGCAAGCTTCAAACTTTGCGTCTCTCTCCAGCTTCTCCAGATAGTCTTGCACCTCTTCGAAAGTAGTATAAGTTTTCTCTGGAAGAGGAGTGTACCGGCGTTCTTTCTTCTTTATCTGCTTCGCGTCTTTGGCCCACTTTGTTTCTTCTATGTTTTCTTCTCTGTCCTTGTGAACGTCCTTTCCGGTCAGGTAGAGGTGAATCGACGCGGCCGCTCTTTTTCCCTGTCCCACCGCTTCGATTATGCTTGCTGGCCCCGTAGCTATGTCTCCTCCAGCGAAGACTCCTGAAACCTTGGTCTCGAGCGTCAACGGATCCGTGGCAACGGTTGGAATCCTTGCCTTCTCATCCTGCAAGGGCTTCGGAATGCATGAGGCTTCTGCCAGCTGACCCAGAGCCGGGATGACCATGTCCACCTCGTATTTGTGTTCAGAACCTTGTATCGGAACTGGACGCCTTCTGCCGCTTTCGTCAGGTTCACCCAGCTTCATTCGCAAACACTCTATCGACTCGACTCTGCCGTTCTGTCCGATAATCTGTTTAGGTGCGGCTAGAATCTCTATCTTGACGCCGTCCCTTTCGGCTTCTTCCACTTCGCGGGGTAAAGCGGGCATTTCTTCGCGGGAGCGTCTGTACAGAAGGGTGACTTCTTTTGCACCGAGTTTTTTGGCCGTTCTGGCAGCGTCTATCGCGCTGTTCCCGCCTCCGACGACAGCTACTTTCTGTCCGACTTCAACTTTTTTTCCGAGAGCTATGTCTCTTAAGAAGTCAACGGCGTTCACTACGCCCTTCAGGTCTTCGCCGGGAACGTTAAGCATCATGCCTTTCTGCGTGCCGATTGCCAGAAAAACAGCCTTGTAACCTTCCTTCCGTAGGCTCTCAATCGTGATGTCTTTTCCAAATTCTACGCCTGTCTTGATTTCCACCCCCAGATCCTTGATGTAGTTTGCTTCGTTCTCCACGACGAATTTCTCAAGGCGGAAATCAGGTATACAATAGCGCATCATGCCTCCAGGCTCGGCCATACGTTCAAAAACTGTCACGGGGTAACCCAGTTTTGCGAGTTCGTATGCCGCGGTTAGGCCTGCGGGACCAGCTCCGATGATCGCGACTTTCTCTGCGTGCCTCTTAGGTATGGGCTTGGGTTTGACTTTTCTTTGTTGGCGTTCGATGTCAGCGACGAATTTCTTCAATGCGCGTATGGCTACAGCCTGGTCCACGTCAGTTCTTGCGCATTCGTCCTCACATGGACTGAAGCACACTCTTCCACAGATTGCCGGGAAGGGCATGTCGTTTCGAATTATGTCAACTGCTTCCTTGTACTTTCCTCTTTGAATTAGAGACACGTATGCTTGAACGTTAACATGCGCTGGACATGCATAACGGCAGGGCGGCATCTTTCTCTTTACGCTTGTCACAGTTTCAGTCGTCATTCTCGAACCCCGTTTCAATCATCAAGTATTGTTTCCAGACCGAACTTATTAAAGCACCTAAGCCACGCTTGACGTAAAATTGGCATACGCCAAGATTGCGGGCTTGATGCACCTTATTACAATCCTGTTTATTCACCAGATCTTCCCTCTAGTTTGTCAACCCATTTGTTGTATTCGCGCGCACCCATCAGGCTGTCGAGCTCCTGCTTCAGGGTCAAGGAGTTGTTTGGTTTGATTTCCGCTATCCATCCCTGTCCGTACGGGTCTTCGTTGACCATGGTGGGTTTTTCTCTGAGTTTTTCGTTGACTTTGACTATTTGCCCGCTCACAGGCGAGTAGAGATCAAACAGCAGCATCCATGTTTCAGCGACTCCGAACGGCTCCATTTTGTCAAGTTCCTTTCCAACAGGCTCTGTACGAACTTGAGCCAGACCTCTCAGTCGCTTTTGTGCATAGTCAGATATGCCGACGCGTACGTTTCCCTCTGTTGTCGTTTGAGCCCAAGTGTGCTTTGGCGTGTACAACAAGTGGTCAGGTGCGGAAGGCGCTTCTTGAGCTTTGCCTGTGGAAAATGCTTCTTTGCGTGCGAGTTCTTCTAAGCGCAGGCGAATGGCTTCCGACACAAATTCCGAGATGCTTCGGTAATGGCCTGTTTTGATGATTTTTTCGATTTCTTTTATGAGCTCTTGTCTGATGCTGATTGTTTTCCACTCAGACATTCGCCAGGCCTTCCTTCCCTCGGTTTTGAGTTAGATGTGCATTAAGGTTGAGTTATTTAGGGTTTTCCTTGACCCCTTGAAGAACAGTCCATGGTTTGAACGCTAATCAAAACAGGTAGACTGGGCACTTCCAATCGAGTGGGCGGCGAAAACTGACCAAGACAGCCTAAATGCTTCAAAAACACTAGAGGCGTTTTCCGAAACCCATTGACGCGGTCGGTCAACTTGGCATAGCTTCTTCTTGCTTGTGTTCTTTTGTTTCCAACGGGGCTTCTATTCGGTTCTGAATTAGGTTTTCTTCAGCTATTTTTGGTTCTGTGCATTTGGCTTCTTCTTCTCTCATGTTCAGCGTCCCTTTCACGGTTCCGTCGTCCATGTACTTGACGGTGAAGCCCATTTTCTTCATGAGGCCCATTGCCCTGTAGTTGTCTGGGAGCATTATGGCGTAGATTGTTTCGAGTTTCATGTCTGCGCAGATTTCAAGGACGTAATCCACTAGTTTTGTTCCTAGTCCTAGTCCTTGCCAGGGATCGGCGACGATGAAGGCGATTTCCGCGGTTTTTCCGTCAGGTTCTATGCTCACTCGGGCTACGCCGAGGATTCTTTTTCGTCCTTCTTCGGTCAGTTCTGCGACTATGGCTATTTCGCGGTCGTAGTCTATGTTGCAGTAGCGGACTCTGGTTTCATGCGGTGTGTCTTTGAGTATCTGGAAGAACCTGTAGCGTATTGACTCCTCTGAGAAGCTTTGGAACATTTCCTCCCACAACGGTTCGTCCTCGGGCTTTATCGGCCTGAGTATGACAGTTCTTCCGTCTCTGAGCCTCCACAGTGTTTCGTATTTTGTTGGATACGGGGTTATGACGAGGTGTTGATGGGGCTCAAACTTCGTAAACACCTTCTTAGGATCAATCACGATGCGCGCATCGAAGGCAAAGGCTTCTTTTTCGTTTATGAAGAGGGGGTTGATGTCAACCTCTTTGAGCTGCGGAAAGTCAACGAGCATCTGGCTGAAACGAACCATTATCTCTTCGAGGAGTTTGATGTTGGCGGGAGGCTCGTTCCTGAATCCTTTCAGAAGCTGATAGACCTTAGTTTCTTCCATCATCCTTCTCACGAGAGTCTGATTCAACGGAGGGATTCCTATGGCAAAGTCCTTGAAAAGTTCCACCCCGACTCCTCCCATCCCGAAGAGTATGACCGGGCCGAACAATGGGTCGGCTTTGGCTCCGATGATCACTTCATAGCCCTGTCTCTTTATCATGGGTTGAACGGTCACACCCAAAATATCAGCATCGGGATTGTATTGTTTTGCTTTCTGCACTATCTGTTTGAACGCTTCTCGGACTTCGTTTTCGTTTGTTAGGTCCAGCGCGACGCCTCCTGCGTCGCTCTTGTGGGTTATTTGAGGAGACAGAATCTTCAACACTACTGGATAGCCCAGCTGTGTAGCCAGTAGGGCCGCATCGTTTTCTGTCGTTGCAATCCTTGTTTTTACAACTGGGAAGTTGTAGTATTCCAAGAAGGTTTTGGCTTCGGCTTCGGTGAGTATCTCTCGGTTCTCAGCCGCAACGTTTCTCAACACTGTCAAAAGCGGTCGTTTTGGCGGTACAACGTCCACCGGAAGTTCTTCCGGCGTTTCGTAGAGCAATTCAAGGTTGCGCTTGTACTGGTACATGTATTGGTATGTCTTGATTGCCTGCTCAGGCGTGGAATACGTCGGAATGTTGTTCTCGCAAAATATGCGGTTAGCTTCTTCCACTGCTCCATAACCCATGAACGAAACCAGAATTGTCTTGTTTTGATAAGTTCGGCCTCTTATCAGTTCTGTGAGACTCTTGGCTACTTCCACTGGTTCAACCACAGCTTGGGCAGTGTAAATAAGTACTATGCCATCTACGTTATCGTCATTAAGGCAAGCCTCAACCACTGCTCTGTACCTGTCGGCCTTGGCGTCTCCGAGGATGTCAATCGGGTTTCCTCTGCTCCAGAAATGAGGCAGAATACCGTTAAGGGTCTCCATCGTCTTGTCGCTGAGTTTTGCAAGCGTCCCTCCTTGGGCGATTAGGGCGTCGGTTGCCATGACCCCGGGGCCACCAGCGTTCGTGATTATGGCAAGGTTGGGACCGCGTGGTATAGGCTGCATGCCCAAGACTGCGGCGCAGTTGAAAAGATCGGCGATTTCTTCCACTCTAACCATGCCCGCCCGTTTGAACGCCTTGTCATAAATCATGTCTTCGCCAGTGAGCGAACCAGTGTGCGAAGCAGCGGCTTTAGCGCTCTCACTGAATTTTCCAGCCTTAACGACGATTATCGGCTTTGTCCGGGCAAAGTGCCTTGCAGCACTCATGAATTTTCTTGCGTCTGTTATTCCTTCAATGTACATGAGGATGCTTCTTGTCTTGGGATCTGTTCCGAAATAGTCGATTAGGTCTCCAAAGTCTACGTCTATCATCGAGCCTAGGGATATGAAGTTGCTGAACCCTATGTTTTCATGCATCGCCCAGTCAAGGATTGCTGAGCCTAGAGCGCCACTTTGAGAAATGAACGCTATGTTTCCCGGCTTCGGCATCTTGCTGACGAACGTCGCGTTTAAGCGCAACATCGGGCGAATCACGCCCAAGCAGTTTGGTCCAACGATACGCATGTTGTATTTCTTTTTGATCTCGGTCATCCTGCCTTCAAGTGCCCTGCCCTCGGCCCCTGTTTCCTTGAAGCCGGCCGAGATTATGATTATGCCGTTTATGCCGGCTCTTCCACACTGTTCAAGCACTTCGGGCACGGTTCTTGCTGGCGTGGCGATTACCGCAAGGTCTACGGGTTCGGGAACTTGCTCAACGCTTTGATAGGCCTTTAGGCCTAGAATCTCGGTTTTCTTGAGATTAACTGGAAAAACATGGCCTGCAAAGCCTGATTCTGTGAAGTTTTTCATCAAAGCGTAGCCGACTGAGCCTTCTTCATCGCTTGCTCCTATGACGGCGACGCTTTTTGGGTTGAAAATCTTTTCAAGATTCAAAGTGACCAACACTGTGACCTTCCTAAACTACTTGTTGACTTGAACGGAAAAATTAAAGCTTTATGTATTGATACTAACGTTTTTCCTAGAAAAGTGGGATTCACAGCACGCGCTTGGCGTTCTTCAGTGCCACGAATATCATAAAAAAGGATGCCGCTGAAGACTTTCCTCAGTTCTGAAGGGTTAATCCTTTATTCTAAGAATGTCGATAGATACCAAGGAGGATTGCCAGAGAATGTTTGCACATACGAGTATTAGAACATCGAATATGGACAAATCGATTGACTTCTACACCAAGCTAATGGGATTAAAGCTTCTAAGTCGACATGAGATAAAGCAGACCAACGCTGAAATAGCCTTTCTGCAGGATCCCGATGGAAAAGGCGCCAAACTCGAGCTGACTTATTATCGAAACCAGAAGAAGTTCATCCAAGCAGACTACGAGGATCGACTGTTTGACCATATCGCGTTTGAGATTGGGGACATGGACAAAACTATCTCAAAGTTGCGGAGCCAGAAAGTCACGGTTACCGATGAGCCCTACACGCTTGGACCCGCAGGTCCACTAATAGCCTTCGTCGAAGACCCGGATGGAACACTGATAGAACTAATCGAGAGAAAATAAGGCGTGATAGATCTTCTATGAACTGACCAATTGAAAGTTCCCACGCGCCAAAGACTAGAAAAGAAGAGACCTTTCGCTGTTCTCAAGTTGCTAAATGTATTTCAGTATCATTTGAATGCCCACGATGACTATGACTAGACCGAAGATTCGGCGAAGGTTCTTCCCCGAAGTTCTCTTGGAAAGGTAAGCTCCCATCAGAGCGCCGAGAACGGTCCCTAAGGCGAGCAGCAGTGTGTACTCAAAGTTTGTCTGATTTGCAAAGTAGTGTTGCACTGCTTCAGATGTCGATGTGAAGACCATAGTGAACATGGAAGTGGCTGTCGCGAAATGTATCGACATACCTACGACAAGAGTCAAGATTGGCACTATTAGTACGCCACCCCCAATGCCTAATAGCCCCGAAGCAATTCCGCCAAAAAAACTCAAAATCGCTCCAAGCAACACTTTCCGCAAAGAATTAAACGGCACTCTGCCAGAGTTCACATCGGCCTTTCCACCTCCAGAACTGGACGAACGTTTCAGTCTGATAGAATTCAGGTCAATAGATATCGGAATAGCCACAAAAATAATCATGAAGAATCCAAAGATAAGACCTAGTGTCCTTGCGGACATGACTGTGGTCAGGTAGACTCCGAGGAGCCCCCCTGGCGTCGTTGTGGCGGCGAAGAGGGCGCCAGTTCGGTATGATATCCGTTTTTGTCTTGAATAGATCAAAGTGCCCGTTAAGGCGGTGAAGACTATCACAGTGTGGCTGGTTGCTCCGGCATTGGCGGGTGAAAAGGCAAAGAACAAAGTCAGTAGAGGAACTATGAAAACGCCTCCCCCGATTCCCGTCAAAGCTGCGACGGTTCCAATCAAGAGTCCTAGGAACGGTAGCAGTATTTCCCACATGATTGTCACTGATTCTTGTCTCTGAAAGGTGAGATCTTGTTTGGCAAGTAGTTAACTGACCCTTCTATTAAGTCTACAATCTGGCGCTGCTGCCCTTTGGAACCCAAGGTGTAAGCACGCGATGAGAAGAGCTCAGTCGCAATCTGCTCAACAATATCAAGCGCCGTCGCCCTAACTGCAGCAGTCGGGCAACGGGCTACATGCTTAAAGTGTTATTTTTAGAAGCGCGGATAGACTCAGAAGCAAAATCTTTAGAGAAAGAGTGAAGCAAGGAGTTAATGAGGATGTGGCAGATTGTGGAATGTTAAGCTTAAAGATGGTAGAACAATTGTTGTCCGGTTTTTTGTCCTGGAAGACAAAGAGAAGCTGGCGGAAATGTTTGCTTCTATGTCTCCTCAGGCTTTGAGATGGGGGATGCCGCCTTACACGACAGAAGTTATTGACAGGTGGATGAGCAATCTTCCAAACCTGATTCCCCTGGTGGCAGCCGATAACGACCGCATAGTAGGATGGGCAACGATTTTCAAGTATTCTCACTCCAGGCGAAAAGGTGTGTGCGATTTGGGCATGTATCTGCACCAAGATTTTCAAAATGTCGGGCTCGGAACAGCCATGCTTAGCCGTCTCCTCGAACTCGCAGAGAAAGAAAAACTGCACAGAATAAGTCTACACGTAATCGCAGACAACCATATTGCTATTCACCTGTACGAGAAATTTGGTTTCAAGACCGAGGGAATCATGAGAGACGCTTACCTAGGAGACGACGCCAAATATCATGATGAAATAGTGATGGGATTAATATTAGCTCACAGAAACAGTTGATCTTTTATTTTTTTCATTTTCTTATTTGAACCTGAAGGAGTTCAAGCTAAATCTGTTGAAGCGCGCGCGGATTGGACAAATGAAAATGGCATTGAAAGCGCACGCTAATCTCGCGTGCCCTGTCGAGTTAACACGAAATTGAAAAAAGAAAATTCAACAACACACGTATGCCCTATTGCGCCTCTCTTACAGATAACAGTCCTAGATAAGTTACGCCAGAAAAAGGAAGGATTAGGATATTTGCAAACAAGTACTCTTAGCGTTTGCCTTTTTCAGGCTCTCCAGATAGGCTTTCTCACCCGTCGTCTTCATGATTTGCTCTTGCCCGTTTACAAAGTTCATCGTGTGGTAGATTGATTCTTCTCCAGTTAGCTGCTGACCAAAATAGCAGCCTTTCTTGATGCCGTTGCCCCTCAGGCCTCTCAAATAAGCCAGCGCATATTCGCAGTGTCCCACGAGTTCGCACGAAACGCATCTTCCCCAATCTTCTGGATAGAGGCAAGTGCCACACGTAAGATGACATGCTCTTTTTCCAGGGGTGAGATTCAAATTAGTATCCCCTTCACAACGACAGCATTTACTTTCCCAAGACTCATTCTCGTTCATTTCAATCAGACCTTTAAGATACTACATATAAACGAGTGTGGAAATGACATATAAGTGTTTCCATTATATTTCATAAGCAAGCACGGCCAAACGCTTATAGTTTTTCCATTATAATTAATAAACAAGCGGGGCTAAATGCTTATGTTTCAGAAGCAAGTCATATATATCTAACTGTACTTCATATGATAGTGCTAGTTCATCTGCGAGGGAAAAGACGTGACGGGCAAGTTGGATGATACAGACAGGAAGATTATGTCTTTGCTGTCTCGGGACTCAGAGGTTTCTCAAGTTGAGCTTGCGAAGCAGTTGAAGGTTTCACAACCTGCTGTGAGTTCAAGAATACGTCGGCTTGAGGAAAGAGGGGCGCTAGCTCGCATAGTGGGAACCGACGTTAAGAAAGCTCA
>Ga0187770_10000744_pt1 | contig 16301 bp, 12 predicted proteins | sample 0116_SJ02_MP02_2_FD_133154 | JGI IMG/M metagenome (GOLD analysis project Ga0187770, IMG submission 133154) | Tropical peat soil microbial communities from peatlands in Department of Meta, Colombia - 0116_SJ02_MP02_20_MG | ecosystem: Environmental > Terrestrial > Soil > Wetlands > Peat | place...
CTTTCCAGGTCGTGCTCATGTCGAGCAGGTTCACGAAGAAGTCGTTCGTCAGTGTCCCGGGGCGCCTGGTGAAGACGCCGTGCTGTGAGTGTCCGAAATTGGTATTCAGGACTCGGAGGCCGCCAATGAGAACCGTCATCTCAGGCGCCGTCAGCGTCAGTAATTGCGCCTTGTCGACCAGCAGTTCTTCGGCCGATACGGAGAATTTGGTCTTGAGGTAGTTGCGGAAACCATCCGCGATCGGCTCGAGCACGGCGAAGGAGGCGGCATCGGTTTGCTCCCGCGAGGCGTCCATGCGTCCCGGCGTGAAGGGAACCGTCACCTCGTGACCAGCACTCTTCGCAGCCTGCTCGACGCCGGCGCAACCGGCCAGAACGATCAGGTCAGCCAGTGATACCCTCTTGCCGCCGGACTGCGCGCCGTTGAACGCGCTCTGGATGCCCTCCAAGGTTTTGAGCACCTTCGCTAGTTGGGCGGGCTGGTTGACTTCCCAATCCTTCTGCGGCGCCAGACGAATGCGGGCACCGTTGGCACCACCGCGCTTGTCGGAGCCACGGAAGGTGGAAGCTGACGCCCAGGCGGTCGAAACCAGCTCCGACACTGACAGGCCAGAAGCTAGGATCTTGCCCTTGAGGGAGGCGATGTCCTGTGCATCAATCAGTTTGTGGTTGACGGCAGGGACGGGGTCTTGCCAGATGAGTTCTTCTGCTGGAACCTCGGGTCCTAGATAGCGAGTGCGCGGGCCCATGTCGCGGTGCGTCAGCTTGAACCACGCCCGGGCGAACGCGTCCGCTAACTGATCCGGATTTTCCATAAAGCGCCGTGAAATCTTTTCGTAGATGGGGTCGAACCGCAAAGCGAGGTCCGTGGTCAGCATTGATGGAGCGTGACTCTTTGACGGGTCGTGCGCATCCGGCACAGTACCTGCGCCTGCGCCGCCCTTCGGCTTCCACTGGTGCGCACCGGCCGGGCTCTTGGTTAGTTCCCATTCGTAGCCGAACAGGTTCCGGAGGAAGTTGTTGCTCCACTTCGTTGGCGTCGGGCTCCAGATGACTTCCAGGCCGCTGGTGATCGTATCATCCCCTTTGCCCGTCCCAAACTTGCTCTTCCATCCCAGGCCTTGCTCCTCGATGGGGGCGGCTTCAGGTTCGGGGCCCACATTTGATGCGTCGCCGGCGCCATGGGTCTTGCCGAACGTGTGACCGCCAACAATCAGCGCGACGGTTTCCTCGTCGTTCATCGCCATGCGCGCGAACGTCTCGCGGATGTCTTTGGCGGCAGCAAGCGGATCCGGATTACGGTTCGGCCCTTCCGGGTTTACGTAAATCAAGCCCATCTGCACAGCGGCGAGAGGATTCTCTAGGTCCCGATCACCCGAGTAGCGTTTGTCGTCAAGCCACTTTTTCTCGGTCCCCCAGTAAACATCCTCCTGGGGCTCCCAGATGTCTTCGCGCCCCCCGCCGAAGCCGAAGGTCTTGAAACCCATCGATTCCAAGGCCACGTTCCCAGCGAGTATCATCAAGTCTGCCCAGGAAATCTTTCGACCGTATTTCTGCTTGATCGGCCACAGCAACCGACGTGCCTTGTCAAGGTTCACATTGTCGGGCCAGCTGTTGACGGGCGGAAAACGCTGGTTGCCGGCCCCTGCGCCCCCGCGGCCATCGCCTATGCGGTAGGTGCCCGCGCTGTGCCACGCCATTCGGATTAAGAGCGGCCCGTAGTGGCCGAAGTCTGCCGGCCACCAGTCCTGCGATTTCGTCATCAGTTCACGGAGATCCTTCTTCACCGCCTTCAAGTCGAGACTCTTGAACTCCTTAGCGTAGTTGAAACCGTCGCCCATCGGATTGGCCCTGGAGGAAGGCTGGTCCAGCATACCAAGCCTCAACTGGTTCGGCCACCAGTCTCGGTTCGTCGTGCCGCTTTTCTTATCCAAATAACAACCCCTACTCTGAATGATTAAACGACGCCGTTATCCGGCAATATTAGATTTGTGCCAGATAAATTCGAGTTCTGCTATCGCATGACATATTGCACACTGTATAAGGCGAGAAGCCCGAGTGTGCCCACATGAGGAAAGAACGTGATATTGCAAAGCTGAAGCGCTGGTGCATGCGAAGACATGGGGAGAGGAGATTCTATGGCAGCAGTCGCTCGGGCGTTCGTGGGAACAGCGTTGTCTCTTTGATGTTCTCCTTCCCAAGTAACGCCATAGTGAGTCTCTCAATCCCCAGGCAGAATCCGCCGTGAGGTGGAACTCCGAACTTGAAGGGCTCAGTGAACCATTTCATCCCTTCCTGGCTGATATTCTGCTCCTTCATTTGCTCAATGATCTTCTCGTAACGGTGTTCCCTTTGCCCGCCTGACGATTGTTCCACGCCCCTGTAGAGTAGGTCTACGCTTCTTGCCCATTGTGGCTCTCCATCCACTCGCATAACGTAGAACGGTTTGATTTTAGATGGGTAACGATTGATGAAGAACGCTTCAGCCTTATGTTTCTCGCGAACATATCTAGCGAGTATGCTTTCGCCTTCTTTTCCCATATCGTTGCCGTAGGGGACCTTCTTTCCATGGTCTTCAAGAATTTCGTATATTTCTGGGTATCGCATCTCCGGGAACGGTGTCGTGGGGAGGTGCACTTTCGCGTTTAGCAACGCGAGTTCACGTGTGCAGTCCTTCTCAACTCGCTCCAGAGCTGCTATCGTCACTTCCTGCTCAACCGTTATCATGTCCCTCTCGTCTGCTATGAAGCCAAACTCCACAGCCATTCCCCTATGCTCGCAAAGGTGTTGAGTGGTATGTGAAAGCTCAGCTCTCCAGTTTGGCCCGAGGTCGTAGATCTTGTCCAATCCGGCCGCTATACACAGCTGCCGGTGCAGTTGTGGGTCTTGGCGAAGGAACGCTTCCTTACCGAAATAGTCGAGCTTGAACACTTCAGCTCCGCCCTCGGATGTACCGCCCAACAGGCAGGGCGTGAAGACTTGGAGGAAGCCCTTACGCTGCAGATACTCGACCATTCCTTCAACTAGTTTCGACTGAATCTGGAAGATTGCGGAATTTTCGGGCCTCCGGAGGTCGATGACTCGCCAGTCGAGGCGCGCGTCGAGGTTCGAATCAATCTTTCCCGACATGTCAAGGGGCGCGGCCGCCTGCGCCTTAGTTATCAGCTCAATCTTAGAGGGGGTAATCTCGAACCCTATCTTAGCCACGCGTTTCTCGACTACCTTGCCTTCAACCGCGATGACGTCTTCCTTCCCAAGGCTCTCCGAGATTTTGATAACTTCAGGACTTGCCTCTGACTTTGAGATCGTAATCTGTGCGATGCCGCACATATCTCTAAGCCAAACGAATCTGATACGGGCTAGTTCCTTTACGTCATGCACCCAGCCTGCCAGTACGACGTTGCCCTTCTCGTTCTCAATCTCGTTCGTATAATGCGTTCGCTTTAGCAAGTCATGTAAATCTCCATTTGTGCCTCAGGCGTGATATTTGTTCCTGCTTTTCTGATTGTTTCCTAGCTATTTCCTTAGTGCTCTCTGTTGGAGTTTGCAGGGAGGTTTTTCTTCAGAGACCAAGATTATCAGCCCAAGGGGTCCGAACTAGTTCTCGATATTGTCAATCCGGCGAGCATAATCGTAGTTTTGATTTGTCACAGATCGCTGTCTCTCTCTACGGCGCTATCAGTGCAGTCGTCGCTGCCGCTGTGGTCGTACAACCGAATCGAAGTAGTGGCTTCAGTGAAGCGCATCCGGCAACTAGGCTCGTTTGATTAACTTCGCAATATCGCCCGGTTTCAGTGCGACCTTGACGCCTGCGGCTCGCAGAGATTCTATTTTCGTCTCGGCCGTCCCGGCTCTTCCCGTTATTATCGCGCCTGCGTGGCCCATTCTCTTTCCAGGCGGGGCCGCGCGTCCGGCAACGTAGGCGACAATGGGTTTGGGATACCTTGTTTTCTTCACATATTCGGCGGCCTTCTCCTCGGCATTTCCGCCGATTTCCCCAATCATCGCGATCGCCTTCGTTGCCGTATCCTTTTTGAACATCTTGAGTACGTCAACAAAACTCAGACCCACTACTGGGTCTCCGCCGACCCCAAGGCATGTGGTTTGGCCGAGACCAGCGTTGGTAAGGCTAGCCGCGATTTCGTAGGTCAGGGTTCCGCTTCGGGAGACTAACCCAACCTTGCCGGGTTTGAAGATGTGGCCGGGCATGATGCCTAGTTTGCACTGTCCCGGCGTCATTATTCCAGGTGTGTTGGGACCGATGATGGTTGTTCTCTTTCGTCTAGCGACTTCCATCATTTGGATCTCATCCTTCACCGGTATTCCTTCAGTGATCACTATGACAGGGTTCAGGTCGGCAGCTATCGCCTCGAGGGTCGCGTCCTTGGCGTGGGGCGCCGGAACGAAAATGATCGCCGCGGTCGCCTTCTCTCGTTCCAATGCTTCTCGCGCGGTGTCGAATACAGGTACTCCGTGCATTTCTTGCCCGCTTCGACCCGGAGTTACGCCTCCCATTATCTTAGTACCGTACTCTAGCATCAGTTGTGTGTGAAATGAGCCCTGTGACCCTGTTATGCCCCAAACTATGGCCTTCGTGTTTCGTCCCACTAGAATCGGCACCCTAAGGCCCCCTTGGTATCAGCTCAACCGCCTTGGCGGCGGCCGCCTCCATACTGTTCAACGACGGGATATTCGCTTCGGCGAGTATCTTCCGTCCTTCCTTCTCGTTCGTTCCGACGAGGCGGATTACCATGGGAATGGTGATGCCCATCTTTTTCTGAATGTCCAAGATTGCCCTGGCTACGTCGTCGCAACGTGTTATTCCACCCATAATGTTGATGAGCAGAACCTTCACCTTGGGATTACCCAGTACGATCTGCAGAGCAGCCGCGATTCTTTCTTCACTTGCTCCTCCGCCCACGTCGCAAAAATTAGCGGGGACGCCTTTGTAGTCGAGGATCATGTCAAGCGTCGCCATGACTAACCCAGCGCCGTTTCCGATGATCCCGATATTTCCGGTTAATTCTACGTAGGCTAGGCCTTTCTCGCGGGCTTGAATCTCAAGTTGTGTCATATCGGGTTCGTAAGTCTTAGCCCGTTCTAGGAACTTTCTCTGTCTGAAGAGAGAGTTATCGTCGATGAGGATTCTTAGGTCAGCCGCAATGATCTCGCCGCCTTCTGTTTCGATGAGTGGGTTCGATTCGATGAGTTCGGCATCGCAATCCAACACGATCTGATAGAGCTTGCTTACAATCGCTGCTACCGGTGTCAGCTGCTTACCCGAATAGCCCAGCTCTTTCGCTACGGTTCGGCTCTCGAAGTCCTGCAACCCAAGCAGGGGGTCGATCTGGTACCGGACAATTTTCTCGGGATGTTGTGACGCGACCACTTCGATATCGACGCCGCCCTGCGTGGAGCAAAGGATAGTGTAACATTTAGAGCTGCGATCAACTACAATGCTCACGTACCTTTCGTGTTTGCTTGCCAGCTTCTTTTCAACAAGGACTCTCGAAACTTTTTCGCCCTTCAAAGTCATCGAAAGAATCTCCTTGCCTACTTGCTCTGCTTCGTCTGGGTTGGAGGCTGCTTTTATGCCGCCTGCTTTTCCTCGACCTGCAACCAAAACTTGCGCCTTAACCATCACGGGTCCACCCAGTTTCACGTATGCTTCTTTCACTTGGACGGGGCTGGCTGCCACCAACCCGTCCGGAACCGGGAGGCCGTACTCTCGGGCAATATCCTTCGCTTCGTACTCGAAAAGTTTCAAAGCTAAATCCTCTCCTCGAAAATTGCACGTTGGCCAGATTGGTTAGGTCTGGTAATAAAATAGCTTTCCACGTGGCGGTTTTCAGTGGTGATAAATTACCGCATGTGTCGACGTTCTTCTGTAAAGCAAATTGTTCAAATAGGTTGACGCGCTTTTCGTGGCGTGATGACGCTGGCTTCGCGATCGCGATGCTGGTCGACGACGCGTGGGATCTCAGATGACAGTTGAACGTTAATGGTCAAGACGATTCTGGATGCATTTTGCGTGAAGTCCGGCATCCTCTGCCGTAGGTGCGAGGAGAAGCTGGAGAAAGGGCAAATTACAGAGTTAGATCTGAAAGTTATTCAGCGCATGGTGGAGCTTGAGAAGGAACACCCCGTCCTTCAAGAAGTGACGTACCATCGTTCCGTCGAAGCTGACGGCATGATGGCTGTTCTCGTGGATAGAAGGGATCTTCCAAGGTTGCTTGGGGGTGGAGCGAAGGTCGTTAAGGACCTCGGTGAGACGTTTGGCAAACGCGTGAAGTTGATTAGCTATGGCGGAGACGACCGAGAGTTCCTTGAGGACCTATTCAGCCCTCTCTCGATCCTAACGATTAACACGATTTGGATCCCAGACGGCAGCACCGAGACGAAGGTAATCCTAACGGGCCGTCAGCCCAGAAAGATGCCTGTTGACGTGGATGTCGTGAAAACGATAGCGAAGGACCTGAAGGGTATGACCCTAAGGGTAGAGTTCGAGCGGCCCTAATGCGATAACTCGTAAAATTGGCCCTTCGAGGGCATTTCGATCTCAGCGGTGTCTGAGAGGTACTTACCATAAAGGCCTGGGTATTCCGTATGGATCGGGAACAGTTTTCGGGGATGAATTTGTTCGATACTTGCCTTCAGTTCGCTAGGCATGATGTGCCCTGAACAGTGTACATGGTACATCGGCAGCCCAAAATGGTCGAGCCAGTTCCTCAGCCTTTCAAACTCGAATTCCTGCTCTTCATTAAAAGGTTCAGAGGTTGAGAGAACGAAGATGCTGCCGGCGTCAGGCCTGATGTCCACTAGCTCCTTGAAATCGGGCATTGAGAAAGCCACAACAAAATTACCTTGATCTTTTCTCAGCTCTTCACTATCGATTGTCCTGGCCTTATCCATGACCTCTTCCTCCCAATCATAATATCTCTTCTTAGCCCTCCTGAATACCACCACGCTGCCGCCTCCGCCAAGCGCGTTAGGCAGGTTGAGGTGTGGGTCTGATGCGAGTTGATTAAGGAGGTACGCCTGTTTCAAAGATATTGCTAACACCCTGTCATTTTGCCGGGCGACCTCAAAGAATGTTCGGATCCTGTCCACGTCCACGTTCGAGAAGTTAGCGAAGGCAAGGTTCTTCGTATTCGCGACTAGGTAGTTGAGTTTACTCGCAACCTCTGCCTCGCTCGTCACTTCACCCCACAGTATGTTTGTGCCCTCTGCTAGAAGGATCTCAGGGTCGGAGTTTGAGGCTAAGTTGAGAAAGTCGTTAGTGAGCTGTGGCTTAGTTCCGTGCATCCTGAAATCGGCGGTGTAGGCTAATGTGCCATTCGAAGTTCTTACCACAAAACCATATGCACCCGGAATGGAATGGTCAACGTGGCAAGGCGTCACTTCGATTGAACCAACTTTCAATGTCTTACCAGTCCGGAAGGTTTCGAAGTCGAGCCCTCTGATGTCTGATTCGAAATGTCTGACCTTGGTCGAAGAGATAGATTCCAGTATGCGTGCGCATGTTTCGCCACAGTAAACGGGGATTGCACGCTTCAGGAAAGATATGTAGCCCCAGTGGTCGCCATGGGCGTGGGAAAGGAATACCGCGTCGAGGGACGGCGTTGAGTCTTCGAACTCATAGATGCCTTTAACGTTCGGCAGCATGCCGAACTCGAGTAGGTCTCTCTCATCACCCGGAGACAGGATGGGGTCTACGAAGAATCGGCGTCGGTCGGAATAGCTCATTCCGAAATCTAGCATTATCCGTGTGCCTTGGTCTTGGACCAGGATCTTGTTGCCGCCAATCTCCCCCACCCCTCCGTAGAAGGTTACGCCCGTCGAAGCACCTGTCATCTTCGAGCACCAGCCAGCCTCAACCAACGAGCCTACTTAAAACGACTGGAGTATCAAGAAATGAAGGGTTATGTCTTGGAACTTCAGATGTCGTGCGTGGTGTAGGGGTTGGTGAGGGCGGTTCTTATTGACGTCGGTGATACTCTAGTTCACCTCGACCACCCTTGGGAGGAGGTCTTTCAAACAAACCTGCAGGCCCTGCACAATTACCTCAGCTTGCTAGGCGTCAGCGTTGATGCGGAAAAATTCACTGAGAGGTTCGTGCGCATATTCAATGATGCCTCGTATCGAGCAGACCTCTTCAAAATAGAGATCCCCATGGAGCAGATCATCTCGAAGGCGCTTCGAAAATCCGGCTTGCAGCCGCTCGGAGTCGACCTCCCAACAAATGCAATGATCGAGTTCTACAGGCATGAAGTCGAAGCTTGGCAGCTGTATCCCGACACAGTCGAAACCCTAAGCCAGCTTAGTAAGGACGGTTACGCGATGGGCGTCATATCAAACGCGAAGAGCGACTGGGCTGTCCATGCGATACTGCGACGGCGTCGCCTCGACAGGTTCTTCAAAACAGTTGTGACCTCAGCAGCCCTGAAGATAAGAAAGCCACGGCCTGAGATCTTCATGCGTGCACTTGGCGACTTGGACGTGAGTCCATCAGACGCGGTTTTCATAGGCGACTCGATCCATGCAGATGTAGGCGGTGCAAAGCACGTAGGGATGTACTCAATTCACGTACTCCGCAAACCCATCGAGTCAACAAGCCTGAGCCGTCCCGACGCTACCGTGACGAGCCTCTGTGAAACCCCGACAATTCTAGCCGAATGGGACAATGGATCTCGGAAGAGCTGACAGCCCCCCCTGTCGGGGGGCCCTCGACCGTCGAGAACCAATCTGATATTTTCCGATCAGCTCTTGGTTGCATATGCCGTACTACATGCATGAACTGTCGTTCAATAATCGCTACGCTGCTTCTCCATGGCCCTCCTTTGAGGTTCGAGGAGCGAGTTGAAGCCGTGCTCTGCGTGGGACGACTGTCCGGTCGAATACTCAGATTGCACCGACGTGATGCTCTGAGTGAAGTGGAACTAGTTCAAATATCCGCGCATAACTGCCCCTTTGCCGGTCAAGAATTTAACTGAAAGAGAAGAGCGAAAGTGAAACCTAATCCCCTTCACTGGCGCGCGTTTGGGCTCCGAAGCCGAAAAGACTCTTTTGGGTCACATTCCGAAGACCCATGAGGTCATTCGAGATCAATGTATCCCATCATTCTTATTATCGCGGGAGTAGCGATAACGGCGCTTGTCTTATCCGCGTTCAATTTTCCTTTTCTTCTCTACCCATTTCTTCCTAGCCTGAATCCCATGAGGAATGCGACCCGTGTGAGCCTCAATGGGCCTTCAGTTTTCATCTCAGACCTACATCTGAGGGCCGACCGTCCATTTCAACACTCTGAGGCCATCAGGCGGCTGCTCGAAGCGCGACACGTATCCAACTTGATAGTCGTCGGGGATCTTTTCGATTCGCCGGAAGATGCTCGTATGATTACGGGGGACCGTTCTGGCTCGCCGGTCGCTGACATTCTAGGCGTGCGAGATCTGCCCGTCGACGCGTTCTTTATCGAAGGCTCACCGCTCCACGACCCATCGTCGAAGGAAAATGCCACCCTCAATATCGCGCCCCTCGCCCGGCTTGGTCCCTGCGTTCTCCTAGACTTCAATCAAATGACCGTAATCGCCTACCACGGACACCATTTGAGTCGGAAGGGAGCAATAGGGCACGGGTGGGACAGGTTCATCTCTCAACTGAGTTTAGAGAGAGCTTGGAAGAGGCTAGCCGGCGTTCCTGATTCGAATTGGGTAATCTTCGGCCATACGCATATTCCCGGAATCGACGCGAAGCATAGGGTAGCAAATTGCGGGGGATGGCAGCCGATTGGATTCCTAGTTCGCCCCGCTTGCACCGGCCTCTTGCTTTCCCCAGAAAACGGTTCCTTGGAGATCGTGCACTTTGCCCAATGAAATTGCACTCCCTAGGAACTTCAGTTGGCTCATCGAATCGAAACTAGCGGCCTGCGGCAAGCCGGAGACTCAAGCTGAGGTTAGCGGACTGCAAAGCGTCGGAATCAAAGCCATAATCTCCTTGACCGGCACCCCACTCGACCTCGATGCAATAAGCCGGTACGGATTTGATTTCCTACACTCCCATATCTCAGTCGCACCTTCACCACTTCAATTGAATGAAATCATCGACTTCATCGAAGCACGGAACGCTGAGTCGAAGCCCGTGCTCGTACACTGCGGCGAAGGCAAAGGACGAACCGGAACAGTCCTAGCCGCATACTTGGTAAGCAAAGGCCTTCCCGCCGACGACGCCATCAGAAGAGTGAGGGAATTGCGACCCGGCTCAATCCAAAATGTCGAGCAAGAGAATGCTATTCGCCTCTTTGCGAAGACACTGCGAAAGACGTGAATATTATCTTCAGGGTCTGAAAGGAATTTTCGATGATCGCGTCGAAACTTAAATACGCCCGCTAGTTCTCACGCACTTCATAGTGATCCACATGTCCCAAGGCCCAGCCTACGGCCGCGGCTCACAACAAATACAGCTACGGCAAGTTGACAAATTCATCTGGGAAATCCCACAGAACGCACAACCCGGCATGAATGTACCAGGCCGAATATACGCCGACGACGCCTTAATCGAAAAGATGCGCACCGACGCTACCCTCCAACAATGCGCAAACGTAGCAACCCTACCCGGCCTATACAAGTACGCCATCACCATGCCCGACGGACACGAAGGATACGGATTCCCCATAGGCGGCGTAGCAGCAAGCGACTACAACGACGGCATAGTCAGCCCCGGCGGTATTGGCTATGACGTGAACTGTTTAGTCCCGAACACTCAAATTCTTACTCGAGACGGTTGCAGGCGCACAATAGGTAAGTTCGTTAGTAACTGGCGAGGTTCTACTCTAAAGGCATTTGATCTAAATGACCACGTTGAGTCTTCGGCTCCGGTGGTCGGTTTCCTTCAAAAGGATGTACATGAACCAGTTCATTATATTCGGACGAAAAATAATCGAAAGATCGTCGCGACGAGAGATCATCCACTCTTCACGGAGGCAGGAATGAAAGCTGCGCATGACGTTGCTGTTGGCGAGCGTGTCGCCGTCTATCCGTTCATGGGAGTCAGATTCTATCCTCCGAAGCGGATCATAGTATCGAAGGCAGAAGACTTCGATTCTCACACAAGAAAGGAACTTGAGTCCCGAGGCCTTCTGCCCCTTAGGCTCGATGCTCCGATGATCGGAGCGATTGCGCGGGTTGTTGGTTACGCTATCGGTGATGGATATCTTTCCAGACGTCGCGAGAAACGAACCGGTAGAAAATCGCTTCGTAAACGCTTGATTCTCGGATTGTCAGGCGAACGTGATGGCATGGAAGATGCACGACGTGACATTATCTCGTTGGGCTACAGACCTTCTCGTGTCTACTCGCGAACCAGAACAACTTATGTAACAACTCACGATGGCAGATACGGGACCGTGGGACATGAAGATCTCATTCATGTTCTATCCAGTTCGTTCTGCAACTTAATGGTGAATCTCGGTGTTCCGGTGGGTAGAAAGGCGGCCACAGATTTCGAAGTTCCACGCTGGGTTATGGCGTCTCCTCTTTGGATCAAGCGTAATTTCCTGGCAGGATACTTTGGAGCGGAGTTGGCGAGACCAGGTACTATAACGGGGCATCCATACAATTTTCAGCAATTAACACTTACAGTGAGCAAGGTTAGGGCCCACGTAAGGTCAGGAAAGAGGTTCCTTAACCAGATCAAGAGGTTGCTCGAGGAGTTCGGCGTTCAGTCATACTTTACCACGACCATTCCGCTGACGCCGTCCACCGCAGGACTTCGACTCGTAATCAGGGGAAATGACGATAACCTTACTCGACTCTGGTCCCAGGTAGGATACGAATATAACAAGAAACGTCAACGTCTAGCATCAATTGCCGTCGAGTACTTAACAACAAAGAGCAAGAAGAAGAGCGAACTAAAAGACCGCTCCAAATCAATCGAATTTCCAACATTCAAGAATTTCGTCCAGCAATGCGAGCGAGAGCTAGGCCCCTCAGGGATGGTATATGACACAGTCGTTTCAAATGAGACTTCTAATGACTATAAGGGACCTGTTTACGATTTTACGGTCAACCATAAGGATCATAATTTTGTTGCGAACGGTCTGGTCGTATCCAATTGCGGAGTTAGACTAATTCGCACCAACCTAACGGAGACGGATGTCCGTCCACAACTGGGCAAGCTCTTGGATAGTTTGTTTTCGAATGTGCCGTCGGGTTTGGGGAGTCGTGGTAAGGTTGGGCGTTTGTCGCCGGCTGATTTGGAGAAGGTGACGAGGGAGGGTGTTGAGTGGGCTGTTGACCATGGTTATGGTTGGGCTGAGGATCGGAAGCATTGTGAAGAGAATGGATGTATGGAGACGGCGAACCCGGATAAGGTTTCAGGGGTTGCCAAGCAGCGCGGGGCGCCGCAGCTTGGGAGTTTGGGAAGCGGGAACCATTTCCTCGAGATCGAGAAGGTCGACAAGATCTTCGACCCGACAGTTGCTGAGAAGCTTGGGATAAGGAAGGAGGGGCAAGTATTTGTCTTGGTCCACACGGGGAGCCGAGGCTTCGGATACCAAGTCTGCAGCGACTACCTCCGAGTCATGGAACACGCGATCCAAAAGTATGGAATCAAATTACCGGACCGGCAGCTGGCCTGTGCGCCCGCGAACAGTAATGAGGTCGAGGATTACATCGGCGCCATGTCCTGCGCAGCTAACTTCGCCTGGTCGAATAGGCAGATGATAACCCATTGGACGAGGGAGTCGTTCGAGAAGACGTTTAGCAAATCCGCCGACCAGTTGGATATGGGGCTAATCTACGACGTAGCCCACAACATAGCCAAGATTGAGGAACACGCCGTTAACGGTGGAATCAAGAAGGTCTACGTGCACAGGAAAGGAGCAACCCGAGCTTTTCCGCCCGGGCACCCGGCCATACCGCCCGAATACCGCGAATTCGGCCAACCCGTCCTAATCCCCGGAAGCATGGGCACCGCATCCTGGGTCCTCATCGGCGCGCCAAAGTCCATGGAACTGAGCTTCGGGACGACCGCACACGGCGCGGGACGCTTTATGAGCCGCGCCGCAGCCAAGCGAAGGAACCCGGCCCGAGCTGTCGAAGACCTACTATCCAAGAAGGGGATAATGATCAGAGCCGAGAACTTCGGGACCATCAGCGAAGAGGCCCCAGAAGCATACAAGAACGTGGACAGCGTCGCAGAAGTCAGCCACCAACTAGGCATAGCCACAAAAGTCGCCCGCCTAGTCCCAATCGGCGTAACCAAAGGGTAGCCCAACCCTGCCGGTTGAAGTTCAATTCGTACACCACCTAACAAATCCGCATCGAAATCACGCTCTGTCGCGCCGATCTCTGTAAGAAGAGGCTGACATATTCTAGCTCGGAGTCGCTCCGCATGCCCTCAAATGTTGAGGCACTTTCCCACTCGCCATCATCTCCTTTCCCCGCCTGAGAATACGGTTGTTTGGGTTGATTGCGAGCGCCCTTTCCATCGACCGGGCGGACACCAGAGCGTCGCCGGACAGGTATTGCGCCCACGCCAGGTTATACCACGCATATTCATTGCCAGGGTTAACCCTTGTAGCCCTCTCTAGGACACCGAGAGCCTCACTCGCCCTGCCCAAATCAATCAGCGCCCAACCCTTGCTTGTCAGTGCCACGTCGTCATCTGGGCTCAGAGCCAATGCACGGTCCGCATTCTCCAACCCGAGCCGCGAGTAACTCCATTCCTTCCGCAAATTCGCTAACTTATTGAGAGCATAGGCTTTCAGAGCGATCGCGCTGCTGTTCTCTGGGGATGATTTGATAATCCCGTTCAGCTTTAGAATAGCTTCCTCTGTCCTATTCTTCGAATAAATCAAATCAAAGATTTCATCGCGAAGATCCTTAGCCACCATCGCAACTCCAAGAAACTCATCGGAGAGCTGTGGTAACCCTCCTTGCTCTCAAGTAAAAGCCTAACCCCCACCCTTAGTTGAAGTGTCTACGATAAGGAGTTCCAACCTATTCAGCAAGAAAGCTTATCACAGATAAAACCGATGAAGGAGGAGAGGCGGGCAGGGTCGGAGAAGGAAGAGAAGACAGCTAGAGGCATCTGCACTTGCGACGGCACCCTGTGCGAACCCAGAGTACAAAGCTCCGTTCGATTATGCGCCAGATGCGGAGGGCGCATACTTTAGTCACACATGGACTGCGAGACTATTCTTGACAGTGTTCTCTGTTCTCTCATTTCAAAAACGGGAAATATCGGATTGCGAATCGACCATCGACGTTCAAGTATTCCTCGTATATTGTCGATGATGCTAGTCGCGGTGATGTCGGACATGGAATCAACCGTCAACTTCACGTTGCCTCGCGTAAGGTAACGTAACGTCTACGTTTGGTAGTCTCATGGAGACTTGCTGTAACAAGTCGTCTGGTGAATCTTATGCCTTGCAGTCGTCTTTAAGTAATGCATGGCGAATTGAATACCGTTAGCTTTGGCAGAAGAAGTGAGGACGTTCTTCCGACGCTGTCCCTCATGCGGGCGAAGGTTCGAGATAAGACTGGTCAACAAGAAGCTGATAGGCAGTGAGCAGGTGGAATCGAAGGTGGAGCAATACACCGCTGTTTCCTTTTCCGATCCCTTGGTGCTTGAATCGGATGTGCCCATAGTCGTCGAGACTGATGATTTTCGCTACACGTACAGGTGCAAGCACTGTGGACACCAATGGTCTGAGGAGCGTTTCAAGACGCAGAACGAGAAGATTGACGAGAACATAACGGACTGACCAAACGAAAGTAAACAGTCCCTCAGACCAAACGAAGACGACGCGCTACCTCGCGTAACGGATAGTTGACGGTTGATGGGTGAGGGTGGATACTCTCGGTTGATTCTCAAGCTAGACTAGGGTATGACTGGCTACTGGGTCCAAAGGGTGATTGAAACTAAGTCAGCGTAAGTTTCAGTGTTTAGGAAAACGAAATGGTATCGCCCACTGTTTGGCGGAGTCCAATTCACAGAATAGGAAGTAATTTCGCCCGCCAGTAAAATGCCTGTGGAACGGAAATCGCTGCAAAGAGCGTGTTGAACTGCGTTGTACTGTTGATCTGTCATTATGCTGAAGAATACGTAACCACTTGATTTTATCGTACCAAATATCTGCATCCCCGCGTTAGGAATCGCTAGGGGGAAATCTTCGGAATAACAGGACTTTACGTTTTGCTCGGCTTTCAGGGTGAAAGATGTGGATAAGAAGACATTCTTCGTTTGGGCTGAGACCGCATTCATGGTAAGAATGAGTGAGAGAGCAATTAAAGGGATGGCTAGTAAACGATAGCGCATAGGTCAGAGAGGTAGTGGAAGCCTTTCTTAAAACTTTGCAGCCTTACCGCTCGCATTTTGAATTAGAGTCAACCACTCGTTGTCGCCTTGAACCTTGATTCCTGCCGCTTCCGCGGATGTTTTGCCATTCAACGCCATGTGCGGTTTGACAAAATTGTGATAAATTCTCATCCCAAGCAGAATCGGCGTATCAGGTTTCTCTAAGGTTCGCATGACTCGCTCTCTGTCACGAAGTTCTCCGTTCATTCTTTCCATTTTATTGTTGTGAACTTCGCCGTTCATGCGTATGTCCCTGATACGAAAAAACGAAACAGTCATGCTTCTCCAGAGGTAAAAATTACGATAAGCATATTCCAGATCGTTCTGGGGTTAATCCTAGCGTATCTTGGATATCAAATTCAACGGCGGACGGGTAGCAGTAGTATTGAGTTCATGAGTTGGCTTGTCGTTCTTTTGGGAGCAATTGTGATTCTACCAGGTGTGGTCTTCCTTACTTTGCTCTAGTCAGGGCACAAAGATGACTGTCCGTGCAAATCTCCGATTTTCTCACACTTATCGAAGTTTTCATAGCCTTTGCGAGCTTTGCCGTCTTGGCTTTCATGTTGCATGAAATGAATGATAGGATGCTTGAGAGACTAGCAGAAGCCGATTTAGGAGCACTTACTGCCCAGTCATAGATTTGAGACGAACTTAGTTTCCAAAATGCGAGCCGTAAAACTGAAGTCTTAAGAGCGAAACGGATGCTTCCTGAATTCTTGTGTCGTTGCGCAAGTTGCGCAGCCTCTACACTGGTCAGGAAATAGGTGGACAGCGTTTACCACTGTTTGCCATTCTGATGTGTGCGATAGCTATAGCAGTAGGGAGGATGCGAGGGTCGTGAAGATGGAAGCAACAGCTAATCGACGAGGTTCTTCGACAGTTAAACCTGTACAGGAAACCGAGAAACTTCGCGTGCTAGTGTTGAACGAGTTCCTAAGACTTGGC